>LULH01000329.1_pt1 | contig 11341 bp, 9 predicted proteins | sample 728201 | NCBI WGS metagenome assembly LULH01 (sample SAMN03860294, study PRJNA289734) | marine metagenome | biome: seawater column; feature: ocean; material: water; isolation source: Red Sea water column Station 169 - depth 100m | place: Saudi Arabia: Red Sea | collected 2011-10-15 | depth 100 m
CTTAATATCCCTAGAATTTGGCGAAGAAAACCAGTAAAAGTTTCCTGAAAATAAAATAAGAGGGCATTTGTTCGCCCTCTTCGAGTCGTATGCACCTCGCTGTCCACAAAGTCGATGAAGTGCTTTTGACTCCTGAATTATTTCTACTCCTAGTTAATGGGAAAAGATAGTCGTGACAACCACAAAGCACTTTTACTCGGGTAATAATACTCTATGAATTTCAAGTTAATAGGAGGACAATATAGATATAGATCTAGGAGGTCTTATGAAACTATTCAATCAATTTAACATTCTTCCAAGATACTTAACTGCGTTTAATTATGCAGGATTAAATCTAAACGAAACCCCAAAAGAACTTGAGAAATGCACCCCTGAGTTTCAAAACTTTTGGGAGAAAGAATGTAGAGAACATCCAACAAATCAAAATTGTTTAATTTACTGCGACTGAGTTATTAATTTTTAGTCTTTATTAAAAAAAGGAGGTTTTATGAAACTAACTACTCCATTCACCATTCTCAATCGAACATTAAATAAGATGGATTTAATTAGAGATGCCATGAAAAAAAGAAAATTGGCAACTGAAAGATTGCATGATGATTATAGAAAAATGTTCAAAAACAAAGAACATCCAACCATAGTTAACGGATATGTTTAACCTAGTACGACTAAATTAAATTAGTAATAATAAGTCCTAATTTAATGTAAGCAGACCGTAAGCAACATATTAATAATCTTCAAATCAATTGATATAACTACGTTTTAGCGTTAAGTTGTATATTCGCTATTTATTTCAACATACTTTTTAGAAAGATCGCATCCCCAAGCTGTGCCTTTCGATTCGCCAGAATTTAGATTAATCATAATTTTTACAATATCATCTACCAAATATCTACCTTTCATTCTGGACTTAATATAGTCTGTGACTTTTTGTGGATCATATTTATTTAACTTGCCGTTTTCCAAAATCTGAGCGTTTCCTATATACAAGTCAACGTCATTTAAATTAAATTTAACTCCAGAATTACCTGCAGCAGAAATGATTCGTCCCCAATTCGGATCACAACCATGTATCGCAGTTTTTACCAAGGCAGAATTACAAATAGATTTCGCGAGCATAATTGCATCATCTGTATTTTTTGCTCCTTGAACCAAAACTTCTAATAAACAATTTGCTCCCTCTCCATCCCTTGCAATATTTTTTGCCAAGTTCTGACATACAATATCAATCCCTTGTTGGATAATTGGAAAAAACCTTTTTTCAATTTTCTCTCCTGCATTTATTCCAACAAAAGAATCATTTGTGCTTGTCTCTCCATCAACTGATATTGCATTAAAAGATTTTTTAACCGCAATAGCAATCATTTTGTCCCATTCTTCTTTTTGAATACCCGCATCACAGGTTAGAAAAGCAAGCATTGTAGCCATGTTGGGGTAAATCATTCCTGAACCTTTTGCAAATCCTGCTATTTTTATTTTTCTACCTTGAATAATCGTCTCTATTGACACTTTTTTCAAAGTCAAATCAGTAGTTAAAATTGCTTCTGCTGCATTTTGAAAATTATTACCCTTTAAATCACTAACTAAATTCGGTAAATTTTTTACTAAATCATTTATTTGTATTGGAACACCAATTACACCAGTTGAGCACATTAAAACTTCTTCTTCTTTTATTCCTAAAAGTTCCGCAATCTTTCCTGTAGCAATTTGAAAATGTTGAATGCCAAGATTTCCTGTACATGCATTTGCTTGACCAGAATTAATTAGTATTGCTCTTACAAAACCTGAAGTTGTTTTAATCCTTTCCTCACAAATATCCACACAAGAAGCGCGAACTATTGATTGGGTAAACATCCCACTAAAAATACTTCCTTCTGGAGCGAGTATTAGTGCTAAATCTTTTTTATTAGAAGCTTTTAAACCAGCAGATATCCCAGCAAAAAGAAACCCCTTAGGTGTTACCTTACTGTCATCAACAAACGACCAATTGGAATCTAACTGGCTCAAACTTTTTGGTATTTTAATTCATACTAACTACTCTTTAATACTAAAGAAACTAAGTAATTAGATTATTATTAATTATATGGATATTCTTCAAAAATTAAAAAACAACCAAAGAAGGATTGGTTTAACAGGAGGTATTGCAAGTGGGAAGACAACCATAACTAATTACATAAGAAAACATAAAAACATACCAATATTAGATGCAGATCATTTTTCAAGAGAATTAATCAAACCAAACACATATGGATATAAGAAAATTTTAGATTATTTTGGAAATAAAATTATTGATAATAAAAGCAATTCAGAAAGGGAAATAAACAGAAAACTTTTAAGGAACATTATTTTTAAACATTCAGCAAGCAAGGAATGGATTGAAAAACTACTTCACCCCTTAATTAAAGAAAGAATGATAGAAGAATGCAGTCAATACAGAAATAATCAAACTATAGTATTGGTTATTCCATTATTGTTTGAAGCAAAATTTGAAGATATTTGCACTGAAATATGGTTAGTTAAATGTCCTAAAGAACTACAAAAAAACAGACTTATCACAAGAGATAAAATTAGCGAAAAAGAAGCATATGAATTGATAAATTTTCAATTAAGTTTTGAAGAAAAAAGAAAATTCTCAGATATTATTTTAGAGAATTCGGATGATCAAAATAAATGGATCAATACGATAAAAGAGCTTCTTTAAGCTTTAGCTATTTAATTTTTCCATAAGAAGTTTATTTGCAAGTTTAGGGTCAGCTTTACCTTTTGTTCTTTTCATAAGTTGACCAACAAAAAAACCAAGTAACTTAGTTTTGCCATTTTTAAATGCTTGAACTTCATTTGGATGTTCATTTATAAGTTCATCAATTATTGGTAAAATACTTGAAGAATCAGATATCATTGCCAACCCTTTTTCTTCAACTAATTTTTTCGGAGAAATATTTTTTTGAATAAGTTCAGGTAAAATTTCTTTTGCAATTTTTCCACTAATTATATTTTTTGAAATCATGCTAATCATTTCAGCAAGATTTTCAGGACTAAGCTTTAATTCACTAAAACTTAGTTTGTTTGATTTTAAATAGCCCACAATATCACTTGTTACCCAATTTGAAGCTAGTTTGGCCTCGGCACCATTTGCTACTGTTTCTTCAAAAAAGTTTGCCATGCTTATTTCATCAGAAATTACCCTTGCATCATATGCAGACAACCCAAATTGACTTACATATTTATTTCTTTTCTTTGAAGGTAATTCTGGTAGTTCTTTAAACCATATTTCTTGTTGGGCTTTTGTTATTTCAATTGGACCTAAGTCAGGATCAGGAAAATATCTATAGTCACTGCTACCTTCTTTTAATCTCATACTTTTCGTTAATTGCTTAGCTTCATCCCATAACCTTGTTTCTTGGAAAATTTTTCCTCCATTTTCATAAACTTCTATTTGTCTGGCTATTTCATAATCACAAGCCTTTTGAATTGCAGAAAATGAATTCATATTTTTTATTTCCACTTTGGTACCAAAAGGAGCATTAGGTCCTTTTCTAACTGAAATATTGACATCACAGCGTAATGAACCCTCTTGCATATTTCCGTCTGATACTCCTAGATATCTAACTGTTCTTCTAATCTCTGAAGCATATTCAGATGCCTCTTTACCTGATCTAATATCTGGTTTACTTACAATCTCACAAAGTGCTATTCCGGCACGATTGTAATCAACTAAAGAATACTTAGAGCCAGCTAATCTATCACTTCCTGAATGGACTAGTTTTCCGGCGTCTTCTTCCATATGTAGCCTTTCTATACCAATTTTTTTGATATAAGGTTCTTTGTCCTTTTCAATTATTTCAACCTCTAACCAACCATTTTCAGCTAGTGGCTCATCAAATTGTGAAATTTGATAATTTTTAGGCAGATCAGGATAAAAATATTGTTTTCTATCAAATTTACAATGTTCTGCAACATTTAAATTTAATGCTAAAGAAGTTTTTACAGCATACTCAAGAACAGTCTCATTCAAAACTGGAAGAGTTCCTGGTAACCCACAAACTACAGGATCTATATGCGTATTAGGTGCATCACCAAAAGCTGTTGACGCAGATGTGAATATTTTACTTTTCGTATTAAGCTGTACATGAGTTTCCAAACCAATCACAGCTTCCCAAGATTCCAAATTGTTCATTATCAAAAGTCTCTTTATTAATATTATTGGATATAAAGGAAAAGAGGACCAAAACACAAATAAAAATATTAATTTTTAAATGGCACAAGAAACCAAAAATTCAATATTAATCATTGGCGGTGGACTTTTAGGTTTATCTATTGCTTATGAATTTTCTAGAAATAACTTCAAAGTTTTAGTTTTAAGCAAAAACAGAAATGAATCAGCTGGATTTGTTGCTGCAGGAATGTTAGCTACTCATGCCGAAGGGCTCGAAGATGAATTACTAAAATTTGGCCAAGAAAGTCAAAATCTAATTCCAAAGTGGATAAAAAGTATTGAACAAGATAGTAATATTAAATGCGGTTTAAAAAAATGTGGCATAGTAGTTCCTTTTAAAAACAAAGAAGATCTTGAAGAGTTTCCCACTTATGAATATGGAAAATATTTAAATCACAAAGATCTTCAAACAGAAATCAATGGAATGAATTCTATTTGGAAACATGGTTTACTTTTTGAACAAGATGGTCAAATAGATAACCGAAGAAGACTGATGCGTGCTCTTGAGAGAGCATGCTCCTTGCATGGAGTCGAATTTCAAGAGGGATCAGAAGTAGAGGATTTGACATTCGAAAAAAACAAAATTACAGGTGCAACAGTTTTATGTGCCACTGGGGAAATAAAAAAAATTAACTGCGAAAAAGCAATTATATGCAGCGGTGCTTGGAGTAAAAAAATTTTTAATAAGATTCCAGTCTTTCCTGTAAAGGGACAAATGCTATCAATACAAGGTCCAACAAATTTTTTGAAAAGAGTTATTTTTGGTCCAAAAACTTATCTAGTTCCCCGTGATGATGGACTTATTATAGTTGGAGCGACAGTTGAAAAAGATTCAAAATTTAATCAGGGTAATACTCCTAATGGAATAAAACAACTGCAAGAAGGCATTCGCTCCTTATTGCCAGAAGCTATTAATTGGCCACAAATGGAACATTGGTGGGGATTTAGACCTTGCACACCAGATCTAAAACCAATAATTGGAAAATCAAAAATTGAAAATCTTTTTATAGCTACAGGACATTACAGAAATGGAGTTTTATTTTCTGCAATAACAAGTGATCTTCTTTTGAAAATAGTTCAAAATAAAAATCTCAAAGAAATAGAAAAAAGCTTTTTAGAAAAATTTAGTTTAGATAGATTTGCGATTTAAATTTTAATTTTCAGATCGCCATTTCGAATCAGAAGTTTCCCACTCACATAATTCCTCTTCGTTAAACCATAGATCAATTTCAAATTTTGCTGTATCTTCTCCATCAGAACCATGAATAATATTCCTCCCAATATCAATAGCTAAATCACCTCTAATTGTTCCAGGCTCTGCTTCCAGAGGTTTTGTTGCACCTATTAGTTTTCTAGCACTCAAAATAACTCCTTCGCCTTCCCACACCATTGCTACAACAGGACCACTTGAAATAAAGTCTACTAAATCACCAAAAAAGGGTCTTTCTCTATGTACTCCATAATGATTTTGAGCAAGTTCTTTTGAAGGAATTAATTGCTTTAATCCAACCAATTTAAATCCTTTTTTTTCAAATCTGCCAATAATCTCAGCAACATATCCTCTTTGAACTCCATCTGGTTTAATTGCAATAAAGGTTCTCTCTTTGGTCATTTAGTTAATAATCACTCTATGTATATTCAACTTTTGGGTGGTAACTTGGCAAGTAATCATTAAAATAAAAGATATTGTTTTGAGTTATTTTCAAAAACATTTATTAATCACTAAGACATAAATTGACCAATTTTGAGCCGAAAAAATTAAAGAATATTTGGACTATTGAAGATAGTATTTCGACTTATAACATAGACAAATGGGGAGATAAATATTTTTCTATAAATTCCAAAGGAAATATATCAGTAACTAAAGATATAAAATCTGAAAATAAGATTGATCTTTTTAAGCTTGTCAAAGAACTTAAGAGTAGAGAAATAAATCCTCCATTAATCATAAGATTTAATGATATCTTGAAAGATCGAATAAATGCATTACATGACTCTTTTTTAAAAGCAATAAAAACCTATAAATATAAGAACATTTATCAAGGCGTTTTTCCTGTCAAATGTAATCAACAGAAAAATGTCCTAGAAAAGATAATAGAGTTTGGTAGCCAATGGAATTTTGGTTTAGAAGTAGGAAGTAAATCAGAACTATTAATTGGCCTTGCACTTCTTGAAAACCAAAATTCATTATTAATATGCAACGGATATAAAGATAAAAAATATATTGAGATTGCTACTTTGGCCAGAAAACTCGGCAAAAATCCAATAATAGTTATTGAACAACGAGATGAGGTAAAAAGAATTATTCAAGCAGTTCAAGAACTTAACGCGACTCCATTGATAGGAATTAGAGCAAAGTTATCAAGTAAAAGTAGTGGTAGGTGGGGTAAATCTATTGGAGATAATTCCAAATTTGGATTATCAATCCCAGAAATTATGTTGACAATAAAAGAACTAAAAGAAGCAAATCTTATCAACGAAATGAAATTGCTCCATTTTCATATAGGCAGTCAAATAAGTGATATTGCTGTGATCAAAGACGCATTACAAGAAGCGAGTCAAATATATGTTGAACTATGCAAACTAGGAGCCCCAATGCAATATATCGACGTTGGGGGTGGATTAGGAATAGATTTTGATGGAACTAAAACCTCCTCCAACACCTCTACTAATTATTCTCTTCAAAATTATGCTAACGATGTAATTGCAACTATTAAGGATTCATGTGAATTAAATAATATCAAGCATCCAACCATAATCTCAGAAAGTGGAAGAGCAATAATTAGTCATTGTTCAGTTTTAATTTTTAATGTCTTAGGAACAAGCCATGTCAGTTCCAAACTACAAATTTTTGATAAAAAAAATCAACAATTAATAATTTCAAATTTACTTGAAACTTTCTATGAATTAAAAAAACTTAAAAATAAAAAAATAAATTTATCTCAAATAATTGAACTATGGAATGATGCAAAAAAGTTTAAAGAAGATTGCTTAGTCGCTTTTAGATTAGGATTTTTAAGTTTGGCAGAAAGAGCTTATGCCGAAGAACTTACTTGGGCTTGCGCAAAAGAAATTTCTAATAACCTGAATAATGATGAAATCAATCACCCTGATTTATCTGAAATTACAGAAACTCTTGCATCAACTTATTATGCAAATTTATCTATCTTTAAATCTATTCCCGATAGCTGGGCAATCAATCAGATTTTTCCAATAGTACCAATACATAGGCACTTAGAGGAGCCGTTCTGCAAAGGCAACTTTGCAGATTTAACTTGTGATTCAGATGGGAAACTAAATAATTTTATTGATGATGGAAAAATTAAATCATTACTAAATTTACATAAGCCAGAGGAAGATAAAGATTATCTAATTGGAATTTTTATGACTGGAGCCTATCAAGAAGCATTAGGAAACTTGCACAATTTATTTGGCAGTACAAACGTTGTTCATATAGACATAAATCAAGATAATTCATATAAGGTCAAAAATATTATTAAAGAGGACAGTAAATCTGAAATTTTACAATTATTAGATTACAGTTCAGCTTCTTTGGTTGAATCTATAAGAATTAATACTGAATCAGCAATTGATCAAAAAAAATTAACTATTGAAGAAGCAAGGAAATTAATGGATCAAATCGAAATTAGTCTCAGAAAAAGTAGTTATTTATCAGAATGACTAGCTAATGTTTTTTGCAAATAATTTTTAGCATAATCTAAAGCATCACTTAACTTATCAATATCTTTAGCACCTGCTTGAGCAAAGTTAGGCTTTCCTCCTCCACCTCCCGAACAAATTCTTGCAATCTCATTAATTAATTTACCTGCATGCAATCCTATTTTTACTGCATCATCACCTAAAGAAACTACAAATAACAACTTTCTATTTTCTGGATTTGGTATTCCCCCAAGAATCACTATTGCTTTATTTCCCAAATGAGAAGTTAAATTAAGTGCTGCAGATTGCAAAGAATTCCCATCTAAGCCATCAATCTGATTTACTAAAATTGAAAAAGAATTTACTATTTCTGCGGATGATTTTATAGAAGAGTATTTAAAATATGCAATTTCATCTTTCATTTTTTGTATCTCTTTATTCTTATTAATAAGCTCTGCTTGCAAATTATTAACCCTTTCAAAAAGTTGATTAGGATTTGCTTTTAACAAATCACTTAGTTGATTTACTAAAGCATTTCTATCACTGAAATAGTCTAATGCTGATTGGCCTGATAATGCTTCGATCCTTCTTACTCCGGCTGAGATTCCTTCCTCACTAATTATTTTGAAAGAACCTAATTCGGATGTAGTTTTAACATGTGTGCCACCACAAAGTTCCATTGAAACTCCTGGTACATTAACAACGCGCACTTCATCATCATATTTTTCTCCAAACATGGCGACTGCGCCCTTTTCAAGAGCCTCACTCTTAGACATATTTTTTATTTCTAGGGCATGATTTTCCATAATCCAAGAGTTAACTAAAGTCTCAATCTTAGAAATTTGATCTTTAGAAATAGGATTAGAGGAATTAAAGTCAAATCGTAATTTATTAAAGGCTACTAATGAACCTTTTTGTCCAACACTTTCATCAACAACTGATTTAAGTGCAGATTGTAATAAATGAGTAGCTGTATGATTTGCAGCAGCCTTAGCTCTATTAGAGGGGTTAACATTAGTCTTAACTTTTTGTCCAATAGTTAATATTCCTTTTTTGATCGTTCCATAATGTAAAAAAACATTTTTCTTTCGAATAACATTATCAACCAAGACCTCTACATCTTTTGAAAATATCGTTCCAATATCACCAACTTGCCCGCCAGATTCTCCATAAAAAGTTGTCTGATCAAGAACAATTAAAACTTTCTGACCTTCACTTGCTTGCTTAACTAATGTTGAATCCAAGAATATACCCTTTATTTCAGCTTCCGAAAGAAGTGAATCATAACCATTAAAAACAGTTTTGTTAAAAAGATCTATTTCTCGCTCTAATGATCCCTCTAATGTCAAATCAATATTACTTGAAGCAGCTTTAGCTCTCTCTTTTTGTGCATTCATTTCTTCTTCAAAACCCTTTACATCTACACTGATACTATTTTCTTCAGCAATTTCTACAGTAAGTTCTAGAGGAAATCCATAAGTATCATAAAGTTCAAAAGCTTTAAAACCAGAAATTAATTTCTGCCCTGAAGAAATTAACTCATCTAGCAATTTCTCTCCTCTTTCAAGAGTTTCCCTAAATCTTATTTCTTCAATTTTTATCTCATTCAAAATTAAATCATTATTATTTTTTAAATCAGGATAATTATTTTGCATTAAGTTAATTCCGACAGTAGCAATATGAGGTAAAAATTCATTTGTTATACCTAATAATCTCCCATGTCTGACCATTCTTCTAATAAGCCTTCTTAATATATATCCCCTGCCGAGATTACTTGCTGCTACTCCATCAGAAATTAAATGAATAACAGCTCTTGTATGATCACCAATGATTTTTAAAGAAATTTTGTTTTTATCATCTGAAGAAAAATAATCAATATTTGCAATCTCACAAATTTTTTGAATAATAGGAAAAATTAAATCTGTCTCATAATTATTTTGCTTTTTTTGTAGTATTTGAGCCATCCTTTCAAGACCCATTCCTGTATCAATATTTTTAAATTTTAAATCTGTCAATTTTCCATTAGGATCACGATTATATTGCATAAAAACAAGATTATAAAATTCAATAAAACGATCTCCATCTTCTAAATCAATATTCTGCAGACCCTTTTCAGGATGAAAATCATAATAAAGTTCTGAACAAGGTCCACATGGACCTGTTTTGCCAGATGACCAAAAATTATCTTCCTCACCTAGTTTCACTATCCTATCTGGATGAATACCAATTTCATCTCTCCAAATTTTTGCAGACTCTTCGTCTTCGTGAAAAACACTCACAATTATATTTTCAACAGAAAGTTGATAAATATTAGTAACTAATTCCCAAGCCCATTGAATAGCCTCTCGTTTAAAATAATCTCCAAAAGAGAAATTACCAAGCATTTCAAAAAAAGTGTGGTGTCTAGCTGTAACTCCAACGTTTTCTATATCGTTTGTTCTGATGCACTTTTGGCTAGATGTAGCCCTTTTTGATGGTCTTTCTTTTAAACCTAAAAAAACTGGTTTAAAAGGTAGCATTCCAGCAATTGTGAGCATAACCGTAGGGTCATCTGGAATCAAAGATGCACTTGGAATGATTTTATGTAATTTTTCACTGTAAAATTTTAAAAAAGCATTTCTTATCTCATCTCCAGTAACTATTTTTTTAATTAGTTGAGATGTCATTTATCCAGAATAAGAAGATTAAAAATTAAAGAAAAGCGTAATTTCGGTTATTTCGCAAAAATAATCACGCGAATTTATATTCTATATAACTAAAGTTAATTTATAAAGCTAATTATTCTATGATAGCCTCTGCCCAGACAAGTAATTCTAAATTGGCACAAACTAATAACAAGTTGACGGTTCAATCTCAAAACTTTGCTGATGATTCTTGTGCCATAAGATCTTTGGATTGGGATCGCAGTAGATTTGATATTGAATTTGGTTTAAGAAATGGAACTACTTACAATAGTTTTATTATTAAAGGCGAGAAACTAGCAATTATTGATACTAGTCACGCAAAGTTCGAAGAATTATGGTTTGAAGAATTACTGAAAAAGGTAAATCCGCAAGAAGTTGATTATCTAATTACTAGCCATACAGAACCTGATCATTCTGGTTTAATAGGTAATCTTTTAGAATTAAACCAAAATATCACAGTAGTTGGATCAAAATTAGCCCTTAAATTTATTGAAGACCAAATACATATTCCCTTTAAGCGTCTAGAGGTTAAGAGTGGAGAGTTTTTAAATCTCGGAACTAATCCTAATAGTGGTTTAGAACATAATATTGAATTTATAAGTGCACCAAATTTACATTGGCCAGATACCATATTTTCATATGATCACAGCACAAATGTTCTCTATACATGCGATGCATTTGGACTCCATTATTGTTCTCACGAATTTTTTGACACTGATCAAAAAGAAATATACGCAGATTTTCGATTTTATTACGATTGCCTTATGGGTCCAAACGCTAGAAG
>LULH01000351.1_pt1 | contig 11302 bp, 15 predicted proteins | sample 728201 | NCBI WGS metagenome assembly LULH01 (sample SAMN03860294, study PRJNA289734) | marine metagenome | biome: seawater column; feature: ocean; material: water; isolation source: Red Sea water column Station 169 - depth 100m | place: Saudi Arabia: Red Sea | collected 2011-10-15 | depth 100 m
CTTAAGGATTGTCTTAATGCTTTGGTCACTTCTATCAGGCAAAGGTGGTAGTTCTGTTCCTGCAAGCATTGTGTCAGCAATACTTAATGCTGTATCAGGATCGTACCCTTCTACTATAGCAAATTGGAAATAGTGATAATATGCTCGACCAGAAATAGTCGTAAGATCCTTAAACGCATAATTTTCTATTCCTTCTTCATTGCTCATAGAGCCATCCTCGTTAGTTCTTACAGGCCAACCAAACAACTTTTGCAATGTATACCAATTTTCTGTTCTTTGCTTATTCAATCCATCTGCATCTTTTATCGACTCTGGCAATCCAGCTACATCTCCCAATACCATGTTTGCCTTATATATGCTATTAGGGTCAGGAGATCCAAACTGTTCAATAAAGCCAGGTTTTGCAAACGTTTCAGTTAAATACCCATGCTCAGGAGTACCTTCAGGAAACTCAAAAGGATTTATTACATCCGTAGGATCATCCTCAGGAACATCATCTTCAGCATCAGCATACGGATCATACCCTGCAGCAGCAACCGAAGCCATCTGTTGATCAATATGTTTCTCTAAATACGGTAAACCTTCGCGCATACCGCCCAAAAGATTCTCATAATTAGCAGCTCAGCCATTTCGCCACCAGTTATGCCCATATCGTTAGGGACAGTAGTTAACATTTCCTCAGCAGCTTGTGATTGAGTTTGATCGACAGCAGTACCTATCTGCTCCACAACACCTGCTGCTGCTGAACCAAGCTCAGCATACGCAGCTTGAGTAAGAGCATCAGCCTCATCATAACTAGGCGCTAACGCCTCTACAGTTCCATAATTGGTAGTCATTATACTGTCTCCGCCGACAAGCGCTGAGCTGCTGCGGCCTCTTCCTTAAGCTTGGCCTTAACCAAAGCGTCTTCTTCTCTACGGTTCAACATCTGCGCTTGGCTATACCCTTCGAGATAGCCCTGGCCTGTGCCAAGCTTGTCGTAATCCCTATCTCTCATAATTTTCATTTGTTCTTTTTTACGTCCACCACCAAATGCCATACCTGAACCAGCAAATTTCATAAGGTTCTGGTCAATTAAATCGTCATATTGAACATCATACAAACCGCCTTCCCTGTTCGTATGACCTAGCAATTCGCTTTCAGTAGCTTCTCGAACTTGCCCTTCATCCATGACACCGTATACAGCTTCGTTTTCTTCTGTCATAGGGTTGTCTTCTGTAACCATAGGCCCTGACCATGCACCAAACTGGCGTGTAGCATTAGCTAACAGCCGATCATAAGTAGCTTGTAGCGTAGCTTCGCTAGTAGCTATATCAAATCCGAACGATTGCATAAACGCATTGTATGCAGGATCAGCCATTAGTTCTGGTCGAGCAGTTAATCTAGGATCTTCAGGTTGTTCAGTAGGTACACCATCTCCGTCAATATTAGGGTTGTCAGCTATAACATCTTCAGGTATTGAATCTCCAATGTTTATAGAATCACCAATATTGATTACGCTGTCCCATCCAAAGCTAAGTCCTGGGTTAAGTGATTGGAATTGTTCCCAACTTACTCCGTTTGGTTTCCCGTATGTTTCCCAAATTTTAAATAGTGTGTCACCTGGTTGAACATTATAAGTTGCCATATGAGTATGTTACTCCGCTTCTTCCTGCTTGTCATTAAGCATTTGCTGTAGTTTTGCTATCTGTAGCTTTTGTAAACAAATCGTTAGTTCTTTGTTAAACATCCTGTTCATCTCTGCTATCAATTCTTCATTTGTAATATCCATTCTTTTCCTAACTTGGTGGATCTGGGAACTCTACTATCATACCTAACGTAGCTGTCGTTGGCAGATCTCTAAGCTTTTGACGATACGTTGCCCATTCAGCTTTCTTTTCATCTGTTAAAGGCGAGTCTACTCCTTGTGTCCAATCAGACTCATACAAATAAACATTTCTAAGATTTTTTAATAATTCTAACCAGCCTTCATCAGTCATAGGTCCATCTGGACCATCATCGTATTGACCAGTTTCTTCGTTATATACGCCATGAAAAGGTTCTATACCTATTGGAACCATTACCATTCGTCTGTCCTGTACTGTCCGTGAGCGTAAATTATTCCAGTACTGTTCCATGTTGTAGGAACAGTACTCTTCATATTACCAGTATAAACGTAGCCACTTCCACCACCGTAAACACCATAAAAATAAATCCTATCATTGTATGAAATACATGGACCATTGTAAATTGAAGACGCTGTACCTTTAGGTCGTATCCAGCACTGAGCAAGGTTCTGATATGTTGTACTATTGTTTGATTCCAAAGGAAGCGTGCAATAAACACTACCACCAGTAGCTTGCATATTAACACCTTTGATCAACCAGAAAACAGTTTCATCAACTACTTGATACTTTGCTGTAACAGTTCCGGCTGTAAGGTTGGTCCAAGTAGGTGTCCAGTTTTTCCAGTCGCTTCCACCTCCCCATTTCATGCGCCCATCAGCCATAATAGTCATAGACGTAGCATCACCGTTAAAGAATATAGTTTTATTAGGGTTGCTTGAATCTCCGTCACCATACAAGTTAATGCCAGCGCTATCAGCAGTTTCAGTTTTGCCTCTTAGCTGAAGTATTTCACGACCAGAAACCGTGTAATTACTCACATGAGATACATTAGCGCCAGTTAATATAAGCGTATCCCCAATAGTTAAGTCATGAGTTAACGTACCAACACTCGTCAAAGACGAAGCAGTAACACCAGAGTTCAACGTACTACCAGACAAATTGTTAGCGTCTATATCTATATTAGCGCTACCGTTAAACGAAGTACCTGCTATATTACGAGCAGTAGCTAACGTTGTAGCAGTCGCCGCATTACCAGACGTATCCTGGCTACCAGCAGTATTAACACCTGGCAAGTTTATGTTACCTGTGCCATCAAATGAAACTCCACCTATTGTTCTAGCAGTTTCTAGAGCAGTAGCTGTAGCTGCATTACCTGACGTAGCTTGATTACCTCCTGTGTTTACACCTGGAAGATCAATATTTCCAGTACCATCAAAAGAAACACCACCTATGTTGCGTGCTGTCTGTAGCGCTGTGGCTGTTGCCGCGTTACCGCTAATATTTGTCACACCCGTGATGTAACCATAAGAAGTGATCTTGTCTTGAATTGCCGCACTTGTCATTAACGTAGTGTCGTTATCTGCAAATGACTCACTACCTGTTTGGATTGCCGCACCGTCAAACTCAGACACAGTAAGACCTGAAACATTGAGGGTAACAGCTCCACTCGCACCCCCACCCGAAAGTCCGGTTCCTGCTGTTACCCCCGTAATATCTCCGGTGGCAGTCGTATATCCGTAGGACTCGATCTTATCTTGTATGGCTGCGCTAGTCATAATCGTAGTGTCATTATCTGCAAAAGATTCGCTACCTGTCTGAATGGTAGCGTCAGCAAAATGTGATACAGCTAAGTCAGCTACAGCTAAAGAAACGCCTCCACTAGTTCCCCCTCCAGACAATCCGCTACCTGCAGTAACTCCAGTAATATCACCAGTAGTAGTGCTGTAGCCATAGGCTTCTATTTTGTCAGCTATAGCTGCACTAGTCATAACGCTAGTATCGTTATCAGCAAAACTTTCACCGCTAGTTTGCACAGTAGCCAACGTTACGCTGTCTAGTTTTAACTTGTTAGCTTCAATAGATCCTGTTGATTGACGCAAATTACCGCTTAGCGTAAGCCCAGCATTAACAATAACTGAAGAGAAAATAGGGTTATCATCTCCTTCTCCTAAGTTATTTACGTACTCATCCCATGTTGTCATGTGTTTATATTCGTTGTCGGGGTCTGTCTTTCGATTGCATATACAACAGACACTTCTTTAAATGCCACTGATTTAATACCAGTAATGCTCACATCAATCTGAGAAGACAGTGGCATTCGAGCTGGGCGTATAACTACCCTTCCACGCTTAGGCTTGTACACAGTTCCCGAAGTACTAGCTAGTTCGCTAGCGTCTAAAGACCCTACGGAAATGGTGGAAATCTCGTCGCCCTGGTGTACGCAGTCAGCTTTTACTGCAAACGCTGGAGTAGTGAAACCTGTAGAGTTCCAGAAATCAAAATCAATAATAACTTTCTCAATGGCTGCTTCAGTCTTTTCTGGCGGCCTGTATGTAGATAACCAAACTGTTCCTTCAAACCGATCATCAGTATCTGTAGTGTGGCGAGCTACTTCAGTGTTTGAACTAAAAGTATCTGCACTATTAGATGGTCTGTTAAGAGTGACAGGTCGAGTGTACAAACAATTCTGTTGTGTTTGGTCGTGTGTATTGTATTCGTCTAAAGCGTAAAACCCGTAATGGTCATTGCCCATAGGGATAACATCTACTATTGCAGGCTCTAATACGCTATCGTCACCTGGCCCAAAATACAAGTGGTGTGTCCATACACCGTTAACTAGCTCTAAAGATCTGTCGCCCTTATACACATTGTTAACGACTGTGCTTCCAACTGTTTTAACTTTGTATGGAAGACAAATAGCATTGTGCGCATGTGAAGTTACACCTCTCATAAAATAGGCATCGACAGTATCGTCACCTTCGTTAGGTATTTTAACGTATCCAAAGCTTCCATCGTCAACGCCTTCTTCGTTACCAACTACTACTCCGCTTTGCCTGGTTATATAAACGATTGCGTTACCAGTAACAGCAGCAGTTACATAATGATCTGGAATAATTTTAGTCCCGATGTACCGTAACTCACCAAAGTCAGGATTATCTGCAAAAGAGAATCTATACCATCTGTTATCTGCCATACATATAAGCAGAGAGTTAAATACAGGCCATACCCCTATTATTGGGAGTTCGCTATCTCCACCCACATCGATGTAACCTAGCGCTGTCCAAGTGCTAATGTCACCTACAGCAGAGTAATGTATTCTATTGCCATTATAAGTTCCTGAACCTGGACCGTAATCTCCCCATGACCAAAAACGATCTCGCCATTGGAACAAAGCTGCAGGGTCCCATAATTCTGGGTATTCGTTAGATCCCAAACTGGAATCTGCACTAGCTGTAATAGCTTGGTAACCGTCAGTTCCAGTATCATCTAAACCTAAAAGGTAACCATCTCCTCCCATAATTATTTTATTGTGACCTAACCTTTGGAAGGGCATAGCGCTAATAAGTATTTCAGAACTGCTGGCCCATCCCGTTTCAGAATATCGAGCCGGTTTATCTAGTTCTCTGAAAGTACTCCAACCAATAGATGTTCCTATAGTTGCAGCTGCTCCAGAAGTTTCATCCCAATACTTGGGATCTGCAGTAGCTCGTTCAACTATATGGAATCTTCCTTTATCGTCTGTACCCGTTGACAAAGGTCCCATGCCGTAATCAGTTGCTTGATACCAAACACTACCGGCAAAATACTGGTAAGCTGCTCCGTGGATAATATCTCCGTACATTCCTATTTCTGAAAGGCAAGGACGAGGACCAATAGATCCATTAGCGTACACTTGCATATTTACGCAGTCGTAATTAAATCCTTCTTGTGGACCGTACTCAGAGCCTAAAGAATGCCAAGGCCCTGCTTTCCAGTTGTTATAAGTTACAACATCTTTCTCTTCTGCTGGCATTAGAACTCCGCATCACGACGAGTACTAACAGTAATTGGTTCGTAGTTCCTACTAACATCATCTGCAAAAGACTTTAACTGTTGCTTATATTGAGTTTCAAACATTTGATAAAGCTCAGTATCTCGCAGCTTTTGAGCGACGTAAGAAGAAGCTTTCGTAATAATGATAGGGTCAAACCAATCAGGGTTACCTACAGTAGCGCTAGTACTTCCAAGTACATCAACTGTTTCCAAATACCTGTGTTGTGCAGTTAAAGCTCTATCAGGCTTAGGGTACAAATACAGTTTGCCTGCATGTTCTGTATAGAAAGCAGGTGTGCTTTCCCAATCATCCCAAGCTAATCGACGAGTCCACTTCCAGGTTTTTCGTTGTATGACAGAGGGAGGATCAACAATAGTTAGGGACAGAGTTGTTTTCCAATCAGCGGCATGATCTGTGATCGTGTACTCATTGGTTCCTGCTGTGATACTAAAGTTGACTATCTTTTCTCTCCAAGGCCATTCTTTTTGAGATTCGACATCTTGAATAGCTGCATTAAGGAAGTCTAAAAGATTGGTATCAGTGACTCTAGCGTCATCTGTAGCAAGGTTGCATCTGTTCCTGATTGATACTATTAATGCTGATGCTGCAGTCATTGTCCCCACCGTTCATGATAAGCAGTTAATAAAGTTGCTGCTTTAACTAATTGTTGTATATGGGGAGGTAAACTTGCTAATGGATTTTTGCGAGGTTGTTGCATAGTTTGTTGAGCTTGCTGTTGTTGTGGCTGTTGCAAAGTTCCTTGCCCAGGCGCAGCCATACGTTGCGCAAGCGATGCGTTTTGTTTAGGAGCAGTAATTTTAGGTGTCTGTTTAGGAGGAGTACCTACTCCTTGAGTAGGCATTTGTTTCCTAGGCTTAGCGTTATTCCGTCGTTCTTGTCTACGTATAGGTTTGATCCGTTGTTGCTGAGCGCCTATTCTCTGTGAATCAAGACTACCTCTAGGTTTATCTGCCATATAACAACCTTAGTACACTCTTCCTCGGAAACCACCAACAGTTTGATGGTGAGCTAAAGCTACTCGATCTTCAGCTTCTTCCATACGATCTTCGTTTTCTTTGTTTTTATCGTCAATGATTTTATCATTGTGATCATCTATATCTTTAATAATGTCGTTAACTGATTTGCGTGACATATCTCGCATCATCAGATACTGCACCATTTGATATGGATTGGGGGGAGGATTAAAAGGAGCAGAGCCAACAAGGGTTTCCATGCCAGCTCCGTTCCTTTCATCCCATATTTCTATACGATTGAGTTCTTTATTCCAACATACCATGAGGAAGGGGTCGCCTTCCCAACCCATAGCCGGTGAGCCTTTAGTAATAATATCGCATAGGTCACCACCTATTAGTTTGGTCTCTCTGATACGTCGGGTTAACTCTGCTCGTTTGTCGTTCATAACACTCCTAAGTCCGACAGGGAAGAAAGGATAAAACCCTGCCGGACCTAGTTTAGAGGTTATTTACCTATGACATGAACCAAACAAGTTAAAGTAGAAATATCGTCAGTATTTCCTTCTTCGTCTTCAGCGCCGTCACCGCCACTGTTTTCTACAAATACTTTAAGCTTGCTGTTAGTTTCATCCCATATAACACGGTACATCGCAAGATTAGCTGAGTGAACAATAAGGTTATCTATTTGGATCAGACCTTGAAAGTCTGATGCAGCCAGGGCCTCACCGTTCGTTGGGTAACTGTCATCGAATCCAATTTTTGCATCGATAACTACCCTATCGCCACTAATCCTACGGTCTTCGTTAGATATCGTTAGAGCCATAATTAACTCTCCGATAGATCAGAAATTAAACCGTGTGTATTTCTCTGGTCAGTACAGAGTTGGTGATATTTGAACATGAATGCTTGCCATTCATCGTAACCGGAACGGTTCCTGAGAACTGCACCATCATAATCAGCCCATTCCCAGTCAGACATTTCATGTTGTGTGACATGGTTGGTATTGATTAGATATGCTGTGTTTCCAGTACAGTCACGGTCAGCAACTAGTGGAAGTGAAACATCTCCGCAATCAATAGTCAAAGCTTTAAAACCACCCTTTAGGGTAAGAGAAGCTCCGTCATTGAATCGCTTCATGCTCTTCAATTGTGCTGCGTAGTTTCGACGAACACCTTTAGTGGTGACACATAGGTTAGGGCTTTTGCCTGCTTCTATGTCAATATCGTCAATGACTTTCTCAAAAAGAGTGTCGGTTGCAGCTCTATTGGTTCCGCTGTTCGTGTTAGATACGGATGCCCATACAGGGTATGAGCTTGAATCTGTGCCGTGTAGCGAGGTTCCTTGAACACCTACGATCTTTTGAAGACCGATAAGTTCCAATGTACCTGCGCTATCAGCAGCATCAGCTCCTGATCCGTCAGCATCTTTACCATTGTTGAAACGAGTGATGTAATCACTTGTGTCAATGGTTCCTCCGATTGTACCAGTTACGGTAATCGTAGGAGGTGAAGCTGTTTTATCTACCGCTGAAATGACTAAACCAGTTGAATCTGTTGAATGTGCGTCAGGATCTGCTACCGTACCGACATCAATTCGCATACCAACTTCGAGCTGATTAATTTGAGCTGTAGTTGTGTCTGCGTGCAAAGTAATAACCTGGCTTGAGTGATTATTGCATCTCGCAATAGTACCGTTACCATCGTTAAATATTTGCCTATTGATATCACGACGTAAATCGTTGACACCATTTGTCATTTCATTTGAAAGCGCACGAACAAATGAACCTGAGTCACTTGCAGTAGCTTTCATGGCTTGTCCAGATACACGAATGCGCAAATAGTTGTATGCAAGACCTACTCTTGCATCAATATATTGCTGGTTACCAGCAGTTGGAAGTTCTCCACCTTCTGCCCTTGCACCGATACCGCTGTTACGGCCAACGTGTAGGGAAAGAACAGCTTCGCGACCTTCAACGTGCTGAGTTGTTCGTTCAATCTGGGCAAGCATCATATTTTCATTGTTTAGCTGTTCACGCGCTGGAGGAAGATAATATTCCTTCAGGGCCTTGTCCAGCGTAGTCGTCGTTGCCGTCATTTGGCTGACTCCTTAATGCTTGTAGTTGAATAATTACATTCGCTTGGATCAAAGCCTGCTTTGATTTAACTAAGTAGCCTGCTACCTAAAATTAAATATATGGTATTTTTAGGGAAAAATCAACTATTCTTCGAGTTCTGCCACTAAATGATTGCTAAAAGCAGCGTCCAACTCTTCACGAGTTAGCTTACCATCATCAGCAAATGCAATTGCAATCTTCTGAAGGACTTGCGCCACAGCAGCGACACCACTCAAAATCGCTGCCTTGTACACTGGGATGCCGCCAATCATACTGGCTCCTCCGATTATCGCCATTACCTGGATACCAAAAACACTGACAATGCGTAGGACTGTGTTTACAAATAAACTCATTCTTCCTCACTATCCCAATTAATAAGTACACCAAACATGTGGACAACAAAACTTGCAATAGAAATCCAAATACCATATTCACGTGTTTCTCCTGACAATGTAATTAATACTAGGCCAGTACCTCCAATGGTCCAGCCCAGCATGGTTGTTTCTTGAATGAATTTTTTCAAGAATTTTTTCATGAGCCCCTCCTTCGTTGGGGAATTGATGGACCGCCTGCAGGCGATGTACCTATTATAGGCTTCGGCTGTATCGCGGGTCTAGCGGCTGCTACTGCACTTACAGTCGTCGCAGCTACAACGACACGCCTTTCTTCTACCGTGATAGTGCTATCTTCGGCGACATAATCATCAAAGCCACCCTCAAAGATGTTTACAGATTCTTCAAACTCATCTTTGACTTCATCTGGTGCTTCGTTAAATAAAGCTGGAGCAGTTTCAAATAGTTCCTCTAACTGCTCTTCTTCAGCTTCTTCAAAGAAATCTTCGTTCTCTTCTAGAACATCTTCAAAGAACTCTTCAACTTCCTCTGGGTCTGATAATACTTCTTCCAGAAATTCTGCCTCTTCCTCAAAGAGGTCATCCACTTCAAGGTCTTCGTATTCGGGTTCTTCCAGTAGTACTTCATCTTCTTCTATTATCTCAAAATCTTCCTCTTCTTCCAAAGGTTCTTCGTCACGTTCATAATCCTCAATTGTTTCTTCTTCAAACGTTTCAATTTCCAATTCTTCAAAATCATAATCTTCTAAATCCAATTCCTCCCATGTGATATCATCTTCCCATGGGTCTAGTTCTAATTCCTCTATGTCTATTATCGGCATCTCAAATACTGGTAATGCTGGCTCTGGGGGTAGATATGGGGTGGGTTCAGGCTCTGGTATTGGGGTGGGGATCTCCTCTGGCGGTGTGGGTTCTGGTTCTGGTAGCGGATCTGGCTCTGGACTCGGCTCAGGAGTTGGATCAGGTTCGGGAGTAGGTTCAGGTGTTGGCTCTGGTGTTGGCTCTGGCTCAGGTTCCGGAGTTGGGTCAGGCGTTGGTTCAGGCTCTTGTTCCTGCGGAACGGTCCAATCTCCCCCAGAAATGTCCATCGAATACGTCCCCGTCGTGTACTCGTCAAAAGCATCAGCCCTAAGAACGTACGTGCCAGGGTCTAACGTTTCTTGTATCTGAGAATCCCAACAGAAATTTGTGCCGTTATTATGTGGAGCTGAATCATCGTCTTCATAAAGTAACGTTTCATTGTCATCATATAAGTAGAGATACGGGTCAGCACTTGTGCTCTCCAATCCATGGTCGTTGCATGTCAAACTTGTATATGTAGTAATAGTGACTTCAGTTGATTCTGAAATAACAAAAGTAAACTCTGGCCCCTCCCCTATAGTGTCTACTACTATTGTACACTCCCAGCCAGTCTCAGTCTCTGAACAAATTGTTTCTGCTGGAGCCGCTGGAGCAAACCAAACGATAATAAGTAGCGATGCTAAAAGTCCCCTGCTTAGAATTTGAGATAGTTTTTTAGCTCGCTGGAACCTCGCCATACATCTCTTCCAAGTCGGATTCGTCAGCGACTGTTCTGTTTACTGCAGAGCAGGAGCCGTCCTTTCCTAGAATAGATGCAGCGTATCCTTTTAAGAAGCTGAGAACTGCAGCTCCACCTGATGCTAGTATAAGTTTCCATTCGGAAATGCCCATATCTATTATCGAGTTAGTGCCTAGTGTTCCGCCTACTGCTTGGAAGAACGTCGCTACGACACGTTCTCCTAGATCTCTGTAATCAATTTTTCCCATCTTTTATCCTACCTGATGTCTTGGATCAATGTATTCGTCGCTATGACCTGTTCTGTCTTGTGTAGTTCCACCTAAATTAGTGCCTGGAGGAGGAGGCCACGAATCTAACTTCGGTCTATCGCTACCACCCTCACCTGGCTTCCCAGCTCGAATCGTTGCTTTAGGTCCGCCTTCTTTACCGAACCTTGCGATAAGTCTACGAGTTTCATCAAGATACGTTTTAAAACGTTCATGCCTAGCATCCAACTCTTGATCTATAACATCAAGTTCCTCATGGATAGCCTTGTAATCATAGCTTGCTGGATCACCTTCAAAAACAGTATCGCTTGCCCAGTTACCTAACTGGCGACTGTACATTAACAATTCGTCAGTTCTCATATCTTGGAAGAACGTTTCTGGTCTTTGATTCTTGAATCTTTCAACCATTCGCTGATG
>LULH01000331.1_pt1 | contig 11266 bp, 10 predicted proteins | sample 728201 | NCBI WGS metagenome assembly LULH01 (sample SAMN03860294, study PRJNA289734) | marine metagenome | biome: seawater column; feature: ocean; material: water; isolation source: Red Sea water column Station 169 - depth 100m | place: Saudi Arabia: Red Sea | collected 2011-10-15 | depth 100 m
GTCTGCGGGGTCAGAGGAATGTCGCAACACCCCCTGCCCCGAGGGGGATGTTGTGCCGACTCCACCGATGCCTGCTGACCAGCTCGACCTGATCCATTGCCTGCTGCGGCGTGGTGAGAACCGGAAGGTGATCGCTGCGCGCGCTGGCGTGTCGTCCAGGACGGTGTATCGGGTGCTGGCCAGGCTCGGCAGCGTGCCCAGACCTGCTGATGCCGAGTACGTCGCCCGCTATCTGTCCCAAGACGAGCGGTGCGAGATCGCCCGCCTCCATGACCTGGGCTGGTCGGTGCGTGCGATCGGGCGTCGCCTGGACCGAGCCCCCTCGACGATCAGCCGCGAGTTGGCCCGTAACCGCGACCCGAAGACCGGGCACTACCTGCCCCACCACGCCCATACCCAGGCCTGGGTGCGGCAGCGGCGACCCAAGCCATCGAAGATCGCTGCCGACCCTCGGCTACGCGCCTGGGTGCGGTACATGCTCAAGCAGCGGCTCTCACCCGAGCAGATCAGTGGGCGCCTCAAGGTCCGCTTCCCCGACGATGAGTCCATGCGGATCAGTCACGAGACGATCTACCAATCACTGCTCGTCTACCCCCGTGGCGAGCTGAGTCGCGAGCTCAAGGTGCATCTGCGCAGCGGCCGTACCGCCCGCAAGCCCCGCGGCACCCGCACCAACAAGCACTCACGCATCACCGATGCTGTCTCGATCCACGACCGACCCGAGGAGGTCGCAGACCGCAAGATTCCCGGCCACCACGAGGGCGACCTGATCAAAGGATCGTTGGCGTCGAACTCCGCAGTCGGGACCATCGTGGAACGCCACTCCGGCTTCGTGACCCTCATCCACCTGCCCGAGGGCTGGGCGGCTGAGAAGGTCGCAGCCGCGGTATCGGCTGAGATGTCCCAGCTGCCGGCTTGGTTCGCCAAGACCCTGACCTGGGACCGCGGAACTGAGATGGCCCGCCACGCCGACATCACCGCCGCCACCGGCATCAAGGTCTACTTCGCCGACCCCTACAGCCCCCAACAACGCCCCAGCAACGAGAACACCAACGGGCTGCTGCGCGAGTACATGCCCAAAGGCACCGACCTGTCCGTCCACACCCGCGAAGACCTCGACGCCATCGCCAAACAGCTCAACAACCGCCCCCGCAAACGACTCGGCTTCCACACCCCAGCAGAGGTCTTCGCTAAGTTGCTCGCCGAAGACCAAGCCAAAGGTGTTGCGACCACCCCTTGAATCCGCCGTCGCTCGCGCACGGCCGAGAGGTCGCTCGCGCACGGCCGAGAGGTCGCTCGCGCACGCGCCGTCCAACGTCACCGGGCCGAAATGCCAGCGACACCGGACGCTCCTAGCGTGATGGCGTAGGTCTCGGGTGATCGCGCGTCCGCGCATGGCTGAGGGAGTGCCCCCATGACGTCCAATCCGGTCCGGTTGCAGGCCATCACGTCGGTGGAGGCCTTCGTGCCGCCGCCCGTCACGTTCGACCCCGGCGAGGAGCCGGGGGAGATCTTCGGCGAGAACGTCTTCAGCCTCACCGTGATGCAGAAGCGGCTGCCGAAGTCGGTCTACAGATCGGTGCTGACGACGATCGAGAAGTCCGCGCCGCTCGACCCGGCCGTCGCAGACGCCGTGGCCTCGGCGATGAAGGACTGGGCGCTGGAGAAGGGCGCTACCCACTACGCGCACGTGTTCTACCCGCTGACCGGCCTGACCGCCGAGAAGCACGACAGCTTCCTGGACCCGGTCGGTGACGGCACCGCGCTGGCGTCGTTCTCGGGAAAGACGCTGGTCCAGGGTGAGCCCGACGCGAGCTCGTTCCCCAACGGCGGGCTGCGCAACACCTTCGAGGCGCGCGGGGACACCGGCTGGGACGTGATGAGCCCGGCGTACGTCCTGGAGAACCCCAACGGCAACACGCTGTGCATTCCCACGGTCTTCATCTCGATGACCGGCGAGGCGCTGGACCACAAGACGCCGGTGCTGCGCAGCCAGCAGGCCATGTCGGCGCAGGCCAAGCGGGTGCTGTCCCTCTTCGGGCACGAGGAGCCGGAGAACGTCGTCGCGTTCTGCGGCCCCGAGCAGGAGTACTTCCTGGTCGACAGCCACTTCTTCCACGCCCGACCCGACCTGCTCAACGCCGGTCGCACGCTGTTCGGGGCCAAGCCGCCCAAGGGCCAGGAGTTCGACGACCACTACTTCGGGGCGATCCCCGAGCGGGTGCTCGGCTTCATGATGGACACCGAGCGGGAGCTCTTCAAGCTCGGCATCCCGGCCAAGACCCGGCACAACGAGGTCGCGCCCGGGCAGTTCGAGGTGGCGCCGATGTTCGAGCGGGCCAACGAGGCCTCCGACCACCAGCAGCTGACCATGACGACCTTCCGGGCGGTGGCCAAGAAGCACGGCATGGAGTGCCTGTTCCACGAGAAGCCCTTCGCGGGCGTAAACGGCTCGGGTAAGCACGTGAACTTCTCCATCGGCAACAGCGAGCAGGGCAACCTGCTGCTGCCCGGGGACACCCCGCACGAGAACGCGCAGTTCCTCGTCTTCTGCGCCGCGGTGATCCGCGCCGTGCACCTGTACGGCGGTCTCCTGCGCGTCTCCGTGGCCTCGGCGTCCAACGACCACCGCCTCGGCGCCAACGAGGCCCCGCCCGCGATCATCTCGATCTTCCTCGGCGACCAGCTCGCCGACGTCTTCGACCAGATCGCGAAGGGCGGCGCCACCCGCTCGAAGGAGAAGGGGACGCTCATGATCGGCGTCGACACCCTCCCCGACCTGAGCAAGGACCCGGGCGACCGCAACCGCACCAGCCCGTTCGCCTTCACCGGCAACCGCTTCGAGTTCCGCGCGCCGGGCTCGCTGCAGACCGTGGCCGGCCCGATGGTCATCCTCAACACGATCATGGCCGAGGCGCTCGACCACTGCGCGACCGTGCTCGAGGCCGCCGTGGCCGACGGCACCGACTTCGACGAGGCCGTGCAGCAGCTGCTCACCTCGATCATCTCCGACCACGGCGCGGTCATCTTCAACGGCAACGGCTACTCCGAGGAGTGGCAGGTCGAGGCCGAGCAGCGGGGCCTGAAGAACCTCCGCACCACCGTCGACGCGCTGCCCGAGCTCGTCACCTCCGAGGCCCTGGAGCTGTTCGAGAAGTACGGCGTCTTCAACGAGCGCGAGATGCACAGTCGCTACGAGGTCGGCATCGAGCAGTACGTGATGACCGTCGGGGTCGAGGCCAACCTGACGCTGGAGATCGGCTCGACCACCGTGCTGCCGGCCGCGATCCGCTACCAGACCGAGCTGGCCTCCAACGTCGCGGCGCTGAAGGCGGCCGGGGTCGAGGCCGACACCTCCACGCTGGAGGCCGTCACCGCACCGATCACCGCGCTCCGTGCCGGGCTCGCGGCGCTGTCGTCGGCCATCGAGGGCGCCCACGAGCACGAGGGCATCGAGGAGGCGGCGTACTGCCGTGACACGGTGCTCCCGGCGATGGCCGCGGTCCGCGAGGCCGCCGACGAGCTCGAGGGCCTCGTCGCCGACGACCTGTGGCCGCTGCCGACCTACCAGGAGATGCTCTACATCCTCTGAATCCGCGCGGGTGCCTTGACCGGGGACGACCCGGTCAGGGCATCCCGCAGGGTCTCGCGGGCGGCGGCGTACCGGCTGCGTGCGGTGGAGGGGTTGAGGCCGAGCAGCTCTGCGGCCTCGGCGACGGCGAAGCCGTCCCAGTGGATCAGCATGACCAGCTCGCGATGGGCGTCCGGCAGCCGCCGGACCGCGTCGCGTACGGCGTGCTGCTCGGCCTCGTCCGGTCCGTCGATGACCGGCGCCGTGCTCAGGTGCTCGCGGAGCCGGTCGGTCAGCGCTCCGCGGCGACGGCGCGAACGACGGTGGTTGGCCAGCACATGGCCTGCGATCGTGAAGAGCCACATCCGCTGGCGGACCGCGTCCTCGGGCACCGACTCGTGCCGACGCCAGGCCTGCAGCATCGTCTCGCCGAGCAGGTCGGCTGCGTCCTCGCGCACGTCGACGCGACGCTCGAAGTAGCCGAGGAGGTCGCTGGACGTGGCGTGCAGTGCGGCGCGCATCCTGGCCCGGGCGTCCGGCGTCACAGCCGGCACCCGTTGCCGGTCGTGACCGTCACAGCGCGCAGGTCGTGACCCTGCGCCGCCAGCGCCGAGCGCATGCGCTCCACGACCGCGTGCTGCACCGCCGTGACCTCGAGGTCGTCGCCGGTCAGCGCCGGCTGCCGCTCGGAGGGGTCCTCCTGCTCCGACCGGACCCGCTCCTCGGCCGACTGCCAGTCGCTGATGGCGTCCTCGCGGTCGATCGCGTCGTAGTCGAGGTCCGCGAGGAACGCGCGCGCCGCGGCGAGGGTGGCCGCCTGCTCGGCGTCGCTGAAGGCCGGGGCCGACGGCTCGCCGTACCCGGGGGAGAGCGCCTGGACGGCGACATCGACCTCGCAGGTCTGCCCGGACCCGGTGGTGAGCAGCCCCCAGCCTGGCAGGACACCGGCGGCCGTCGCGACGGTCCCGAGACCGAGGACACCCAGGGCGACGCCCCCGACCAGCGTCATCCGCGCCCGACGCCGGGGCCGACGAGCGTCCTCGCTGGCCACCACCAGACCCCGCAGCTCCTCGTGGAGCTCCGGGGTCCGTCGGGCGACCGGGGGACCGGACTGGTCGAGCAGGTGGTCGAGATCCATCGTGGGCTCCTCGTGTCGGGGACGGTGTCACCCCGTACATGTCCGGCAGAGCCGGAGACGTCCACGATGGGTCAGCGACGGTCGAGGGGCCGTCGGTCGGGTCGCGCCGTACGGATCAGACGACGCGGGTCTTCGGAGCTGTCTTCTCGGTCATGCCCGGGTCGTCGATGACGGCGTCGCCGAGAACGTCGTCGATCGCCTTCATCAGGTCGGCGTCGAGCTTCTTGCCGGCGGCGGCGACGTTGTCCTCGACCTGCTCGGGGCGCGAGGCGCCGACCAGGGCGGAGGCGACGTTGGGGTTCTGCAGGACCCACGCGACGGCGAGCTGGGCCATGGTCAGGCCGGCCTCGTCGGCCAGCGGACGGAGCTTCTGGACCCGGGTGAGCAGGTCGTCGTCCATCCAGCGCTTGATCATGTCGGCGCCGCCCTTGTCGTCGGTGGCGCGCGAGCCGGCCGGGGGAGCCTGACCGGGCTGGTACTTGCCGGTGAGCACGCCCTGGGCGATCGGGCTCCAGACGATCTGGGAGATGCCGAGCTCCTCGCACGCGGGCACGACCTCGCCCTCGATGACCCGCCACAGCATGGAGTACTGCGGCTGGCTGCTGATCAGCTGGATGCCGAGGTCCTTCGCGAGCGCGTGGCCTGCGCGGATCTGGTCGGCGGTCCACTCCGAGACGCCGATGTAGAGCGCCTTGCCCTGCCGCACGACGTCGGCGAAGGCCTGCATCGTCTCCTCCAGCGGCGTCTCGGTGTCGTAGCGGTGCGCCTGGTAGAGGTCGACGTAGTCGGTCTGGAGCCGGGTCAGCGACCCGTTGATCGACTCCATGATGTGCTTGCGCGACAGCCCGGTGTCGTTCTTCCCGCCCGGACCGGTCGGCCAGTAGACCTTGGTGAAGATCTCCAGCGACTCACGACGCTCGCCCTTCAGTGCCTCACCGAGCACCGTCTCTGCCTTGGTGTTGGCGTAGACGTCAGCGGTGTCGAAGGTGCTGATGCCCGCATCGAGCGCGGCGCGCACGCACGCGGTGGCCGCGTCGTTCTCGACCTGCGAGCCGTGGGTGAGCCAGTTGCCGTAGGTGATCTCCGAGATCTTCAGACCACTGTTGCCGAGGTAGCGGAACTCCATGCCCACAACCTATGCGGTGGATGGTCGTGGTGGGAGGGGCGGCGCTGCTCTCAGTGCCACCACCGGAACGTCAGGTTGGGACGGGGGCCGACGGGCTCGTCGGTCGCCGGTACGGCGTGCTGCCAGGCGCTCTGCGACTCCCCGTGCATCACCACGAGGCTGCCGTGCGTGAGCGGGAGGCGCACCTCGCGCCCGCTCGCGAGGTGGCGCATCGCGAAGGTCCGGGTGCTGCCCAGGGACAGGGAGGCGATGGTGGGCTCGGGACACAGGGCCGACTCGTCGTCGCCGTGCCATCCGATGCAGTCCCGCCCGTCGCGGTAGAGGTTGAGCAGCACCGAGTTGTAGCGCGCGTCGGTGCGGTGAGATGGGTCGAGGTCTTTCGAAGATGGCGGTTCCTACGCCAGCCACCTGAAGGACCTCGACGTGATCGACGCTACCCCGCCGGCCGGCTTCGGCCGCCCTGTCCTGACCGCCTTCGCGTCTCATCCCCATCGACCCTGATCGAGTCTGCTGACCCCCCCCGACGAGAACTCAGCGACATCACGGCCACCCAATCCCGACCGTCCGGGAAGCCGGGACACGTCACATGGCCTGTGCTGTGGGCGTGTCGAGTGGGTCGTCCAGGGGCGACGCAGGAGCGTCGACGCGACGTGCTGAGAGGTGGTTCCAGTCGAGCACTAGGTGTACTGACCACGGACGTTAGGTACGGCGTGCCTGCTGGACGATGACGAAGACCTCCGGGTGAGGTGTGAAGCGACCAAGCATCCACTCGCTCACGAACTCCGGAGGTCTTCGTGTCTCACGCTAACGCCTGCCTGACTCCTGCCGGCCGTCTGCGCCTTGCCCAGCTCGTCGTCGACCAGGGCTGGTCGCTGCGCCGCGCCGCAGAACGATGGAACTGCTCAGTGACGACCGCGAAGCGGTGGGCCGACCGCTACCGCGCTCAGGGCCGTGCTGGGCTGGTCGACCGCGCGTCTCGCCCGAAGAACTCACCTCGCCGTACGCCTACACGGCGCGAACGACGCGTGGTCGGGCTGCGGGTCTCACGGCGCTGGGGACCCGCGCGGATCGCCTACCGGCTCAAGATGACGGTCTCCACGGTGCACAAGATCCTGCGCCGCTACGCCTGTCCGCCCCTGGCCTGGACTGACCCCGCCACCGGTGTGCGGATCAAGTGGGCACGTAAGAAGGCCAACTCCTACGTCCACGACGCGCCCGGCGACCTGGTCCACGTCGACATCAAGAAGCTCGGACGGATCCCCGACGGCGGCGGCCACAAGGTTCTAGGCAGAGCCGAAGGCAAGCGGAACCGGCGCCGGGGCGTGGGCTACTGGTACATCCACAACGCCGTCGACGACTGCACAAGGCTCAGCTACAGCGAGCTCCTCGAGGACGAGCGCAAGGAGACCGCGGCCGGCTTCTGGCAGCGCGCCAACGCCTACTTCGACGCCGCTGGCATCACGGTGAAGCGCGTGCTGACCGACAACGGCGCCTGCTACCGCTCCAAGCTCTTCGCCGAAGCCCTCGGCGAGGACATCGCTCACAAGCGAACCCGGCCCTACCGACCCCAGACCAACGGCAAGGTCGAACGCTTCAACCGCACCATGGTCGAGGAATGGGCCTACGCCCGCCCCTACACCTCAGAGTCCGAGCGCGCGGCCCTCTTCACCGACTGGCTCCACACCTACAATCACCACCGCGGTCACACCGCGCTCGGCGGCAAGTCACCAGCCGACCTTGTGCCCAACCTGTGTGGACAGAACAACTAGGACACCGGCTACAGGCATGGCGATAGGTCAGGAACGGCGTCGCTCCCTGCGCAGGAGGGAGCGCAGAGTCTCGGCGTTCGCGTAGCCGACCCGTAGCGCGATCTCGGCGGAGGTGAGGTCCGTGGTTGCTGAGAGGTGTCGAGCTCGTTCGATGCGAAGCCGTTGGACGAAGCCGAGCGGAGTGAGGTTGAGCGCCGCACGGACTCGTCGTTCGAGGGTGCGCCGGCTGGTGCCGAGCGACTGCGCGACGAAGGCGACGTTGAACGGTTCGTCCAGGTGGGCGCGCACGAAGCGTTCGAACTCCACGACGATCGGGTCCTCGTGCCGGAGATGTTCGTAGGCGACGAAGGCCGCCTGCGACGGACGCTCGTCGATGATGAGGAGCTTGGCGACATGTTGGGCCAGGTCGGGGCTGATCGATCGCACGAGTGAGAGCGCGAGGTCGATGTGGGCGAACGCGGCGCCGGCGGTGACGAGGTTCCCGTCGACCACGACCATGGTGTCGAGATCGAGAGCGACGGTCGGATAGCGCTTCAGGAACTCCGGCCCCAGGAACCAGCTGGTCGTCGCGCGCCGATGGTGCATCCGTCCGGTCTCGGCGACAGCGAACACGCCGGTGCACGCCGCGGCGATCTGGGTGGTCGCGTCGTCGAGGCGCGCGAGTGAGGCGATGACCGAACGAGCATCTCGGCTCTGGAGGGCGTCGTTGGTAGCGGCGGCCGTGAAGGTTCCGAGCGCAGGGACGACGACCACGTCGAACTCTGCGGACTCCGACAGCGGGTGGTCCACCGTCAGGGTCATCGATGCTGACGTGGTCACGTGCCGTTTCGGTCCGAGGATGGCGAGTTCGATCGGGTCGATCCGCGGGTCGACATCGCCGCGGGCTCCGTCGGCCACCCGCAGGATGTCGATGACCGACGCGACAGCCGAACCGAAGCAGCCGTCGATCGCGATCAGTCCGATACGCATGGCGCGAACAATAGCAATACTGCCGTATACGCCACTTCTCACATGTCCTTGCTCGGCCTACGCTGAACTCGCTTCACCAAGAGACCTCGACACCTAGGAGAACCACCCATGGCCACGCCCGCATCACTTCCGTACGCCTTCGTAGCCAAGATCGTCGCGGCCGATGGACAGCACGACGCGCTCGCCGATCTGCTCGCCGGCGCTGTCGCGCTCGCCAACGAGGAAGTGGGGACGATTGTCTGGTTCGCGGTCAGGACCCACGCCGACACCTTCTGGATCTTCGATGCATTCCCCGACGAGGCCGCTCGCGACGCCCACGCCAACGGCGCCATCGTCGCAGCCCTGACGGCCAACCAGCACCTCCTCGGCGCAGCACCCGAGATCCTGCCGGCCGACGTCCTCGCGTCCAAGCTCCCGTAGTCCGCCAACGCACGAGACGATCGCGCCCCGCCGAGCCATCGCCAGGTCGCGACGCGACGCCACGCTGCGTTGCCGAGCGGTGCGAGGCTTATCGGCACACGGACAGGATGCCGGCCGCGAGCGCTCAGCCGGCGAGAGGTCCGTCGCAGAGGAGAGCGACGTCGGTGTCGGGCAGAGCCGTGAGGCCTGCGCATCGCGCGACCACCAGAACCGAACAGCCTGTCGTGTGCTGGCTCAGGACATCGGAATGGGATGTGTCGGGTCATCGGCATTGCGGCCGCCCGGTGATCCGACACGGCCCGACGCTGGTCGGTGTCGAAGCGCCGTCTTGTCTTCACCGCTGTCCTTGCCGGTCCCGTCGTCGTCGAAGACGGGCTCTCAATCCAAGGAGGATGAGAGTCATGGCAGCACCCAGGAAGTACCCCGACGAGTTGCGTGAGCGGGCCACTCGTCTGGCCGTTGAGCTGCGAGCGAACCCAGCGACGAAGCAGGGCGCGATCGCTCGCGTCGCCGAGCAGCTCGGGATGCACCGCGAGACCCTGCGGCGCTGGGTCCGCCAGGCAGAGATCGGCGGCGGTACTCGTCCGGGCACCACGACCAGCGACGCCGAGCGGCTGGCCGACCTCGTTCGGGAGCTTCGACGTGTTCCCCGATGACGCCGGACGTGACGCTCACCTGTCCGGCCCTGTTGCGGTAGCTCTCGGCCAGCAGACCGGTACGTTGTTCTCCGAACCGACGATCGAGAAGCTCGACGTGTTGGGCTCCAAGCTTCCCGCCTGACACCACAGACCGGGAGTACTGACCCCGACATGAGGGGTCGCTGCGCACTGACTTCGGGCTGACACAGCCCGTTGACGTCGTGGCAGCGGCCCCTTCTCGTGCGGCCTATCGCACATCACCAACAGATCGAGGAATCGCGATGACAGGAACCGACGACGGCGTTGCCACGACGCGTGCACCCGAGGTAGCAGTGATCGGGGGCGGGATCGTCGGTCTGTCGACGGCGTACGCGCTGCGGGAGCAGGGCGTGCCGGTGCGTTTGTATGAGGCTGGTCTGCCCGGGACGGGTCAGTCGGCAGGCGAGTCGCGGATCTTCCGGCATGCCCACGACGACCCGCGACTCGTCGCCTTCGCACGCGAAAGCCGTGGGGTATGGGATGAGTGGGCCGAACACTTCGAGGTCGAGCTGGTCTCATCAGACGGTGTCGTGGCGATCGGAGACAGCGCCCTGGCGCGGTTGCGGGTGCTCGACGAGGTCGGCGGCGTGGAAGCGCACGAGATCGACGCAGCCGAGGTCGCCCAGCGGATGCCGCTGCTCGCTGGGTATTCGGGGCCAGCGGTGCTCGACGAGTCGGGCGGCGCGATCCGCACCCGCGCCGCAATCACGGCACTCACGGGTGCCCTCGCAGATGCGGTCACCACCGGTGAGGTCATCTCCATCGATCCCCGCGCCGACGGGACGGTCGAGGTGCGCAGCGTCACCGACCGGGCTGTCTACTCCAAGGTGGTCGTGTGCGCCGGCCGCGAAACCGCCCGTCTGGCACGCAGCGTCGGCCTGTCTCTGCCGGTTCGCCTTGCCGCACACGTCCGGCTGACCTTCGACGTGAAAGCCGCCGCCCCGGCACGAGTAGCGTGCCTGCAGGACAGCAGCGGCGTCTTCGGCGAAGTCGGCGTCTACGCGACGCCGCTACCGGGCAACAGCAGCTATTCGGTCGGACTCAGCGACACCGTCGGCGTCCGCGACGACGGAACCTTCATCGACCCGGCGGCGATTCGATCGCTGGACGAACGCGCACGCGAATACGTGACACGGGCGCTGCCCGGTCTCCACCCGGAGCCGCGCGACTTCCTTCACTGCTGGGTGACCGACCTCCCATGGAGCGAGGACGGCGTGGCCGTGTGGGAGGCAGGCTCGGTCTTTTTTGTGGCCGGTCACAATCTGTTCAAGCAGGCACCTGCGCTGGGTCGCGCTCTCGCCCGGGCTGCGACCGGCGGTGGCATCGCCGCCGAGCTCGAGCCGGGCGCGCGCCTGGGCGAACCACAGCAATAGGCTTCCGATCCAATCGACGTAGCATCCACGGGTCCTTCCGTGCGCGGCAGCCGACTGGCAAGGGCAAGCGTAGGTTGAGGTATGGATCAACAAGACCTTCCCTGTTCACGCAGCGCACCCCCGCCCGCTCATCGGCTGCTTGTTCCATTGACCTCAGAACCGGTGCCTGGCGAGGCTCGGTTCAGGCGTCCGGGCCGTCGCTCTCACATCGGCTGCCCACGCT
>LULH01000431.1_pt1 | contig 11229 bp, 9 predicted proteins | sample 728201 | NCBI WGS metagenome assembly LULH01 (sample SAMN03860294, study PRJNA289734) | marine metagenome | biome: seawater column; feature: ocean; material: water; isolation source: Red Sea water column Station 169 - depth 100m | place: Saudi Arabia: Red Sea | collected 2011-10-15 | depth 100 m
GCTGTAGACACCTTCGATGGGCAAGTCGATCACTCCTAGATCAGAGCGACTGACTCACACGCAGACTGGCAGACAGGGGGACGATGAAGTCCCATCGGCCAGTGGCAGGGTCTGTCGGCCGGCCGATGAACCTTTCCTACCTCAGGCCGCGGACCGGGCCCGTGCGAGCTCGAGCGCCTCGCGGAAGGCGGCGGTGACGTACGGCGGGACCGGCAGCCCCCTGTCGCGGGCCCAGAGCAGCTCCATCTCGACCCGGGCGATCTGGGCGGCGAAGTCGGAGTCCTCGTCGATGTGCAGGGTGCGCATGACGTCGCCGAAGTCGGCGAGCTGCTCGGGGTTGTTGGCGCCGACGGGGGAGAAGGAGAGGCGGCGCATCAGGCGCACCAGCCACTTCTGCCAGGGCGCCAGCTCGCCCCACAGGCCGCGCGCGGAGAGCTGGTAGAAGGCGTAGTGGCCCGGCTCCTGGCGCTTGATGGGGGCGATGACGGTGTCGGCGACGGCGGTCTCGCCCAGCTCGCGGACACCGTCGTGCAGCAGGTTGTAGGCCAGCACCGCCGAGCGCTCGGTGGCCATGCCGGTGACGTAGTAGAGCATCCGGACGACGTCCTGGAAGGCGCCGATGTGCGCCAGGGCCCCGAGGACCTTGAGCTTGGTGCCGATCGAGTCGAGGTCGGCGTCGGCGTGCGCGCGACCGAGCCGCACCTGGAGCTCGTCGAGGATGCGGCCGTGCTGGGTCTCCTGCGGCTGCCAGACGTCGCGGTAGAAGAACACGTCGACCTCGGGCGGGTCGGGCAGCATCGTGGTCAGCTCCAGGACGTTGCGGTCGACCTCGAGCTCGACGCGCGCCATGTAGTCCAGGACGTGGCCGAAGCGCTGCTCGAGGGTCCGCGGGTCCCGCACGGTGAAGTCCACGTCCTCCAGCCGCAGCGGCGGGTGCTCCTCGCCGAGGCGCTGGACGTGCTCGACCAGGCGGGTCGTCGTCGTGGCGCTCACCGGGCCAGCCTAGGCGCGTGGCTGGGTGTGCGGGGGAGGGCAGGTGCTGGGATCACCTGTGAGGTTCGTCGCCGGGCCCTACTCTGGATGGCAGGAGGGGACGTGCGACTGCGGCGACCGCGATCCACCGCCGCGACGGCACCGAGGCCGGCGGCGGCGCTCTGCGCTGCCCTGACGACCGGAGCGATGCTCGCTGCGCTCGCCGGCTGCAGCGCCGACACCACCGTCGCTGAGGAGCCCGAGCCCTCGGGCACCAGCAGCAGCGCGACTGGCACCGCCACCGACCCCGGGGAGTCGGCCCAGCCCGGGCTGGACCCGGCGTACGCCGTCGACGCGCCGGGCCGCTTCAAGAGCCTGCCCCGCACCGCCGACATCGTGGTGCAGACCCAGGAGACGATCGACGAGGACACCATCGCTGCCATCGAGGCGCTCGACGGCGTGGCCGCGATCGAGCGGCTCAGCCTGCTCCAGCAAGCGGCTGCCGCTCGACGACGACGACTTCGTCGCGCTGACCAGTGAGGTGCCGCCCATCCACCTCGGGGTGAAGGCACCGCAGATCACCAACGCCGTCGACGCCGTCGTCAACGAGAAGTGGGGCGAGGCGCTGGGCGCGACACCCGGGAACGCGCTGCTGATCTCGACCGGCCTCACCGCCCCCGACGCGGTGGTGAAGCCGCTGGCGAAGCTGCTGCCCGAGGACACCTCGATCGAGCGTCTCGACGCCGTCGCCCGCTACGGCCTGGACCCCGACGCGGTGCAGACCGCGCAGGTCGTGGGCTCGCTGTCCGACGCGATCGGCGTGTTCACCTACCGCCCGATCGGCGGCGCGATCTTCCCGCAGCTGCGTGCCGCGCTGGAGGAGATCGTGACCGCCGGGCTGGCCGCCGAGATCAAGCGCGAGCAGTACGCCGGTTGCTACTACCCCCGCTTCATCGCCGGCACGACCAGCCTGTCCAACCACTCCTTCGGCACCGCGCTGGACCTCAATGTGCCCGGGAACCTGCGCGGGACGGTCGGTGAGATGGACCGCGTGGTGGTCTCCATCTTCAAGAAGTGGGGCTTCGCCTGGGGCGGCGACTGGCGCTACACCGACCCGATGCACTTCGAGATGGCGCGGATCGTCCGACCGGGCTGACCGTGAACGAACGCCGCGGCCGTTCGGAGCCGGCGCGCGGATCGCTGGGGGATAGGTTGGGCCGCATGCGAGCCGTGCAGGTCGTCGAGACCACCGGACCCGAGCACCTGCAGGTGCGTGAGGTCCCCGAGCCCCAGCCCGGTCCCGACCAGGTCCTGGTCGAGGTGCACAGCATCGGGGTGTCCTTCCCCGACCTGCTGCTGACCCGGGGGGAGTACCAGCTCAAGCCCGAGCCGCCGTTCAGCCTCGGTGTCGACGTCGCGGGCGTCGTCGTCTCGGCGCCGGAGTCGTCCGGGCTGGCGGCCGGTGACCGGGTCGCCGCCGTGGCGCCGTACGGCGGGGCGTCGGAGCTCGCGGTGTTCGGCACCGACTCGGTGTTCCGGCTCCCCGACGCGCTGACCTTCGACGAGGGCGCCGCGCTGCCGATGAACTACCTCACCGCCGAGTTCGCGCTCCACGAGCGGGCCGGGCTGCGCGAGGGCGAGACGGTCCTGGTCCACGGTGCGGCCGGCGGGGTGGGGACCGCGACCATCCAGGTCGCCAAGGGCATGGGCGCCACGGTCATCGCGGTCTGCTCGACGCAGAAGAAGGGCGACTACGCCAAGGCCGCCGGTGCCGACGAGGCCGTGCTGCTCGACGGCTTCAAGGACTCCGTCATGGCCCTGACCGAGGGCCGCGGCGTCGACGTCGTGGTCGACGTGGTCGGCGGCTCGGTCTTCACCGACTCGCTGCGCTGCCTGGCCACGCTCGGACGGCTGCTCGTGGTCGGCTTCGCCGCCGGCGAGGGCATCCCCGAGGTCAAGGTCAACCGGCTGCTGCTCAACAACATCGACGTGCGCGGCGTGGGCTGGGGCGGCTACGGGATGATGCGCCCGGGCTATCTCCACCAGCAGTGGGAGGCGCTGCTGCCGATGATCGAGGCCGGCGCCGTGAAGCCGCCGATCGGCGCGACGTACTCCTTCGACGAGCTGGGCAGGGCACTGGTCGACATGGACGAGCGGCGCACCCTCGGCAAGTCCGTGGTGCGGGTGCGATGAACGACCCGCACGCCGAGCACCACGGGCACGACCACGACCACGGGCACGACTCCGATCTCCCCGAGGAGGAGAAGGTCCGCCGCGCCGGACACGTCGTGCTCGACGCCGTGGTCGCGGCCGACGTCGGCGGCGACGACCCCGACCGGGCGCAGGCGGCGATGGAGCTGGTCTTCGAGCACCTGCTGGAGATCGACGCGATCGAGCTGTTGCTGGACGAGGAGAGCGAGGAGCTCGAGCTCGACATCAGCCCGCTCATCGGCGGCGTCATGCTCGTCGTACGCCGACTGGTGGCCGAGCTCGCCGCCCGCGACGGTGTCGACGAGGAGACGATCGTGATGTCGGTGCGCGCGGCCCTGGACGCTGCGGCGGGGTAGTCCCGGCTAGGGTCGCGGACGTGAGCATCCTCGACGACGCCCGCGAGGGCATGGACCTGTCCGTCCGGCCGCAGGACGACCTCTTCGGCCACGTCAACGGCCGCTGGCTCGCGGAGACCGAGATCCCCTCGGACCGCTCGAGCTGGGGCCCCTTCGTCGCGCTGAGCGACGCCGCCGAGCAGCACGTGCGCGAGATCATCGAGGAGCTGGCCGCCGGCGGACCCACCGACGCCGCCGATCCCTCCGCCGCCGACGAGGCGCGCAAGATCGGCGACCTCTACACCTCCTTCATGGACACCGAGCGGATCGCGGCCCTGGGCCTGACTCCGGTGCAGCCGCTGGTCGAGGCGATCGGTGGACTGCGCGACCTGCGCGACCTGGCCGCCTTCCTCGGGGAGTCCGAGCGCATCGGCAGTCACGGCGTCTTCGGCTCCTACGTCGACAACGACGACAAGGACTCCGAGCGCTACCTCGTGAACTTCGTCCAGGGCGGACTCGGCCTGCCCGACGAGTCCTACTACCGCGAGGACAAGCACGCCGAGACCCGCGAGAAGTACCTCGCCTACCTCACCCGGCTGCTCGAGCTCGGCGGCACCGGGGCCGACTGGCTCGGCGACCCGGCCGAGGCCGCGCGCACGGTGCTCGACATCGACACCCGGATCGCGAAGGGGCACTGGGAGCGCGCGGAGACCCGCGACGTCCAGCGGACCTACAACCTGCACACCCTCGAGCAGCTGCGCACGCTCGTGGGCCCCTTCGACCTCGACGTCTACGTCACCAACCTCTCCGGCGGCGCGAAGTCCGCCGAGGAGCTGCTGGCCGAGGTCAACGTCCGCCAGCCGTCGTTCTTCGAGGGCCTGGCCGGCGTGCTCGCCGAGGTGCCGCTCGAGCAGTGGCGCCCCTGGCTGCTGGTCCGCGTGCTGCGGTCGGCGGCGCCGTACCTCACCGACGAGCTCGTCGAGACCAACTTCGACTTCTACGGCCGCACCCTCAACGGCACCCCCGAGCTGCGCGCGCGATGGAAGCGCGGCGTGGCCCTGGTCGAGGGGGCGCTGGGCGAGGCCGTCGGCAAGCAGTACGTCGCCCGCCACTTCCCGCCGCAGTCCAAGGCGATGATGGAGGAGCTGGTCGCCAACCTGCTGGCCGCCTACCGCGAGTCGATCGGCGCCCTGGACTGGATGACCGAGGACACCAAGGCCAAGGCGTACGAGAAGCTCGAGACCTTCAACCCCAAGATCGGCTACCCCGACACCTTTCGCGACTACTCCGGCCTCCAGGTGCGCCCCGACGACCTGATGGGCAACGTCGCGGCGTCGGCGGCGTTCGAGACCGACCGCCAGCTGGGCAAGATCGGCTCGCCGGTCGACCGCGACGAGTGGCACATGCTCCCGCAGACCGTGAACGCCTACTACAACCCCGGCACCAACGAGATCTGCTTCCCCGCCGGCATCCTGCAGCCGCCGTTCTTCTCCCCCGACGCCCACCCGGCGGAGAACTACGGCGGCATCGGCGCGGTCATCGGCCACGAGATCGGCCACGGCTTCGACGACCAGGGCGCGCAGTTCGACCCGCTGGGCAACCTGCGCGACTGGTGGACCCCCGACGACAAGGCGGCCTTCGAGGAGAAGTCGAAGAAGCTCGTCGCCCAGTACGACGCCCTCGAGCCGCGCGACCTGCCCGGTGAGCGGGTCAACGGCCAGCTCACGGTCGGCGAGAACATCGGCGACCTCGGCGGCCTGACCATCGCGCACAAGGCGTACGTGATCTCCACCGGTGGCGAGGCGAGCGTCGAGGAGCGGCGCCGGCTCTTCCTCAACTGGGGCCACGTGTGGCGCACCAAGCGCCGCGCGGAGCAGGCGCGTCAGTTCCTCACGATCGACCCGCACAGCCCGGCGGAGTTCCGCGCCAACATCGTGCGCAACCTCGACGAGTTCCACGAGGTCTTCGAGACCGCGCCCGGCGACGGGCTGTGGCTGGACCCCGAGGACCGCGTCCGGATCTGGTGAGGCGACTGCGGCGGGAGGTCATGCGGACGGGAGGTCCGCTTCCGCTGGACGTATGACGTCCCGGCGCGGGCGACTCAGCCGGCGAGGCGCTCCTGGCGCGCCGCGACCGTGCGGTCGACGAGTGCCGCGACGGCGGGGAAGCCGCGACGCAGGGAGTCGAACCCGCGCGGGGTCAGCACGCAGGCGGTGACCGGGGTCATCGCGGTGACCGTGGCGGTGCGCGGGAGGCGCCGGTCGATGACGCCGAGCTCGCCGACCAGCTCGCCGGGGCCGAGGACGGCGACGAGGTCCTCGCCGACGGTGACGGCGACCTGGCCCTCGACCAGCAGGAAGGCCTGGTTCTCGAGCTCGCCCTCGCTGGTCAGCGTCGCGCCCGAGCGCAGCGACACGACGTCCATCAGCGCGGCCATCCGGCGCAGCTCCCGCGGGGAGCAGTCGGCGAGGGCGGGGACGCTGCGCAGGAGGTGCTCGGTGGTGCGTGCCATGGGGACTCCTGGGTCGGACGAGGTGGGGGAGGGAAGACATACCGTCGGTACGTCACCGACCGTACTCGGGGTATGTGAAAGATCAACACCCTGTGGAGGAGATCACCGCAGCGTCGGGGGCGGCTGGTAGACACCGTGGTCATGAGTCCCACCGCCGCGCTGACCGACCGTGCCGCCGCTCGCGAGGCGGCAGAGGCCCACCTGCGCGCCCTCGTGGGGCCTCGCGACGGGCAGCCGGAGGCGCGGCTGCGCGAGGACCAGTGGAGCGCGATCGAGGCGCTGGCCGTCGACCGCCGCCGTGCCCTGGTCGTCCAGCGCACCGGCTGGGGCAAGTCGGCGGTCTACTTCGTGGCCACCCTGCTCCTGCGCGGCGCCGGCGCGGGCCCGACGGTCATCGTCAGCCCGCTCCTGGCCCTCATGCGCAACCAGATCGCCGCCGCCGAGCGCGCCGGCATCCGCGCGGTGACCATCAACTCCACCAACGCCGAGGACTGGGAGCCGATCCACGAGCAGATCGCGGCCGGCGAGGTCGACGTGCTGCTGGTCAGCCCCGAGCGGCTCAACAACCCCGGCTTCCGCGACGAGGTGCTGCCCCGCCTGGCGGCCACCTGCGGCCTGCTGGTGGTCGACGAGGCGCACTGCATCTCCGACTGGGGTCATGACTTCCGCCCCGACTACCGCCGCATCCGCACCCTTCTCGACGACCTGCCCGACGGCATCCCCGTCCTGGCCACGACCGCCACCGCCAACGCACGCGTGACCGACGACGTCGCCCAGCAGCTCGGCTCCATCGAGCGTGGCGACGTGCTGACCCTCCGCGGCACGCTGGACCGCGAGTCGCTGCGCCTGGGCGTGGTCCACCTCAAGACCCCCGACCAGCGGCTGGCCTGGCTCGCCGACCACCTCGCCGAGCAGCCGGGCTCCGGCATCGTCTACTGCCTGACCGTCGCCGCGACCCAGGAGGTCGCCGACTACCTCCGCTCCCGCGGCCACGACGTCGCGGCCTACTCCGGTCAGACCGAGACCACCGAGCGGCAGGCCCTCGAGGCCGACCTCGCCGCGGGACGCATCAAGGCGCTCGTCGCGACCAGCGCGTTGGGCATGGGCTTCGACGCCAGCCTCGGGTTCGTGGTCAACCTGGGCTCCCCCAGCTCGCCGGTGGCCTACTACCAGCAGGTCGGCCGTGCCGGCCGCGGCCTCGACGCCCGCAGCGAGTCGGCCACGGTGGTGCTGCTGCCCGCGCCGGAGGACCGCGACATCTGGGCCTACTTCGCCTCCCTCGGCTTCCCCCGCGAGGAGCAGGTCCGCGAGACCCTCGCCGTCCTCGCCGAGGAGGGCCGCCCGCTCAGCACCGCCGCGCTGGAGACCCGGGTCGAGCTCAGCCGCACCCGGCTCGAGACGATGCTGAAGGTCCTCGACGTCGACGGCGCCGTACGCCGGGTCAAGGGCGGCTGGGAGTCCACCGGTCGCCCGTGGAGCTACGACGCCGAGCGCTACGAACGGGTGCGGGCGGCGCGCGAGCGCGAGCAGCAGGCGATGCTCGACTACCTGCGCACCGACCGGTGCCGGATGTGGTTCCTGCGCGACCAGCTCGACGACCCCGAGGCGACCGAGTGCGGCCGGTGCGACAACTGCGGCGGGCTCGACCTGCCCACGCACGTCTCCGCCGAGGCCGTGAGCCAGGCCCAGGAGCGGCTGGCGCGCCCCGGCGTGCCCCTCCCGCCGCGCAAGATGTGGCCGACCGGTCTCGACCGGCTCGGCATCGACCTGCGCGGGCGGGTCTCCGAGCAGGCCCAGGAGGGCCGCGCGGTCGCCCGGCTCACCGACCTCGGCTACGGCCAGGCGCTGCGAGAGCTGTTCCGCGAGGACACCGAGGACGGCCCGGTGCCCGTCCCGCTGGTCCAGGCGGTCATCGAGGTGCTCGGCGACTGGCGACCCGACGTCGACGCGATCGTCGAGATCGAGTCGGTGTCCCGGCCCGAGCTCGTGGGGTCGCTGGCCGACGGGCTCTCGCGCTACCTCCAGGTCCCGCTGCTCGGCCGCTGGGCCGTCCTCGACCCCGACGTGCCGCCGGGGCGTGGTGCGGCCAACTCCGCGCAGCGGGTCGCGGCGGTGTCGCGGCGGTGCGGCCTGGAGACGGAGCCGGGCGCGCTCGAGGGGCGTCGGGTGCTGCTCGTCGACGACCTCGTCGACACCGGCTGGAGCACGACGCTCGCCGCCCGTGCCGTCCTGCGCGCGGGCGCCGCCTCCGTCTCGCCGCTGGTCCTGGCCGTCCGCGCCTGAGCAGGCGCCGGGGCCGGCGTCCGTCCCCGAGGTCGTCTGTCGGCGTGCGGGGTTTCGAGGCTCGTCGCTGGCGCTCCTCGCACCTCAACCGGCGATCCCGATGGTCGAGGTGCGAGGCCGGCCACGGCCGAGCCACGAGACCCCGGTCCCTGCCAGCGGAGGGTCAGCGGCGGGCGGGGTCCCGCGGGTCGAGGTGGTCGTAGTAGTCGCGGGGCGAGCCGTCGGGGCGCATGGTGGCCAGCAGGCGCAGGCCCGCGGCCTCGACGGTGCGGGCGCTGACCCAGGCCAGCAGCACCGAGGGCACGGCGACCAGCGCCGAGACGACCAGCCACGACCACCCCGGGCCGGGCTCGGCGTAGAGGCCCAGTGAGCCGAGGAAGCGCAGCACCGGCTCGTGGATGAGGTAGATCCCGTAGCCCAGGCCGCCCAGCCACACCAGCGGCGCCCACGACATCCAGCGCGCCCAGGGGCCGTCGTGCAGGACCACGTGCGCGAGGGCGAGGGTGAGCGCGGCGGCGTACATCGGGTGCCACCACTCGGCGAGCGGCGAGCCCACCGGGCGGCTGAGCACGAGCCCGACGGTGAGGCCCAGGCCGGCGAGGAGCAGGGCGGCACGGGGCGCCGTCCCGAGCCGCACCCCGGCGGCGGCCACGACGGCCAGCAGCATGCCGACGCCGAAGTCGGGTGCCTTGGCCAGCGGGGAGAACCACACCGACCAGTTGTCGGCCGCGGCACCGGAGAGCAGTGTCGCCCAGACGAGGTACGCCGCACCGGCGGTGACCAGCGCCACCGGCAGCGCTGAGGCGACCCCCAGCCGCTGCCCACGGGTGGCGGCGCGCGCGGCCACCCGGTTGAGCACCGGCACGGACAGCGCGACCAGGACGTAGAAGTGGAACTCGATCGCCAGCGTCCACGCCGGCCCGTTGGTCCAGAAGATGTAGGTGTCGGAGTAGACGTGGGTGAAGGTCAGGTGGGTGACCAGGTCGACCCAGTGCCCTGGTGCGGTCGGGTTGGTCAGGGACCACACCAGCAGCACGACGGCGAGGTAGAGCGGCAGCAGCCGGGCCATCCGGCGGTAGAGCAGCACCCGGCCGGAGCGGATGCTCACGCCGTCGATGACGGCCTGCGCGATCGGCAGCCAGAGCACGAGCCCGGACAGCACGAAGAAGAGGTCGACGAACAGGTCGGCGCTCATGAACAGCTCGTGGACGGTGCCGGTCAGCGGCCACTGGTAGGTGTCGCCGTACCGCTGGTGCTGGTAGCCGTGGAAGACCACCACGACCAGCGCCGCGACGCCGCGCAGCCAGCCGAGCGGGTAGCGACGGACCGGGGTGCCGGTCGTCGATGTCGGGACGGGGGGTGCGTCCGTGCGGGCCTGGGTGGTGCTCATGCGTCACCTCCGGCCGTGCGCGGGGTGACCACCCACTGGTGCTCGCCGCGCAGCTGCTTGAGCTGCGCCACGCGGTTCACGAGGTTCTTGGCCTCGGTGTAGAAGACCAGGTTGAGCAGCGCGGCCTGGACGAACCAGCGTCGGTGCCGCCGGACCTCCGGCGTCGCGAGGCGGTACGCCGCCAGCGTCTGCAGCGGTCCCGAGACCGTGACCAGCAGGGTGATGAGCAGGAACAGCGGGGAGCTGAGGTCGAGCCCGCCGTCGCGCCAGGCCAGGAAGCCGAGCAGCGGCCAGGTGAGGATCGACATCCACGGGTAGACCTCGCGCCAGCCCAGCAGGTAGGTCGCGCCGATCTTCTGTCGCAGGGTCAGCTCGGGGGAGCGCAGGATCGGGCCGAGGTGGCGCAGCGAGACCTGGAACCAGCCCTGCGCCCAGCGCATCCGCTGCTTCCACAGCGCCTGCGGGGTCTCGGGAGCGAGCTCGCGGCTGAGCAGGCCGGGGTCGTTGACGATCCGGCCGCCGGCGCCCAGCACGCGCATCGAGGCCTCGATGTCCTCGGTGAGGAACGAGCCGCGCAGCCGGATGCGCTCCAGGGCGGAGGCGCGCCAGAAGCCGTTGGAGCCGCCGAAGATGCCGAAGCCGGCCAGCGCTGCACGGCCGGGGTGGGCCACGGCGTAGATCTGCTCGAACTCCACCGCGACCAGGCGGGCCAGCCACCCGGTGTCGCCGTTGCGGATGACGCAGTGCCCCTGCACGACGTCCGCGGGGTCCTCGGGGTCGCCGATCCACTCCCACGCGCGGTCGAAGGCGCCGGGCATCGGGTGGTGGTCGGCGTCGAAGATGCCGATCAGCTCGCCGTCGGCGACGTGCAGCGCCGCGTTGACGTTCTGCGCCTTGGAGGTGGAGTCGGGGACCTTGAGCACGACCAGGTCCTCGTGCTGCTCGCCGAGCCTCGCGAGCTCCTCCTCGACGTCGAGGTGGAAGGGGGTGTTGTAGGCCAGCACGACCTGCAGACCGCCCCGTCCGCCCGGGCCCCGCTCGCGGTCGGGCAGGGAGAGGAAGTGCTTGACGGTCTCGAGGATGGTGTCGGCCTCGTTGGGGAGGTACGCCGCGATGACGGCCGTGGCCCGGGGCCGCTCGCCCGCGCGGCCGGTGGGCCGGGGCGGGTCCAGGGCGTGGGAGGTCTCGGCCCAGATCATCCCCGCGGTCAGCGCGAGGGAGCCGACGATCGCCCAGTAGAGGACACCGGACAGGTCGAGCCCGACCAGCGAGAGCGCGACCAGCGCGAAGTAGGGCACCACGACGGCGCCCACGGTGGCGACCAGCACCTGGTTGCCGGTGGACCACCGGTCGATCCGGGGCCGGCGCACCCGCAGGTGGTGGCCCTCCTGCCGAGGCTGGAGGTCGCGCTGGCGGACCGACTCCGCAGCCGCCGACGCGGCGTGCTCGAGCGCCTGGTGCGCGTCCTGGCTGCGGGTCACGGGTGCCCACCCGACGCCGAGGTCGAGCACGGCCGGTGCGTCGTC
>LULH01000824.1_pt1 | contig 11206 bp, 7 predicted proteins | sample 728201 | NCBI WGS metagenome assembly LULH01 (sample SAMN03860294, study PRJNA289734) | marine metagenome | biome: seawater column; feature: ocean; material: water; isolation source: Red Sea water column Station 169 - depth 100m | place: Saudi Arabia: Red Sea | collected 2011-10-15 | depth 100 m
GGCCAGAGGGGCTTGAGAAGCTCGCAATCAGGATTTCCTCTTCCACATATGCGGTAATGGAAGCAGTGACCAACATTCCCGGGGTGGACCTGGTTAATCCCGGTGGGGCCTTCTTCAGAGAGTTTGCAATCAGACTTCCGGGACCCGCTAAGGAAGCACTCTACAGCATGGACGCAGCAGGGGTCCTCGGGGGATTCGATTTGGGCAATTGGTGGGAAGACATGTCAGATTGCCTGCTGATTGGGTGTGACGAGGGAATCACTGAGTCAGACATCTCTAGTCTAGTCGATGCACTGGGGGCTTGGTCTGGAGGGGTTAAATGAGCACGGTCTTCGATTTCAAGGGGGCATCTGGTTCCGGTTGGTCGCAACCAGACTCAAACTTCCAAAACCCAGATGCCGTCCCAGAGAGCCTCAGAAGGAAAAGACTCCCAGGATGGCCGAGAGCCAGCGAACCGGAACTGGTGAGGCACTACACCCTGCTCTCGCAGAAGACGTTCGGGATAGATACCGGTTTCTACCCGCTTGGTTCCTGCACGATGAAGCACAACCCAAGAGTCAACGAGAGGATAGTCCAGCTACCCGGGATAGATAGAATTCACCCCCTCCAGGACTCGTCGCAGGTCCAAGGCCTGCTAGCAATCTACTACGAGATGCAGGAGATGCTGGCAATCTGCTCCGGAATGGACGCAGTCACGCTTCAACCGGTCGCTGGAGCGCAAGGAGAGTTCACTGCAATCAGGTGCATCCAGGAGTATCACAGATCTAGAGGCGATGACCACAGGGACAAGGTGATCGTACCTGACTCTGCACATGGTACCAATCCGGCATCAGCCTCGATGTGCGGTTATCAGATCATTGAGATACCCAGCGCATCAGACGGGAGGTTGGACATCGATGCCCTGAGGGCGGCAGTCGGCGATGACACGGCAGCAATGATGATCACAAACCCATCAACCATGGGTCTGTTCGAGACGAATATAGCCGAGGCATCACAGATCGTCCATGAAGCAGGTGGGCAGATGTACTACGATGGTGCGAACTTCAATGCAATAATCGGAAAGACGGACCCCGGTAGGATGGGATTCGATGCAGTCCACTACAACCTCCACAAGACCTTCAGCCAACCCCACGGAGGAGGGGGCCCTGGAAGCGGGCCAATCGGGGTGAAGGATCATCTTTCGGAGTTCCTGCCCACGCCAATCGCATCCCGTAGGGAGTCCCAGGAAGGGGAACCAAACGGCGTGGGAGATGGATTCTACTATTTCTGGCAGGATGTAGGGGACAACAGCATAGGAAAGGTGCAGCAGTGGAACGGAAATGCAGGAGCAGTTGTCAGGGCATGGGCATTCTACAGGAGGTACGGACGCGATCTAGAGAGGATGAGCGAGCACGCCGTCCTTAACTCCAACTACCTGAGACACAAGATCATGAATCCCGAACCAGATGTCGCTGCCAAAATCAATTGCATGCCTAGCGAGGGTTCAGAGGCCGATCTGGTCATGCACGAGTTCACTCTTTCCATGAGCCCTGTCAAGGAAGTAAACGGAGTGACTGGAAAGGACGTTGCAAAGCGTCTTCTCGATTATGGCTACATGTCTCCCACCCTCTACTTCCCCCAGATAGTTCCGGAGTGCTTGATGATAGAACCAACAGAGACGGAGTCCAAGGAAGTACTGGACAAATTCGCAGCGGACTTCCACGCAGTGCTGTCAGAAGACCCCGAAATTCTGACCACAGCACCCCATACGACTCCCGTCAAGAGGGTGGACGAGGTATGGGCCGCTAGGAACCTCATACTCAGGCACCCGGGAAATGACGAGGACTAGCGAATTATACGGCATATCCCCTCCCAGCGTCATGGAGGCGAGCCTTGACCGCGATTGGCTCCTCGGGGAACCCGGGTGGTGGGGGATAGTAGACGGACCGGTTCCCGATTTCATGCCAGGGGAGATCTCCCCCCCAATGGGATGGGTGAGCACGACCCCCAGTGTAGGGAATTTCGGCTGGTGCAGGCAACGGCTACGACCTCTGGCATGGCCCCTATTGCGTCCTATGGCATGGGCACCACTTTTCCTACTGCTTTCGGCCCTCCCATTGGCCATCCCGGGGCAGACCCCCGATGATCAAGTCGTCTCGGCATCCTTCTTCCTGTTGGCATGGGGGTTGGTGATGCTGCCTCTCCTGTTCTCAAGGAACTCACAGCCTATGTCGGGGAGGTCCGTTCTCTCTCTGCCTGTAGACTGGGCATCATTGACCATCGCCTCCGCCCTGTTTGCACTCCATCTCGTTATCGATCCTAGGTTGGGTTGGCTTTCCTACGGACTCTTCTGGCTGGCATACTTTCGGACAATACAACTGGTGCAGGCTTCGATGATGGCCCCTCCATCCCGCTTCCTACTTCCAATACATCCCGAAGACTGGGAGGGGGGGCTCGATTATCCATGGATAGTGTCATCAGATAGATGGTCCAGGAACAGAATAGCAAGCGCTAGGCTCCAGAATGGCGATCTCGTTCTTTGCGGTTCCTCCAGATCCGGACAAGACTTCCTCTCACTAGCATTCGTTCACAAGTCAGGATTCGTTCTCGATCCATTCCATGAGCGACTGTCCAAGGAACCCGGTCTCGTCGATCTGCTATCCAAACCCCTGCCTGTAGTTGGGAGGGAGTGGCCAGCCAGATTCCTACAATTCTCCGAGGAGGAGTAGGGGCGAATGAACGGCAGGCATTTGAACCGTCCACGGGCCGAAGTGGCATGGACATATGCGTGATACTTGGTTCCAAGTCAGATTTGCCAATTGCCGACAAGTGCAGAGGGATACTAGAGAAGTTCGAGGTCTCCTTCGAAATCAGGGTCGCGTCTGCACATAGGGCTCCCAAATACCTAGAGGGCATAGTGGACAAGGCCGAGTCAGAGGGATGCAAGGTTTTCATCGGCATGGCAGGAGTAGCTGCCGCTCTGCCCGGTGTAATCGCATCAATGACCAGCAGACCCGTGATAGGCGTCCCAGTCGGGGGGAAGGTGCCATTGGACTCCCTTCTATCCATAGTACAGATGCCCCCCGGGATGCCCGTAGCAACAGTGGGCGTAGATCGCGGGGACAACGCGGGAGCCCTCGCAATCCAGATTCTGGCTTGCTCCGACTCAAAGCTGGCAGAGGCTTACGCCAATTTCCGAACCGAGATGACCGAGAAGGTGATTTCCGATGACAATTCCATCCAGGGGTGAAACCAGATGCAGACACAGATGCTGGTCGATGAGGCCATCGGGGAGCTGAAATCCCGTATAGACGACACTGCCATCATTGCCTGCTCCGGTGGGATAGACAGCACAGTGGCAGCCGTGCTCGCCCACAAGGCGGTAGGCAGCCTCCTCCACTGCGTCTACGTCGATACCGGCCTGATGAGGAAGGGCGAAACGTCGGAGGTGTCCGAGATGTTCTCCGAAATGGGCATAAAACTCCAGGTCGTAGACGCGTCAGCCAGATTCTTCGAGAGCCTCTCCGGAGTAACAGATCCTGAGGAGAAGCGCAAGATAATCGGAGAGCAGTTCATCAGGGTGTTCGAGGAGGAGAAGGGAACCTGCGCTGCCAAGTTCCTAGTTCAGGGGACCATCGCCCCCGACTGGATTGAGTCAGGCGGAGGAGATAGGGACGTAATCAAGTCGCACCACAACGTAGGGGGGCTCCCCGAGGACGTCGACATGACAATCGTAGAGCCACTAAGGGAGTTCTACAAAGACGAGGTCAGGGAGATTGCGAGGTCCCTCGGTATAAAATCCAGCGAGAGGCAACCATTCCCCGGTCCGGGTCTAGCCGTCAGAGTACTCGGAGAAGTCACCCCAGAACGTGTAGATTCATGCAGGGAAGCGTGCCACATAGTGGAGAGTCGCATCAGAGAGTCAGCGGCCAGGGGGGAATGCGATTTGCCATGGCAATACTTCGCGACACTGCTGCCGGTCAAGAGCGTCGGAGTCCATGGGGACGTAAGGGTCCACGGGGAGACTGTCGTCGTCAGGGCAGTGGCAAGCCTAGATGGGATGAGCGCCCGCTACTCCCCGCTCCCGCACGGCCTTCTAGCCGAGATTAGCACTGAGATTACAAATTCACTGAAGGGCCATGTAAACCGTGTTGTGTACGATATCACTCACAAACCACCGGGCACGATAGAGTGGGAGTAATCCGATTCTTTGATGAATGAGGTGCCCTGCCCCGAGTCAGGCCGACATAGCTTAGTTGGTGGAGCGGTGGACTGTTAATCCACAGGTCGCAGGTTCGAGTCCTGCTGTCGGCGCCATCTATCATTCCCAACACTCATTTGCCCCCTCCCCCCCATGAGGCACATGAGCAACAGGAAGACGGCCGACAATGTAGTTGAAGCAATAAACGCCTCAGGTAGGCACTACCGAGATAGCCTACCTATGATTGCAAGCGAGAATATCCTCAGTCCGATGGTACGAAGAGCATGCGACTCGGACCTTCATGGAAGGTATGCCGAGGGACTTCCAAGAAAGAGGTACTACCAGGGATGCGAAGACTTCGACACAATAGAGGAGATTGGAATCGACAGCGCCAAGCGCGTATTCAACTGCAGGTTCGCGAACATCCAATCAACATCTGGCACCAACTCCAACATCGGCTCACTCAAGGCGCTGGCTAAGCCAGGGGACAAGATCACCGCCGTCTCAACAGCGGATGGAGGCCATATCTCTCATGCTAGGATGGGTGCAGTAGGGCTCAGAGGACTGGACCTGATCACATACCCCTGGGACGAGGAAAGAATGGAGCCAGACATCGATGCCGCTGCATCAATGATCCGCAAGGAAGAGCCTACAGTGGCCCTATTCGGACAATCCGTCTTCCTATTCCCAACCCCGTTGGAGGAGCTGGCAGAAGCTGCTCATGAGGTCGGTGCGACAGTAATGTACGACGCTGCACACGTGATGGGCCTTGTGGCTGGCGGACAGTTCCAAGACCCCCTCAGGGAAGGGGCAGACGTGATGACGGGGAGCAGTCACAAGACGTTCCCCGGACCGCAGGGAGGTTTCGTCATCTCGGACTCAGAGGACGAGAAGCTCCACCGCCGACTCAATAGCGGCATCTTCCCAGGGGTCTGCTCGTCTTACCACCTGCACCACGTTGCCGGCAAGGCAATCGCACTATCGGAGTTCGAGGAGTTCGGAGACTCGTATGCCGCAGATATCGTCTCAAATGCACAGGCACTAGGAGAAGCACTATCTTCGGAAGGGTTCGAAGTGATAGCAGAGGAGCGGGGATTCACTGCTAGCCACCAAGTGGTAACAAGACACGGAGAGATAGACTCGGGGGCTGGCAGAGACGCTGCAGCAACCTTGGAAGAAGCCGGAATTATCACGAACATGAACATGTTACCGGGCGACACAAAGGCGCTCACCCCTAGTGGACTCAGGCTCGGGACTCCAGAGCTAACCCGAGTGGGGATGAAATCTGGAGAAATGGAGGATGTCGCACGCTTCTTCGCTAGGGCTCTCATTGAGGGGGAGGACCCGTCTTCAGTGAAGGCAGACGTCAAGGAGTTCAAGTCTCAGTTCCAGACCGTGCATTACTGCTTCGAACCAGGCCCGGCATACCCTGGCCTGTGACCATCCACAACGTATTCAGTCGACACCCCCTGTCCAATGCGTGCGAAGCGCCCGAACCCTGTCTGCAAGCCTCGTCCTCATACTTCTGTTGCCAGGATGTACAACCCTGTTGGGTGAAGATCAGGAAACCGAAGAGATCGACTGCGAGATGGAACCGACCTCGGAGGGGTGCTTCGAACCTGTAGTCACAGAGGACGACTGCACGGCTACCCAAGTATTCACCGGGGAATCATGCAGGATCATGCTCAGGCCAGAGAAACTAGATTTCGGAACATCCGAGGCAACTCTGCAGATTGGAACCGAGATGCAGCAACTGACTCCCAGCTTCTTGGGAGACGCACCCACGGAATGGGCAGTAAATCCTCAACTACCAGATGGGATAGAAATAGATCTAGAATCAGGTGTAATCTCGGGAACTCCCAACTACGAGGAATCATCGAGGCACTACACGATTATCGCATCTAATGCGGCGGGAATTGCCTCTTTCAGAATCCAGATCTCTGTTCTCCCCATTCCAGTCATTTCAGTACAACTCCAGTCGCCAGAAATGAATTGCACAATGGGTGAATCCTGCCACATGGAGACTCCGTCTTTTTCGGGAGGAGAGCCAGACCAATGGGTATGCGAACCACCCTTGCCATCAGGACTTACACTCGGACAAGACGGCTCCATATCGGGGGTCCCTGACCAGGTTGGGAGTACAAACCACATCATCACGGGTTCAAACAATGGGGGTTCAGCATACGCTTCTCTGAACATAACCACGATCCACGCTTCTCCAGACTCCATTGACTATGGGGGCGAATCATTCACCTTCTCAATAGGGCAACCCGTCTCCCTGAGACCTAGCTCCTCAGGAGGGCAAATTACCGCATGGTCAGTTAATCCGGATCTACTGTCGGGACTATCAATCAGCCAATCGGGAGTGATTTCTGGCATGGCTTCGTAAGCGCGTCAATCCTAATCGAAGTAATCGACCTGCCCATCTGGGATCTCGAATACTCTCAACAATCATTCGACCTCTCTGTCGGAGATATAATACTCACAACCTCCCCTTCATGGGGGGGTGGCAGTCCAACCTCCTGGCATGTCAGCCCCCCTCTCCCAAATGGCTTCCAGATGGATCAGGGGACAGGAGAAATCTCAGGCACTGCAACCGATTTGCAGGAATGGTCTACTCACACGATATGGGCCAACAACACAGGAGGGGGGGACTTCACAGAAGTTTCCTTCAGGGTTATCGATCAGCCTCCAAATCAGATCATATGGGATATTCAGGAAATCGCTGTACCCTCCAATGAGAGCGTAGAAATCAATCCATACTACTCCGGCCCTTCAATAGAAAGCTGGGAGGTCTCGCCCGCTCTGCCATCGGGGCTTCAACTATCTGATGGCGGAACCATCGAAGGAGTCCCAGATTCCAGAACTGATTGGTCTGAATACACCATTTGGGGAAATAACTCCGGTGGATCCTCGTCTAGCAGCATATGGATGGCCGTCCACGACCTCTTCGCTGATCAGGACGACCTTCTCAGGGGGATGGGGCAGACAAACTGGGGAGGATGGCCATCTCCTATCCTCCCAATAGGGGAGTGGGCATTTCCCGTAGCCTTCTCAGAGGGGGGTTACACATCGCAGATTCCCGTGATATCTGCCAGCCACGTTGGAAAGGGGAAGATGCTAGGATACGGCCATGAGAGCTGGGTCTACGGCAGCGGCGGAGTCGAGGAGACTGCCTTCTCCCTCGGGGCCGTGGAGTGGGTATGTGGAAAAAACGCAGATGTCGGACTGGCTTACGGGGCCGGTTTCGAGGGATTCCAAGACGAGTTAGAATCAGAGGGCCACACGGTCCACCTTTCCGTGTCTCCTGACAATCTATCTGGTATCGACTGCCTTCTGGATGAGTTCTGGAACGGCCACGACGACGAGGACAACTCAGCTATCATCTCTTTCCTTCAAGATGGAGGTGGCTTGGTGATGGGGGGACATGCGTGGTACTGGTCGTACTCGAACACGGACGTCTCCCATAATTATCCCGGAAACAAGATCGCCAAGACAACTGGTCTGTTCGTCTCAAATGCTTGGGGTTACAACGAGGTCGACATGACCGATTCTCCACACGAGCTTTCCAGGCCCAGAGCCGCGATAGAAGCAATCAGAGCCGATAGGATAGATGGAGAATCACTCTCCATCGAGGATGCCACGATCGCTGACTCGACTCTCTCAATCTGTACCGGTGTCGTTTCCCTAGACTTCCACAACTTCTGGTCATCCCTGAGGGAGGTGGTCAACCAGACGGGATGGACGGTGATCGAGTATGGTACATTGTGGGCGGACGTCGGATACAATCTCGGCGAGGACCCCGTCGCAGACACCCTCCTCCGTGTGGAGGCTGCCCTGACACAGGGGCTCCCTGCCAGCGAACTGCCATCGCACCCAAGCCACGTCGAGTTCCCGGGAGCGGTCCCCCCTGACTCAGTCCGAATTACCAAGACGGTCTCGATAGACGGAAATCAGAGCGGACTCCCCTCCAACTTCGGGTACTCCTCTGCTAGGGCTCACGTCAGGATGACAACGGGAGTATATGCTGCACCTGGCGAGGTCGTCTCGGTAACGGTCCCCAGCCAAGTCGTGGATTCCGGGGCCTACATCCTAGTCGGGGCCCATAGCGACAGCCTATGGGGCAAGGATCAGCTCCATCGGCATCCGGACATCGACCGCTGGTGGTTGGTGGATGATGAATCAATGGAGGTGGGAAACGCATTCGGAGGAGCCATTTACCTCGCAATAGAGCCAGGTTCTACCCTCGGAACCTTCGAAGCGACTCTATCGAACGCGGTAGAGGCGCCCACCTACATCCACGGCGACACAGACGTCCAAGAATGGATAGACTTCGCGCGTCACTCCCCTGCTCCGTGGGCTGAGATAGCCAGCGACCAGTTCATCCTCTCCGTCCCTAGCCACGAAATCAGAGACCTCGACGATCCGGACGATCTGATGGACTGGTGGGACCAGGCTCTTTCAATGGAGCACGAACTCTACGGCTTCCTACCTTGGCCACGAGTGGAGAGGGCGGTATTCGATGCTCAGATTTCCGCTGGGTGGATGCACTCCGGATACCCGTTCATGGCACACGACCTGAGCGTCCCCGGGGTGGTCAACGTCTCCCAAATGTCCGAGGAGGGGGATTGGGGCATGTTCCACGAGCTGGGCCACAACCACCAGTGGATGCCCTCCACCCTTCCGGGAACTACCGAGACCGGATGTAACTTCGCGAGCGTGCACCTAATGGAGGACCTCGTAGGGGTCTCCGGGCATGGCGCGATTTCTCCGGAGCAGCGAGATTCTAGGACTAGGTCATACTTCGAAAACGGGGCCAACATATCTGACTGGTCTGTGTGGGTCGCACTGGAGACCTTCCTGATGGTCAAGGAGGAATGGTCATGGTCCGCGATCACAGCCGCTCTTTCCGTCTACTACGACCTCCCTGCATCAGAGGTCCCATACACCGGAGAGGAGAAGTTCAATTCATGGGTCCTCCACCTGTCTAACTCAACAGGAATGAACCTGGCCCCCTATCACGAGGCTTGGGGATTCCCCCTCGACCAGTCGACTTTCGACTCCTTGGATCACCTGCCTGTGTGGGTGGACGACCCATTGAGAGGTGACTACTTCGAGTACCCCGCTATCCTGAGGGGCCTCCACTCTCCCAGCATATCCGGGACCAACTCGACAAACATCTCGTGGGAGACCTACGACAACGGCACCAACATCACACTGACAGTGTTCTATGGGGAGTCAGATGGCGGTTCGCAGCCATCGGCATGGTCCAATAGCATCGTCCACGGAAGTACGGATGTCGGTGACGACTACATCGAGATAACCGGCCTCTCATGCTGTGGAACCGACTACTACGCGAGGATAAGGGCGTCTAACGATGCAGGAGAGACATGGTTCGGACCCGTGACGTGGTCGACTGACTACTCGGATGACTGACTCGCCCTGAGAAGTCCCTCCAAAGAGAACCATGGAATCGTCCTCTCGTGAAGGGCTGCCAGTGGGATCCATATTGCCGTGTGGATTATGGTAACTGAGAATGCAGGTACCAAGGACATCCTGGGTTCTCCCTCCATGACCAAAGCCACCAGGCCCAGAACCGCGAAGTGAGCCACATAGATACTCAGAGAAAGCCTTCCCGCTGGTTCTAGGAATGAAAGTCTACTCCCCATCAATGGATTTCCTCCAGAAACTTCGCTCCCCTCAAGCAACCTCATCAAAATCGCTGCTACAGTCGCTGAAACTACCAGGAATGGCATACTAGCAGGGAAGAAAGTAAGGACAGCATCTCCAGAGGTTAGAGCCCAGTCCACATCCTCGATTACAGACATCACAATTGTAGCCGAAGTGGCAATGACTCCCAGGACTATGCCCCTCTCCCTGATTCTGGGCTCATGGGTGAAGTCGTGGAGCAATGTGCCAAGTATTACGAAGAACATCCAAGGCAAAACTGGGTATGTCCCATTCCAGAGAAGCCTGGCAACCCAATCCTCTACATTCGCAGCATCGACCCGCTCGAACCAACTGAGGTCTTGCCCTGCGTTCCCCCCAAGTATCAGGGGAGACGCACACAGCGTTAGCATCAATAGAGATCTCAGGGACTTACTGGTTCTGACAAATATTGGGCATATCGCGGCTGAGATAGCCAGCAGAGTAAGCACTCCTGGTGTGTGCCACTCGAACCTCCCGCCCCTCTCCACATTAAGGAGAACGTTGACCGTGAGCTGGCAAAGGCATAGTAGGGCCACCCTAGGAATAATCCACCTTGCCCATTGGTCCGAGGTGTGCCCCTCTTCGACTCTTCTGGACGCGCTCCTGTACATCCCCCATCCGGAAATGGTGACGAACAGCGGTGCGGCCATCCCTCCAAACGCAGCGGCGACGAAAGCCGCTGGGTGACCCACCGTTATCCCTTGAGGGGGGACGATAGCAGCAGTGTGGACCTCTACCATGCAGAGAACTGCAATCGCCCTGATTCTATCTATGTGGCCTAGCCTCAAACCATCCCCTCGTACGTGCTACTTCGGGGGGTATGGTTCAATGCTTCTGTATGTGTTAGATAACTAAGCCTCACTCTTCTTCCAGGCTCATCATCGATCTCGCCCCTACTCCAATCGAGGCTATCGATGCCACGTATAACACCGCTATCGCCATGTGTACGTAACTTAGTGGAGCTCCAGCCTCTCCTCCGAAGTTTGTCCAGCCAAAGGTGCCCATGTTGTCAGTTACTGACGCCTTGAAGCTTTCAGCATCTTCGTCACCGATTTCGCTGAAGGTGTGAATCTCGAAGACTGGCATCGACTCAGTGCTGTTCTCGGAAATGTCTGGATTCAGATTTCCGGGTCCACGAGTGTCCAAGTGGAATGTCACTTTCACCTTCCCGTACATTATAGCAGTCGTGATAGGCTCGACCTTCAGGTCTATGTCGGCTTCTAGGTAAACTGGCAGAGCGCCTGGCATTACGTCCACATAAGATGTAGAACCTATGAGCTTGCCCTGAATCTGGGAATTCGATGGGTCTAGCTTTAC
>LULH01001771.1_pt1 | contig 11124 bp, 13 predicted proteins | sample 728201 | NCBI WGS metagenome assembly LULH01 (sample SAMN03860294, study PRJNA289734) | marine metagenome | biome: seawater column; feature: ocean; material: water; isolation source: Red Sea water column Station 169 - depth 100m | place: Saudi Arabia: Red Sea | collected 2011-10-15 | depth 100 m
CTCTTAATGGAATTGGTTTAATCACAGGATTAATATTTAATTACTTGCTAAATAAATGAACTTAATATTTCAAAAAAAATCTTACAGCTTTAAGTTATCGGCCAAAGTAGAAAATTCTAAAACCAATTACCATACAAAATCGGGTTGGATAATTAAATTAATAAGTAATGATAAAAAAATAGGGTTTGGAGAAGTTTCACCGCTACATAAAAAAGACTTAAAAAAGTGTGCGAAACAACTAGATATGATCCCTGAGTATATAGAGGAATTTAATTTATCTGAGCAAATAAATATTTTTCACCCATGCATTCAATCTGCAATAAATTCTGCATTAGCCGAAATAAATGGAAAAATAATTTTTAAAGAAAACTACTACTTTGATGAAATTGGTAAAACAGCCATATTGTTAAATCATGAAAATGTAGTTTCAGATCTAAATGATATTAAAAAAAGACATTGTGATATTGGAAAATCATTAACCTTAAAATGGAAAGTAGCACTAAAAAATAACCATGAGGAAGAAGCAAAATTAGAAGAAATTTTAAGCAAAATAGGTAATAATATTAAGTTAAGAATAGATGCTAATGGTTCTTGGGGAAGAGAGATAGCTAATAGATGGGCTGATATTTTGAAAGATAATAAAAATATAGATTGGTTAGAACAACCTCTCTGTGTTGATGATATTGATGGACTGACAGAACTAAACAAAAAAATTCCAATAGCTTTAGACGAATCACTTTTAAAATTTCCAACTTTGATTGATGAGTGGAAGGGTTGGCAAATTAGAAGGCCTTCTCAAGAAAATAATCCAGTTAAGCTTTTAAGAGAATTAGAAAATAAAAAAGCTTTAATATCTATAAGTACCTCATTTGAAACTGGAATAGGAAAGAGATGGCTCCATCATTTATCTTCTCTACAATTACAAGGACCAACGCCAAAAGTTCCTGGTTTAGCAATGAATAAATTCCCTAATTCGTTTCTATTTTTAAATGAAGCAAAAAAGATATGGGATCAACTATGAAAAATAAAATTCATACTATTGAAGTTGAAAATAACGAAACTCAATCTGTAGAAAAAATTATTGAAAAAATTAGAGAGAATAAAATTATTTATGTAAAAAACAAATTTTATGAAGACAAAGATGTATTAGATTCAATTACTGAAAATGGGCCAGCAATTATCTTAAACAGTAGTGGGAGTTCTGGAAAACCGAGACAATGTTTTCACCATTTAAATAATCTTAAATTATCTGCAACTACATCAGGTCAATGGCTAATAGAGCAAGGATTTGAATTACAAAACTGCTTAATTTTAAATACTTTACCCCTGAACCATATAAGTGGATTAATGCCAATTTTTAGAAGTCAAACTTGGGGATGTGATTGTATTAATATTTCTCCGAATTTGATAAAAAAAACTCGAGAACTTTTACTTTTCACAATTAAATTTAAAAAAAACAAAAAACACTTGATTACATCATTAGTACCTACCCAATTACAAAGACTTTTAGCTCAAAAAGATGGAATTAGTTGGCTAAAAATTTTTGATCTAATTTGGGTAGGTGGAGCTTCAATTTCAGACGAAACTGCAGAACAATGTATAAAAGAAAAAATAAAATTAGCACCTTGTTACGGCTCAACTGAAACAGCAGCAATGGTTACGAGTTTAAAACCAAAAGAATTCTTAATGGGTTTTAAAAATGTTGGAGAAATACTACCTGATACAAAAATAAGAATTAACGCACAAGGATTAATCGAAATAAAATCAGCCAGAATTGGAATCGAAATAATAGATTCTTTAAAAACTGAAAATTTCAAAAATAAAAATGGGTGGTGGCAAACAAGTGATTTAGGTGAAATTAAGCAAATCAATAATTCTTACTATTTAAAATTTGTTGGAAGAAGTGATAATGCCTTTAATTCAGGAGGAGAAATCGTTTTCCCTGAAGTAATTGAATCTAGATTAAATGATTTCATTATGAAAGAAAATATCCCAATTAATAAATTCAATATTTCAAAAGTATCTAACAAATTATGGGGAAATAAAATTAAAGTAATAGTTGAATTTAGAGAACTTACAAATGATAAAAATATTGAAATTTCTTTAAATTTATTAAAAAATTTTTCTCAAAGTTGGCCTAAACATGAAAAGCCTGAAAAGTGGATTGTTAAAAACAAAAATAGCATTACAGAAAAAATAAACTATAAATTTAAAAAATAATAATCAGCATTCTTTTAAATTTGTACTCACATTAGAAGCCTCTATCCATCTTTCTAGCTGATCGGGAATTTCTATTTTATTTCTTGAATCAACATCTAAAGAACAGTGTATAATTTTCCCTTCGGCTACTTTATTTCCATTTTTTATAAAAAAGCTATTTACTTGGAACAAATGAGTATTACGTATAGAAAAATCTGGAAAAATATCTTGAGAAGGAATCCCATAAATTTCAATACTTTCTTCCCAAGCTTCGTGCGACCATTTTAATAAGTTATGAAAATGAATTACACCTGCAGAATCACAATCACCAAATCTTACCTTCTTCTGCAATATTAACCAGTCAGAGGGTTTCATTTAAAGAAATTATCTATCAACAGATCCCATAATGACATCTATTGAACCAAGGATTGCCATAATATCAGCGATTTTGGCACCTTTAAGAATATGAGGCAATATTTGCAGATTATTTAAATCAGCTGCTCTGATTTTAAATCTCCATGGGGTAACTTCATTATTTCCTTGAATAAATACACCTATTTCTCCTTTGCCAGACTCTAATCTTGTATATAATTCTCCGTTAGGAATTTTAAAAGTTGGAGCAACCTTCTTAGCTACATATTGATAGTCAATACCAAATATTTCACTCTTCTTATCTTCAGTCGCCATTCTTTGAGCTTCTAAATTTTCTGTTGGACCTCCTGGAATCATTTTGCAGGCTTGGCGAATGATGCTTAGTGATTGTCTCATCTCTTCAACTCTTACTCGATATCTCGCATAACAATCTCCTTCTTTTTCTGAAGCAATCTGCCAATCAAAATCGTCATAACATTCATAACTATCGACTTTCCTTAAATCCCAGGAAACTCCAGAAGCTCTAAGCATTGGCCCAGACAAAGACCAATTAATTGCCTGGTCTCTTTGTATTGTTCCAAGACCTTCAATTCTTTTTCTAAAAATTGGATTATTTGTGATTAATTTTTCGTATTCATCTATCTTAGGACCGAACCAATCGCAAAAGTCTATACATTTTTCTAACCATCCGTATGGGAGATCACATGCGACACCGCCTATCCTAAAGAAATTATTATTTATTAGCCTTTGTCCAGTAGCAGCTTCCCAGAGATCATAGATCATCTCTCTTTCTCTAAAAATATAGAAAAATGGAGTTTGAGCTCCTACGTCTGCTAAAAAGGGACCAAGCCATAAAAGATGATTAGCAATACGATTAAGTTCGAGCATAAGAACTCTGATGTAACTAGCTCTTTTGGGAACTGGAATATTAGCTAATCTTTCAGGAGCATTTACTACAATAGCTTCATAAAACATTCCTGCTGCATAATCCATTCTGCTTACATAAGGGACATACATTACATTTGTCCTATTTTCAGCTATCTTTTCCATTCCTCTATGTAAATATCCAATTACTGGCTCACAATCAATGACATTCTCACCATCAAGAGTTACAACTAACCTTAAAACCCCATGCATTGAGGGATGGTGAGGGCCAAAATTGACCACCATTGGTTCTGTTCTAGTCTCTAGCTGAGCCATTCGAAATTTAACTTCTAAATAAATCTTAGTCGAAAGTTATGCAAACTGACCTATCTGATTCATCTTTTTTCAATCATAAATCAGTTATGACAGATGAGATTATGGCCTCATTAGAGCATTACCCACTTATACATAACAATCAACTTAAGGGAATAGACGCAACTTTAGGCGGAGGCGGGCACTCTTATCATTTATTGAGAAAATATTCGGATTTAAATATAATTGGACTTGATCAAGATCCATTCGCAAGAAAATCAGCATTAAAAAAACTTGATGAGTTTAAAAGTAGGATTGATATAAGGGCTTCAAATTTTGCGGATTTTGTACCAAAAGAAAAAGTTTCTTTTGTGATTGCAGATCTTGGAGTAAATAGTAACCAAATTGATGACCCTAAAAGAGGATTTAGTTTCCAAAAAGATGGTCCGCTTGATATGCGCATGAATCCTTTGCTTGATGTTGATGCAGAGAAATTAATTGAGGTTTTAAATGAAAAAGATCTAGCTAACCTAATCTATAAATATGGAGATGAGAGATTATCAAGAAAGATTGCTAGGAAAATAAAATTGGATTTGAAGGAAAATGGAAAATATTCTGGGACAAAAGAGTTAGCTTACTCTATTGCAGGCTGCTTCCCACCAAAACAAAGATATAAAAAAATACATCCAGCAACAAGAACATTTCAAGCACTAAGAATTGCTGTTAATAAAGAAATTTTTTGCAAGTTGTACCTGAATGGCTTTTGCCAGGGGGTATTATTTCTGTTATTAGTTTTCATTCTCTTGAGGATAGGTTAGTTAAAAGTTGTTTTAAGAATGATCAAAGACTAAAAAACCTGACAAAAAAGCCAATAACTCCTTCCGAACAAGAAGTCGAACTTAATAAAAGAGCTAGAAGTGGAAAATTAAGAATTGCTCAATTAAATTAAAAGCCAATAATTTCTATCGTAATGATCTGATTGTATTTGTAAGAATATGAATTGCTTGTTTTATATCTTTTGAATTAGTACTTAATCCAATACTTAACCTTATTGAAGATTCTGCTTCTTTAAAAGATCTACCTAAGGCTAGTAAAACATGAGATGGTTCACCATTACTGCATGCAGATCCACTAGAACAAATTATTTTAGATTTTAAAAGTTTATGAAACTTTGCTCCGTTTAAATCCAATACAGTCAAATTTAAATTGTGAGGTAATCTTTTTTCTATGGAGCCATTAATTAATAAACCAGAATTATTTTTTAACAACCCCTCTAAAAGGTTATTTCTATAAAAAAGTAATTTCTCAGCATTATTTTTTTGATTAAAAACTGCTATCTCTATTGCTTTAGCAAAGCCAACTACTAAAGGAAGAGGTAATGTACCAGACCTGAGACCATATTCCTGACCTCCTCCAACAATTAAAGGCTCAAGATTAATTTCTTCATCAATCAAAAGAAGTCCTATCCCTTTAGGACCATATATTTTGTGAGAACTCATCGTTATCATGTTTACATCTGATAAAAGATTGTCTAACGCCATATAACCTAAACATTGTGCAAAATCAGAGTGAAATGTTATTCCTCTCGATTTACATATTTTTGAAATATTTTCTATGGGCTGAATAACTCCTATTTCGTTATTTGCCAACATGACACTAACCAGAAATGTATCTTCTCTTATATTTTTTTTGAATTGTTCTTCTGAAATTAAGCCATCTTTCTCAGGATTAATTTCTGTAACCATAAATCCCTCTTTTTTTAGTTGGTTTAAGGGCTCCAAAACAGCTTTATGCTCCGTTTTTAAGGTAATAATATGTCCATAATTTCCTGTTTTTTTATAGAAATTTCTAGCAAAACCTAATAAGGCTAAGTTATTAGATTCAGTTGCCCCGCTTGTAAAAATAACTTTTTTATTCTTAAGAAATAAATTTTGTTCTATTTTTTCTCTTGAGGCTTCCAATATAGCGCTTGCGTTAATCCCCGCCAAATTAGATTTGCTTGCAGGGTTAGAAAATATCTCACTCCAAAAAGGTTTCATAGAATCAACAACATCTTTAGAGCAAGGAGTCGAAGATTGATAGTCTAGTAGTATGGGAGTTGATAGCATTATGTTTAGTATATAAAATTCTGTTTATTACTAGAAAATCAAATTAAAGAATTAAAAAAATGAATGAAATTAATCAAATAAATAATGAACCGGTAAGAAAATCAAGAATTTTATTAGTTGATGATGAGCCTGGTTTAAGAACAGCTGTTAAAACATTTCTAGAAGATGAAGGCTTTGAAATATTTATTGCAGTTGATGGAGAGGATGGTTGGGAAAAAGCTCAAACAGTTTTTCCCGATTTGATAATTAGCGATATTATGATGCCCCGAGCTAACGGTTATGCTTTATTAGAAAAAATTAGAGAGGATGAAAAATTAGGAGGAACTCCAGTTATTTTTCTAACTGCAAAAGGAATGACCCTAGACAGAACAGAAGGTTATCTTGCAGGAGTTGATGATTATATTTCCAAACCTTTCGATCCCGATGAATTAGCTGCAAGAGTTAAAAATGTAATCAACAGACAAGAACGATTATTAAAAGAAGCGGCACGATTCGCAGATATTGACGTAAGCAAAATGGCAAAACAAATTACTGAAATAAAATCTATGCTCACAGACCAAAACCAGACTAATCCAGAAAATAAAATAAATCTTCCTAGTTTTACTCCTAGAGAAGCAAGTGTGCTTCAACTAGTAGCAGAGGGACTGATGAACAAAGAAATTGCAAGACAGCTTGAAACATCTATTAGAAATGTTGAGAAATATGTAAGTAGACTTTTTATCAAGACAGGTACATCTAGCCGAACAGAATTAGTTCGTTATGCACTTGAAAATCATTTAGTAAAATAAATTATTTAATTTTTTCGAATTCAATTAGTTTTGAAAAATAAAAAGGAGCTTGATTTAATTTCTTTTTAACAACTTTAAATCCTCTTTCTTTAGCAGCATTAATAATACCCTTTTCTTTCAATGTATATGCTCTTGTAGTTTTACTTGGCCCAGGAAATAATTTTCCAATATTTTTTAGAACAGCAAGAACTGGAGTATAAGGAGCAAAGCTAACGATTAGTTTTTCTTTGCTTAAATCGCATAGATGTTGGACCATTTCTTCTGCGACCGGTTGAGGATAATGAATAAATACATCCAAACAAACTACAACATCAAATAATCCTTTTAATTTTTCCAGATCACAGACTTCATATTTGATTTTACCTTGATTCAAACCTAATTCATTAATGCGTTTCTTTGTTTCTTTAATCATTTCAGAAGAAATATCGCTCACCTGTAGTTCTTTTATACCAAGTCTTAGTAAAGGTATGGAAAGACTTCCTACACCACATCCTGCATCACAATAACTTTTTTTTGTTAGTTCAGGATAATTTTTGATGTATGAGACTACATCATCTACAGTTTTTTGATGTCCTTTCCTAATATTTTTCTGAACTGTATTAATTTCATCAGATTTGCTATAAATTTTATTCCATCTTTCAAAGCCAGTACCATTAAAATACTCCCTAACTTCACTTTTTTCGATAATCTTATTTGACGTCATAATATTCTATGAAAATTTATTCTTTTTATACTAACTAACTGGCGCCAAATTAATTGCACGCCATTATAGGAAAGAATTGATTTGTTATTTTGTCAGAATTGAATTCTAAAGATATTTATAAAATTGCTGTCGTAATGGGTAGTGATTCAGATCTAAAAACATTGAAACCTGCCATTGATATTTTAAGAGAATTTGGAATAAAAACTGAAGTTTGTATACTTTCTGCCCATCGAACACCTATTGAAATGATGGAATATGCAAAAAATGCAGAATCAGAAAACATAAAAGTAATAATTGCCGGTGCTGGTGGTGCTGCTCATCTTCCAGGAATGCTGGCATCCATAACTTGCATTCCTGTAATTGGAGTACCAGTAGAGAGTAAGACACTTAAGGGGATTGACTCTCTTTTATCAATCGTTCAAATGCCCGCTGGAATTCCAGTTGCAACAGTTGCAATTAATGGAGGTCAGAATGCTGGATTATTGGCAATAGAGATGATCAGTTTATTTGATGAATCCATAAAGAAAAATTTGAAAGAATTCAGAGAAAATCTACATTCACAGGTAAGAACTAAAAATAGTAAGTTATCAAATATTGGACCTGACAATTATCTTCAAAATAAATGAACTAATATTTTTCTATTAGGCCTTGTTAAGAAAGTTTTCTTTTTTAAGGTAGTTAATAACTTTTTCAACGGAATCATTTAAATCTAACGAACCTGTATCAACAACAATTTCGGGATTAAGAGGAGCTTCATATGGACTAGAAATCCCTGTGAATTCCTTAATTTCTCCCAAACGAGCTTTCTTATAAAGACCTTTAGTATCCCTATTTTCGCAAACTTTAATATCAGCAGCACAATAAACTTCAATAAAATCCTTAGATCCAATAATTTTTCTCACCTTATCTCTATCGCTAATAAATGGCGAAACGAATGCTGTAATAGTTATTATCCCAGCATTCATAAATAAATTCGCAACTTCGCCAATTCTTCTTATATTTTCTTCATTTAAAGCGTTGGCCAAAGTACTTTTACCAGAACCAGATAAACCTGTAAACCAGATAACCATACCTTTATGACCTCTCATTTTCTCTAACTTTTCTCTATCAATAGTTAAGTTGTGCCACTTTATATTGGTTGACTTTGTTTGATCTTGTTCTTTCATTTTTTGCATCATCAAAATTAAAAACCTATCCTAACCCTTGCTTCATAAATTATGAAATCCCTCTTTACGAAGAAACTCAATTGATTTCGATACCATATCACCCTGTAACTGGATATTTCTATCAATCAATGTTCCTCCAGTCCCACAAAAAACTTTAATTTTTTTTAGTAATTCTTTTAATAAGATTTCATCCTCAGTTCCTAACCCTCTAATTAAAGTGATAGTTTTTCCCTTTTTACCTTTTTTTTGTTTTGAAATATTTATTTTTGATTTTTTATTAACAGTATCTACTTTAGCTAATCTATAGTTAGTTAATACTTATTCTATAGAAAAAGTGGTAAGTACATTTTCTCGCAAAGATCAAAACTATAAAAATGACGATTTAAATCAACCCTCCAAAGAGGGAAGATTTGGAAAATATGGTGGTCAATATGTTCCTGAAACGCTAATGCCCGCTCTTTTTGAGCTTGAAGACGCTGCATCTAATGCATGGAAAGATAAACTTTTTGTAGAAGAATTAAATCATCTACTTAAGACTTATGTAGGAAGAGAAACACCACTTTATGAAGCCAAAAGACTTACTGAACATTACAAAAATAAACAAGCAACTCCTAGAATATGGCTTAAAAGAGAAGATTTAAATCATACTGGGGCTCACAAAATTAATAATGCTCTTGGACAAGCTTTATTGGCAATAAGAATGGGCAAAAAAAGAATAATTGCAGAAACTGGAGCAGGTCAGCATGGAGTTGCTACTGCTACTGTTTGTGCGAGATTTGGCTTGAAATGTATTATCTACATGGGTGCTGAAGACATAAAAAGGCAATCCCTTAACGTTTTCAGAATGAAACTTCTAGGAGCTGAAGTTAAAGTTGTAAATTCTGGAACTGCAACACTTAAGGATGCCACTAGTGAAGCCATTAGAGATTGGGTTTCTAATGTCGAAACCACACACTACATTTTAGGATCTGTTGCCGGCCCACACCCTTTCCCAAAGATTGTGCGAGATTTTCATGCAGTTATAGGTGAAGAAACTAAAAAACAATGTTTGGAATCATTTGGATCTTTTCCCGATATTTTGCTTGCTTGTGTAGGTGGGGGATCAAATGCAATGGGGCTTTTCCATCCTTTTGTTAAAGAAACTTCTGTGCGTCTTATTGGAGTTGAAGCCGCAGGAAGCGGAGTTGATACTGACAAACATGCTGCCACTATCACTAAAGGGTCAGTTGGAATTTTGCATGGATCAATGAGTCTTCTCTTGCAAGATGATAATGGTCAAGTACAAGAAGCTCACTCAATAAGTGCAGGTTTAGATTACCCTGGAGTAGGACCTGAACATAGCCATTTAAAAGATATAGGTAGAGCAGAATATGGATCAGTTACAGATCAAGAAGCTTTAGACGCTTTAAAACTTTGCTTGGTTAGATAAATTATGCCCTACTCTTGAAAAAGATACTCATATAGTTATCAATTGCTCTGGAAGAGGCGACAAAGATGTTAATACTGTTGCATCTTCATTAGATATTTAATCAATACCTTGGTATTGATGGGTCAATATATCTACTCCATCCATCAATACCCTCCTCCAAATTCCATATTTCGCTCACAATATTATTATCCAAGCACCATTGAGAAAAGTTATAACTTCTTATTCCTGCATGACAGGTAACTACAATTTCTCTGTCTAATAAACCAGCAAATATTTCTTCAACATATTCAGATGTAACTTTACTAATTGGTATATGTAAAAATTCTTTTGAGAAACGAGCTAGTTCAAGCTCTGACTGCTCTCTTACATCAATCAAGACTGGATCTTCTTTCTCAGAATTAAACCAATCATTTAGACTAGAAGCATTTATAGATTTTGGATAACTTCCCAATTTATAGGATAAATTATGTGTTATTTACAATTTAATAAATTAAGTTGCAGTAGGAAATTTATTGTTAAAAATAAAAATAAACATTGATAATGAAACTTAGAGTAGTAGCAATAATACTATTATTATCTTTATTACTTTTTTTTGGTTTTAAAAAAGTTTCTGCTAATAAAAATAAGGAGCAAAGTACAAATATTGAGCAACTAAATATCTTAAAATATATACCAAAATCCAACAAATAAAGATAACTTTGTTTTAATAAAAGACTCTATATTAGATTACTTAGGAATAGATCTAGGCAACAATAAATTAGAAGATATCTATAATAATGAACTTATAATCTCAACTTTTGAAAATAATAAAAAGCTTAAAGATGATATTTTGATTGTTTTTAAAATTAAGCCAGAAAAAACAATAGACGATTTATTAAATTTGCCTAATAAAATTGATCAGATTGATGAGATAATTTCAATTAATAGAGAAAACAAAATAAATTTCCTTAACTATATATACCGAACCGAAGATAATTATATAATTGCTTCATCAGATAAAAAATTGATCAAAAATAGTATTAACTCTAGTAATGATTTTAAAGAAAAAAAATTTCAATATGAGGGAGAACTTTTTGGACTAAAAAACGAAAAAAATATATTATTCACAAATAAAATTTGGGAAAGTAAATTTTTTAATAAAGACATTTTTCCTGAGAATAATGGAGGTATTATAGCTACAACA
>LULH01001663.1_pt1 | contig 11097 bp, 9 predicted proteins | sample 728201 | NCBI WGS metagenome assembly LULH01 (sample SAMN03860294, study PRJNA289734) | marine metagenome | biome: seawater column; feature: ocean; material: water; isolation source: Red Sea water column Station 169 - depth 100m | place: Saudi Arabia: Red Sea | collected 2011-10-15 | depth 100 m
GCTGGGCGTAGGCCTGCTCCACGACGGACCTGGCCACGCCGGCGTCGCGGGCCAGCGCGCGGGACGAGGGGAGGCGGTCCCCGCGGTGCAGCCGGCCGCTGGTGACCAGGTCCCGGATCGCCCCGCTGACCTGGGTCCCGAGGGGGACCGCCGAGCCCCGGTCCAGGGCGAGGGGGAGGACGTCCACGGGTGGCCTGCCGATCTACGGTGGAAGTGGCCCTGGTCGACAGGCCACTGGAGTCGTCAGGATCGTCCCATGACCACCGCTGCGCCGCTCTCTCCCACGCCCCGCACCACGTTGACCCGCAGCCGCCAGCGCGCCGCGACCGATCGTGCCGAGCTGGCCGACGTCCTGCGCGAGACGCTGGTCGCGCACCTGGGCGTCACGGTCGGTGAGGGCGAGGACGCGCACCCGGTGGTCCTGCCCGTCGCGATCGCCGTCGACCTCGACGGTCCCGACGAGGGCGGCTCGCTCTACCTGCACGGCTCGGTGGCGGCCGGCTGGCTGGCCTCGGTCCGTGGTCGGACCGTCTGCGTGACCGCCACCCACCTCGACGGCCTGGTCGCCGCACGCTCGGGGTTCCACCACTCGATGAACTACCGCTCCGCCGTCGTCATCGGCCGGTGCCGCGTCGTCGAGGAACCCGACGAGCGGGCGCGCGCCCTCGACGCCGTCGTCGACCACATGGTCCCGGGCCGGGCGGTCACGCTGCGGCCACCGACGCGCAAGGAGCTGGCGGCCACCGCGGTCCTGGCGGTGCCGCTGGCCGAGGCCTCGGTCAAGCGCCGCGCGGGAGGACCGGTCGACGAGGAGGCCGACGTCGAGGCCGGGGGATGGGCGGGTGTCATCCCGCTGCGGGCCGTGGCCGGGACTCCCGAGGCCGACGCCTGGTCGCCGGCCGAGGTGCCGCTGGACGTGGCCGAGCGCGCACGGGAGCTCGGCGCTCGGTAGCGTGGCGCCCATGACGACGCCCACTGAGCGCTCCCTGGTCCTGGTCAAGCCCGACGGTGTCCGCCGCGGCCTGACCGGCGAGATCGTCCGCCGGATCGAGGCCAAGGGCTACACCCTGGTCCGTCTCGAGCTGCGCAGCGCCACCCGCGAGCTGCTCGCCGCCCACTACGCCGAGCACGAGGGCAAGCCCTTCTACGAGCCGTTGGTGGAGTTCATGCTCTCCGGCCCGGTCGCCGCGATCGTGATCGAGGGCGAGCGCTGCATCGAGGGCTTCCGCTCGCTGGCCGGTGCCACCGACCCGACCGTCGCCGCGCCCGGCACCATCCGCGGCGACCTCGGCCGCGACTGGGGCCTCGCGGTCCAGCAGAACCTAGTGCACGGCTCGGACTCGCCCGAGTCCGCCGCCCGCGAGATCTCGATCTGGTTCGACTGACCTCGCAGATCGAGGTGCGAGCGCAGCGAGCCTCGAGACCCGGTCGCCGGGTCTCGAGGCTCGGCGCTGGGGCGCCTCGCACCTCGACCAGCGGGTGAGGCTCGGCGCCGGCACGCCTCGCACCTCGACCAGCGGGTGAACGCGTCGGCGGGGACACCCGGTCACACGCGTCACTCCAGCCACCGGCGTGGCGCACGATTTCGACGTACGCCGCTCCTTACCCTCGACCACAGGGTCGGACGGGAGCGTGCGCGCGTGACGACCCGCCTTCCCCGGCACAGGTTCGCGCACGAGGTGGCGGCGAGCACGGATGGCGAACAGCTTCTTCGGCCGGGACATGGCCGTGGACCTCGGCACCGCCAACACCCTCGTCTACGCCCGCGGCAAGGGCGTCCTGCTCGACGAGCCGAGCGTCGTCGCCCTGCACTCCGGCACCGGTGAGGTCCTGGCCGTCGGCCACGAGGCCAAGCGGATGCTGGGGCGCACCCCCGACTCGATCACCGCGATCCGGCCCCTCAAGGACGGCGTCATCGCCGACTTCGAGGCGACCGAGCAGATGCTGCGCTGGTTCATCCAGCAGGTGCACCGCCGCCGTGCCTTCGCCAAGCCGCGGATGGTCATCTGCGTGCCCAGCGGCATCACCGCCGTCGAGCAGCGCGCGGTGAAGGAGGCCGGCTACCAGGCCGGCGCCCGCCGGGTCTACATCGTCGAGGAGCCGATGGCCGCCGCGATCGGCGCCGGTCTCCCCGTGCACCAGGCCACCGGCAACATGGTCGTCGACGTCGGCGGCGGCACCACCGAGGTCGCGGTCATCAGCCTCGGCGGCATCGTCACCAGCCTGTCGATCCGCACCGCCGGCGACGACCTCGACAACGCGATCGTGGCGTGGATGAAGAAGGAGTACTCCCTGCTCCTGGGCGAGCGCACCGCCGAGGAAGTCAAGATGACCCTCGGCTCGGCGTTCCCGCTGCCCGACGAGCCGGAGGCCGAGATCCGCGGCCGCGACCTGGTCTCAGGACTGCCGCGCACCGTGCTGGTCTCCAGCGCCGAGGTGCGCCAGGCGCTCGAGGAGCCGCTGCACGCGATCGTCGACGCGGTCCGCACCACCCTCGACCAGACCCCGCCCGAGCTGGCCGGCGACATCATGGACCGCGGCATCGTGCTCACCGGCGGCGGTGCCCTGCTCCGCGGGCTCGACGAGCGGCTGCGCCACGAGACCGGCATGCCCGTCCACGTCGCCGAGGACCCCCTCACCTCCGTCGCCATGGGCGCCGGCAAGTGCGTGGAGGAGTTCGAGGCGCTCCAGCAGGTACTGGTCAACGAGCGGCGGCGCTACTGATGGCCCTGCTCGAGCGCGCCGGCCGGGACCGCCCGGCCACCCCCTCGAACCGTCGCTCCCTGGGCTCGCTCACCGCGCGCCGGGAGCGCCGCGAACGACGCTGGCACCTCGGTCCAGACCTCGACCGCCAGCAGCGCCCCAGCCGCTCACTGCTGGTCGCGCTGGGGCTGGCGAGCGCGACCCTGATGACCCTCGATCTCACCGCCGACGGTGCCGCCCTCGAGCCCGTCCGCGGTGCCGTGGCCGACGTGGTCGGCCCGGCCCAGGCCGGCGCGAGCGCGATCGTCCGCCCCGTCGTCGGCGTCCCCGACCTGCTGCGCACGCACGCCTCGCTGCGCGACGAGGTCGCGGCGCTGGAGGAGGAGAACACCGCGCTGCGCGCCGAGCTGTCGTTCTCCAGCACCGTCACCATCGACGCCGGCACCGACGCCGGGGTCCGCCCGGACATGACGGTGGTCAGCGGCGCCGGCCTCGTGGGTCGCGTCGTCTCCGCCGGCCGCACGAGCGCGACGGTGCTGCTCATCATCGACCCGTCCTCGACCGTCGGCGCCCGCGTCGGCGACACGATGGACATGGGCTTCCTGCGCGGTCGCGGCGTCGTCGGCGACGACGCCCGCCTCGACCTCGAGCTCGTCGACCGCACCGCCGTCCCGGCCCGCCAGGACTCGGTGGTCACCTGGGGCAGCGACGGGGGAGCGCCGTACGTCGCCGGTGTCCCGATCGGCCGCGTCACCCACGTCTACTCCTCGCTGCGCGAGACCGCCCAGCGCGTCGTCCTCGACCCGTACGTCGACTTCGGCTCCCTCGACGTCGTCGGCGTCGTCGTCCCGACCGGCACCACCTCCGACCGCGCCCTGGTCGGCGCCGACGGCGAGCTGAAGGGGGCCGGTCGATGACCACCGCCCGCTCGCTGGCCGCCGCGGCGGCCGTCCTCCTGGCCCTGCTGCTCCAGGTCTCGCTCTTCCCGCACGTCGCCTGGCAGGGCGTCGTGCCCAACCTCGCGCTGCTGGTCGTGGTCGGCGCGGCGCTGACCCGCGGCCCGCAGTTCGCCATGGTCGTCGGCTTCGCCGCCGGCGCGCTCATCGACCTCGCCCCGCCCGCCGACCACGTCGCCGGCCGCTGGGCGCTCGCCCTCACCGTCGTGGGGTACGTCGCCGGGCGGGTCCGTGCGGAGTCCAGCCCCACCGCCACGACCGTGGTGGGCACCGTGGCAGCCAGCTCCTTCGTCGGGACCTCCCTCTTCGCGATCACCGGCCTGCTCGTGGGCGACCTGTCCGTGGGCGTCGGCGAGCTGCTGCTGGTCATCGGCGTCGCGGTGCTGTGGGACGTCGTGCTGACCCCGTTCGTGCTGCCGCCGCTCATGGCCTCTACTTCCTGCAGGTCGTCTCCGGCGAGGAGTACACCGCGCAGGCGGCCTCCCAGTCGGTGCGCGACATCGTCGAGCAGCCCCAGCGCGGCCTGATCGTCGACGACATGGGCCGTCCGCTGGTCACCAACCGGCTGGCCTGGGTGGTCTCGGTCGACCGCACCCTGCTCGGCAAGCTCCCGGGTCGCGACCGTCGCGAGCTGCTCTCGCGCGTCAGCACCGCCACCGGCGTCACCGTCAAGCAGCTCGAGCGCCGTCTGACCACCTGCGGCGACGAGGGCTCGGTCAGCGGCGTGTGCTGGAACGGCTCGCCCTACCAGCCGGTCCCCGTCGCCAGCGACGTCGAGCGCGAGGTCGCGCTGCGCATCCTCGAGCAGCCCGAGGACTACCCGGGCGTGCTCGCCGAGCAGCAGAGCGTCCGCGCCTACCCGCGCCCCTACGGGGTCAACCTCGCCCACGTCCTGGGCTACCTCAGCCCGGTCACCGCCGAGGAGCTCGAGCAGGCCGAGGCCGACGGCGAGGACTCCGTCAACGGCGCCTCGGTCGTGGGCCGCGCCGGCGTCGAGAAGCAGTACGACGCGTGGCTGCGCGGTCTGCCGGGCACCCAGTCGGTCGCGGTCGACTCGATGGGCCGTGTGCTCGGTGACGACTCGGCCGTGGAGGCCCGCCCGGGCGACACGCTGGTCACCTCGATCGACGCCAAGGTGCAGTCGGTCGTGGAGCAGCAGCTGCTGCAGACCATCCGGACCGCCCGCCAGACCCGGGACACCGTGACCGGGCGCAACTACGTGGCCGACTCGGGTGCGGTCGTGGTGCTCGAGGCCGACACGGGGCGGGTCGTGGCGATGGCCAGCCACCCGACGTACGACCCCGAGGTGTGGGTGGGCGGCATCTCCGACGACGAGCTGGCCCGGCTCTACTCCGAGGCGGCCGGCACGCCGCTGCTGGGCCGCGCGACGCAGGGCCAGTTCGCGCCCGGCTCGACCTGGAAGCCCTTCATGACCGCGGGCGCGCTGACCCACGGCTACTCCACCGACACCAGGCTCAACTGCTCCAGCGCCTTCCGCGTCGGCAACCGCGACTTCAAGAACTACGAGTCCGGTGCCTACGGCTACATCGGCTTCGACAAGGCGCTCGAGGTCTCCTGCAACACCTTCTTCTACCGGGTGGGCTTCCACTACTGGCAGAAGTTCGGCTCCGACGAGGCCGACGTGAAGGCGTTCGACCCGCTGGTGGAGGAGGCCAAGGACTTCGGTTTCGGCTCCCGCACCGGCATCGACCTGCCCGGTGAGGCCTCGGGCCGCATCGCCGACCGTCGCTGGAAGCGGGACTACTACCGGTCCATGAAGGACTTCTACTGCGGCATCTCCGAGAAGCCGCAGGACGAGGAGACCTCGGACTTCGTCTACAAGTTCGCCTACGAGTTCTGCGTCGAGGGCTACAAGTACCGCGCCGGTGACGCCGCCAACTTCGCGATCGGCCAGGGCGACACGATCGTCACGCCGCTCCAGCTGGCCCGGGCCTACGCCGCGCTGGCCAACGGCGGCACCCTCTACGCGCCGCGCGTCGGCAAGGCGATCGTCGGACCCGACGGCTCGGTGATCGAGCGGATCCAGCCCGAGAAGGTCGGGACCGTGAAGCTCCCGGCCTCGACCATCGGCTACATCGACGACGCGCTCAAGGGCGTGACCCGGCAGGGCACGATGGCCTGGCGGATGGGGGGCTTCCCGCTCGACGAGGTGGAGATCCGCTCCAAGACCGGCTCGGCGGAGGTCTACGGCAAGCAGTCGACCTCGTGGGTCGCCTCCTACTCCGACGACTACGTCGTGGTGATGATGGTCAGCCAGGGCGGCACCGGCTCGGGCACGTCCGGCCCCGCGGTCCGCGCCATCTGGGAGGCGTTGTACGGCGTGGAGGGCGACACGGTCCGCCCCGACCGCGCGGCGATCCCGGGCACGGTGCCACCGGGGCGGCTCCCGGAGTTCCAGGCCGACGGGTCGATCCTCCCGCCGGCGCGCACGAAGCGCCCCGACCGGCGCTCGGACCGGCGCTCGAGCCGGAAGGGGACCGCGCGATGACCACCATGGCCACCAGGACCGTCCAGACGACCCGGTCCGGCCGGGCCGCCGGCGTACGTCCCACCTCCTCGTTGGGCACCCGCCCGCTGCTGCGGTGGAGCGGCGTGGACTGGTGGCTGATGGCCGCCGTCGCCGGCCTGCTGGTGCTCGGGACGCTGCTGGTGTGGTCGGCCACGACCACCCGCGACGACCTGACCGGTGGCGACCCGCGGGCCTACCTCTACAAGCAGGTCACCAACATCGCCATCGGCCTGGTGCTGATGAGCGTCGTGCTGGCCGCCGACCACCGGTGGGTGCGCGTGGCGGCCCCGGTGGCCTACCTCGCCTCGGTCGGCGGGCTCGTGCTCGTGCTGGTCGCGGGCTCGACGATCAACGGCTCACGCTCCTGGATCGTCGTGGGCGGCATGTCGATCCAGCCCGCCGAGCTGGCCAAGCTGGCCGTGGTGATCGGGATGGCGCTGGCCCTGGCCCACCGCGCTCAGGGTCGCTGGCGACCCAGGGTCGGGCTGGTCGAGGTCGTGCTGATGCTCGCCATCGCGGCCGTGCCGGCGGAGCTGATCCTGCTGCAGCCCGACCTCGGCACGATGCTGGTGCTGACCGCCACCGTCACCGGCGTGCTGGCCGTCTCCGGTGCCCCGCGCCGCTGGCTGGCGCTGCTGGCCGGCGGGGGAGTGACCGCCGCCCTGGTCGCGGTCGCGGGCGGTGTGCTCAAGCCCTACCAGGTCGACCGCTTCCTGGCCTTCACCAACCCCGACCTCGACCCCCGCGGCGCCGGCTACAACGTCGAGCAGGCGCGCATCGCCGTCGGCAACGGCGGCGTCTGGGGCCAGGGCCTCTTCGACGGCTCCCAGACCCGCTCGGGCTTCGTCCCCGAGCAGCACACCGACTTCGTCTTCACCGTCGCCGGGGAGGAGCTCGGGCTGGTCGGCGCCGGGCTGCTGATCGCGCTGCTCGGCCTGGTCGTGTGGCGCGCGCTGGTCATCGCCACGCACACCGACGACGTCTTCGGCCGGGTCGCTGCGGCGGGGATCGCCTGCTGGTTCGGCTTCCAGGGCTTCCAGAACGTCGGGATGTGCCTGGGGATCATGCCGGTCACCGGCGTACCCCTGCCGTTCGTGTCGTACGGCGGCTCCTCGATGTTCGCCGTGCTGCTGGCCGTGGGGCTGCTGCAGAACATCCACCTGCGCGCCTCCGCCCCGCGCGTGCGCTGACGCCCGCCCGTGCTTCCCGCCGGGCCGACGCTCAGGGCACCAGCGAGAAGAACAGGAAGGTGGCCATCAACGCCAGGTGCACCACGCCCTGGATCGGCTTGGCCCGACCGGGCACGACGGTGAGCGTGGCGACGACGACGGTGATGAGCAGCAGCACGATCTGCATCGGCTCCAGCCCGAGCAGCAGGTCGCCCTCGAGCCAGATCGACGCCACGGCGATGGTCGGGATGGTCAGGCCGATCGAGGCCATCGAGGAGCCGAAGGCCAGGTTGAGGCTGACCTGCACGCGGTCCCGCGCGGCGTTGAGCGCCGCCGCGATGGACTCGGGCGCCAGCACCAGCAGCGCGATGACCACACCGACCACGGCGTAGGGCAGCCCCAGCGAGCTCACGGTGGACTCGATGGTCGGGGAGAGCACCTTGGCCAGGCCGACGACGGAGACCAGGGAGACCAGGAGCAGCGCGATGGACAGCAGCGTCTCGCGGTCGGAGGGCGGATCGGCGTGGCCGTCGCCGTCCTCGTCCTCGACCTCCAGGACCCCGGTGACCCGACCCTGGGAGTCCGAGCGCACGGGCAGGAAGAAGTCGCGGTGCTGCACGGTCTGGGTGAAGACGAAGGCCGCGTAGAGCACCAGCGAGGCCACCGCGGCGAAGACCAGCTGGGAGCCGGTGTACTCCAGCCCGGCCTCGGAGACGGTGAAGCCGGGCAGCACCAGGGACCCGAACGGCTCGCCCACCCGGTGGGCCACCACCTCGGCGTGGTGGACATGTCGCGGCTCCCTCGCCGCCGCCGAGGGTCAGCATCACGATCAGCCCCACCTCGATCACCGTCACCGAGACCGCCAGCACCAGGGACCCGAACGGCTCGCCCACCCGGTGGGCCACCACCTCGGCGTGGTGGACCGCGGCCAGCACGGCCCCGACCAGCACGACCGCGACCAGGGCCAGCAGCAGCGGCTGCTCGGTCTTGGGCCAGGACACGGCCAGCAGGAGCAGACCGAGGAGGGGGACCGCGACGGTCCACTGGAGAGGGCCGCGTCGCGCCGGAGAGCTCATGCCCTCACCTTAGGGAGCGGTCCAACAGGCAGCCGCGCCCTGGCACGGTGGGGACATGACTGAGCAGCGCATGGACCAGCCCGTCGTCGTGACCGGGGCCAACGGCCTCGTGGGGTCGCACGTGTGCGCCGCCCTCGCGGAGCGCGGGGTCGCGGTCCGCGCCGTCGTACGCCGCAGCGGCACCGCGCCCGCACTCGACGGCGTCACCGAGGTCGTCGGGGAGTTCACCGACCCGGCCCAGGCCCCCGGCCTGGTGGAGGGGGCGGCCGCCCTGGTGACCACGGTGCACCCGATGGGCACCGACCGCGCCACCCAGGAGCAGGTCGGCGTCGAGGGCACCACCACCATCGCCACCGCGGCGCGCGAGGCCGGGGTCGGCCTGCTGGTGCACGTGTCGACCGCGTCGGTGTACGACCGCCGTGCCGGGGTGGGGGACGTGGACGAGTCCGCCGACCCGGTGCCGGACGACGCCGGCGACTACCCGGTGACCAAGCGTGACACCGACGCCCGCCTCGAGGTGCTCGACGGACCGACCCGGGTGCTGGTGCGCCCGCCGGTCATCCTCGGCCCGGGGGAGAGCTCGCTGTGGAACACCCTGCGCCCGCGCGCGATGGCCGAGGACCCCGCGGAGGCGCACGCCACCCCGGATCTCACCTTCGCCTGGGTGCACGTGACCGACCTGGCCCGGCTCGTCGGTGACATCGTGACCGGGGCGGTGCCGATCGGCGAGGACCCCGAGGCGGGGCCGGTGGCGGGCGAGGTCACCGCGGTCAACGCGGCGGCCGGCGCCAGCACCTTCCGCCACTACCTCGAGACCGTCACGACCGCGCTCGCCGTCGAGCCGACCTGGGACGACGGTCCGGCCTGGCAGGGCGTCGTGGTCTCCGAGCGCGCGCGAGTCTGGGGCTGGCAGCCGCAGGTCACGCTGGAGGAGGCGCTGGACGAGCTGGTCGGCGACCTGCCCCGGGTGGTGTCCGGCAGGTCACGCTCCTGAGCGGTTCCCCCGTCGCCGGCCCCCGGCGTACGATGGTTGTCAATGGCAACGAACGCGTCCCCCGCAGCCCCGTCCGCTCCCGCGTCCGGTGAGTACACCCACGCCCAGGTCCTCACGATCCTCTCCGGGCTGATGCTCGGCATGTTCCTGGCCTCGCTGGACCAGACGATCGTCAGTACCTCGATCCGCACGATCGCCGACGACCTCAACGGTCTGTCCATCCAGGCGTGGGTGACCACGGCGTACCTGATCACCGCGACGATCACCACGCCGATCTACGGCAAGCTCGGGGACAACTACGGGCGCAAGAAGCTCTTCATGTTCGCCATCTCACTGTTCGTGGTCGCCTCGGCGCTGTGCTCGTTCGCCGACTCGATGTACATGCTCGCGGCGTTCCGTGCCGTCCAGGGCCTCGGGGCGGGTGGCCTGATGACGCTGGTGCTCGCCATCATCGGCGACATCGTCAGCCCCCGCGAGCGGGCGAAGTACACCGGCTACTTCATGGCCACCTTCGCCACCTCCTCGGTGCTGGGCCCGGTCCTCGGTGGCCTGCTCGCCGGCCGGGAGGAGATCCTGGGCGTCACCGGCTGGCGCTGGGTCTTCCTGGTCAACGTGCCCGTCGGCCTGATCGCCCTGGTGGTGGTGGCGCGCACCCTCAACGTCAGCGCCGAGCGTCGCGACGTGCGTGTGGACTGGTGGGGCGCGTCCGCGCTGGTCCTGGCGCTGGTGCCGCTGCTCACCGTGGCCGAGCAGGGTCGTGAGTGGGGCTGGTCCTCGGGGCTGTCCCTGGCCTGCTACGCACTCGGTGCCCTCGGGGTCGTGCTCTTCGTGCTGGCCGAGCACGCGATGGGCGAGGCCGCGCTGATCCCGCTGCGGATGTTCCGCATCCGGGTCGCGGCTGTGACGATCGCCGCCAGCGTCATCATCGGCATGGCGATGTTCGGCGGCATCATGATCCTGCCGCTCTACATGCAGATCGTGCACGGTGCGAGCCCCACGAAGGCCGGCATCCTGATGCTGCCGATGGTCGCTGGGATGATGGCGGCCTCGATCAGCTCCGGCCGGGTCATCTCCCGCACCGGTCACGTCCGGCTCTTCCCGATCATGGGCTCGGCCGTGATCGTGCTGGGCCTGTTCCTGCTCTCCTTCACCACCGCCGACACCCCGCTGCCGCTGGTCAGCGTCTCGATGTTCGTCCTCGGCCTGGGCCTCGGCTCGTGCATGCAGCCCCTGCTGCTGACCGTCCAGAGCGCGGTGCCGCCCACCGAGATCGGGGTCGCGACCGCCTCGGCCACCTTCTTCCGGCAGATGGGCGGCACCCTCGGCGTGGCGATCTTCCTCTCGATCCTGTTCTCGACCGTCGGCCCGAACATCTCCACGGCGCTCGACGAGGCGGCCGCGACGCCGGAGTTCCAGCAGGGCGTCGCCCAGGTCGGCGGCCTCGACGAGAGCGTGGTCGAGAGCATCCAGGACGACTCCTCGGTCCTCGAGACCCTGCCCGACGCCGTGGCCCACCCGTTCCGGGTCGGCTTCGCGGAGTCGATGGACCTGGTGTTCCTCAGCGCCGCCGGGGTCGGGGTGCTGGCCTTCCTCATCCTGCTGCTGCTCCCACCCGTCGAGCTGCGGGCCACCTCCGCCTCCGCGGCGCGGGCCGCCGGTGCCGGGGCCC
>LULH01000533.1_pt1 | contig 11077 bp, 8 predicted proteins | sample 728201 | NCBI WGS metagenome assembly LULH01 (sample SAMN03860294, study PRJNA289734) | marine metagenome | biome: seawater column; feature: ocean; material: water; isolation source: Red Sea water column Station 169 - depth 100m | place: Saudi Arabia: Red Sea | collected 2011-10-15 | depth 100 m
ATCCTGGGCTGCGTGGTCAAGATCGCCCTGTCGGAAGGCGCGGCGCGCTACCACCTCGCCACCGGGTCCACGATTCTCGCAGGGTGGCGATCGCTGGGGCGATGGGCGGCGTGGTATTTCGGGATCTACGTCATCATCTGGGGCTTCATCTACGGAGCGACGGCGATGAGCGCGACGGCCCTGCCGCTCGCCGCGCTTTTTCCCGCCATACCCTTGCGCGCGTGGGCTATCGCAGCGGGGCTGTTCGGCTTCATCTTCGTGTTCTTCAATCGGTACGAGACGTTCGAGATCGTGATGAAGTGGCTGGTCGGCTTCATGTTCGTCATCATGGTCGGGCTGGCGATCCTGGTCGCACCGAACCTCGGCGATATGGCCGCAGGACTGACATTCGATCTGCCCGAAGGCTCGCTTTTCTACACGCTCGGCCTGATAGGCGGAGTCGGCGGCACGATCACGACGGCGGCCTATGGATATTGGACGCAGGCCAAGGGCTGGCGCGGCCTTCCATGGGTGCCGATGATGCGGACCGATAACGCGCTCGCATACATCGTCACCGGCCTGTTCGTCGTGGCCATGCTGATCGTGGGTGCGGAATTGCTGTATTCCGTCGGAATAGCGCTGGAAGACAGCGATCGCGGCCTGCTCGGCTTGTCCGAGGTGCTGTCAGAGCGGTTCGGCACGATCGTGGCGGTCCTGTTCCTGCTCGGCTTCGCGGCCACGTCGCTGTCCTCGCTATTGGGCGTGTGGCAGGGGATGAGCCTGTTTTTCTCCGACTGGTGGTATCAGCTCAAATGCGCCGCTGCGAGCGATGAGGGCGGCAGCGATGAAGGAGGCCGCGAAGGCAGCGGGGCTTACCGCTTCTATCTCGCCTGGCTGACCTTCCCGCCCATGCTGCTGCTGTTCGCCGACCGCCCGTTTCTGCTGGTGATCGTCTACGGTGCGTTCGGCGCGCTGTTCATGCCGTTTCTGGCCATCACGCTCCTGATCCTCAACAATTCGGATCGCGTCCCCGCCGCGGCGCGCAATGGCTGGCTGGCAAATGCCACGCTGGCGGGTTCGGCGCTCCTGTTCCTGGTGCTCGCGATCCAGCAGGTTGCGAACCTTGTGGGGCGGGCGTGAGGATTTGGGAGTGGGTGGTGACCCCTACGGGAATCGAACCCGTGTTTCAGCCGTGAAAGGGCCGCGTCCTAACCGCTAGACGAAGGGGCCTTGCCAGATGCGCCGATGCAATAGAGCGCGCCGATGGATAACGGTGCGCGGATCGCAAACGCAAAAACGCCACCGATGGTGACCCCTACGGGAATCGAACCCGTGTTTCAGCCGTGAAAGGGCCGCGTCCTAACCGCTAGACGAAGGGGCCAGTCCCGTTTCCGGGTCGGTGGCGTGGCCGGGCGTCTAATCGGCTCGTCCAAGCTCGTCAAGCCTTGGATCGCGGCAAATTTTCACGCGTCCGCAGGGCGCTCAATCGGCCCATGCGGCGTCTTCCAGATGCAGTTCGGCAGAGGCGCGCTGGGCCCAATCGTCGATCTTGGCGCGGCCCGCCAGCCACAGCCTGCGTCCGCGTGTGCCATGCAGCAAGGTCTGGCCCAATTCGCTGTCCGCCATCCGAAACCCGATAGCCTTGAAGCTGCGCCCGTCGTCTCCTGCGGCAACGATGCGGACATGGCCGGTGCCCACCACGTCGCATTTGACCAGCCGCACCGGGCCGACCGCGAGCCGGGGGCCGGGCCAGCCCATGCCGAACGGCCCCGCGCCTTCGAGCGTCTCGACGAGATCGGGCACCAGTCCGCCCGGCGACACGGCGAGATCGAGCACGGTGGATTGTCCGGCGCTGGCCCGCGCCACATCTTTCGCCAACCGCTCGTCGAGCCATTCGGCAAAGGCGTCGAGCCGGTCCGCCTCGATCGTCAGGCCTGCCGCCATGGCATGGCCGCCCCCTGCGACCAGCAGGCCGCTTTCGCGCGCCGCGATGATCGCTGCGCCAAGATCTACGCCCGCGATGGAGCGACCCGATCCCTTGCCCTGGCCGGTCTCCTCGTCGATCGCGATGACGAGAGCGGGCTTGCCGGTCTTTTCCTTGATCCGCCCAGCGACGATCCCGATCACGCCGGGATGCCAGCCGCGCGCCGCCACGAGAGTGACCGCGCGGTTGTGCTGCGCGGCGAGCTGTTCTTCCGCCCCTTCCTGCACGGCGGCCTCGATCGCCCGGCGTTCGTCATTGAGCTGGGAGAGTTGCGCCGCGATGGCCTGCGCTTCTTCCGGGTCCTGCGTCGTCAGCAGGCGCACGCCCAGCGTCGATTCGCCCACGCGCCCTCCGGCATTGATCCGGGGGCCGAGCGCGAAGCCCAGGTCGCTGCAGGCAGGCGCGCGCTTCAGGCGGCTCGCATCGATCAGCGCCGCCATGCCCGTGTTCGCGCGGCGCGCCATCACCTTGAGGCCCTGCGCCACGAAAGCGCGGTTCAGCCCGTGCAGCGCGGCAACGTCCGCCACCGTGCCGAGCGCCACGAGGTCGAGCAGCCCCATCAGATCGGGCTCGCTCCGGCTTTCGAAAAAACCGCGCCTGCGCAGCGTGCGAACGAGCGCGATGCCGAGCAGGAACGCCACGCCGACGGCGGCGAGATGGCCATGCCCGGCGGCAAGATCGCTTTCATCGAGGCGGTTCGGATTGACCAGCGCCAGCGCGCGCGGAAGCTCGGCTGCGCATTTGTGGTGATCGACCACGATAACGTCCACGCCGGCATCGTGTGCCTGCTGTAAGGCGTCGAATGCCATCGCCCCGCAATCGACCGTGACGACGAGGCTGCTGCCCTGTTCGCCGAGTTTCACCAGCGCCTCGCCCGAGGGGCCGTAGCCTTCGAGCAGGCGGTCCGGGATGGCAGAAAATCGCGCAAGGTGGGCGTACGATTGCGCGTAAGATCGGCTTCCGCCACGCCGCGCGCCAGCAGCAGCTGGGTGACGATGTCGTGTGCCACGGTCGCGGTGCCGCCGCGCGACAAGTCCATGTTTCCGCCCCGCCAGCGCCATTTCTTGCCGGAAAGCGATCGCTCGATGCCGAGCACGGAAGGGGCAGTGTCTGTGGGCATGATGCGGATTTTAGGCGCCTTGGGGGGAACCGCAAGGGAGTGCGGATTGACAATCGACAGAGGTCAGCGATGCTGTGCCGCGATGTCGCTCGCGCCACTCCTCATTGCCTGGCACAGCCGGACCGGCGCCAGCCGCGCCATGGCCGAAGCCGCGCGCGATGGAGCGGGCGAGGCGGCGCTGTGCCTTTCCGCCGAACAGGTCGAGCCGGATCACCTGCTGGCCGCGCGCGGCTATCTGTTCGTCTGTCCCGAAAATCTCGCGGCGATGAGCGGGATGATGAAGGACATGTTCGATCGCTGCTATTATCCCGTTCTCGGTAGGTTGGAGGGGCGCGCTTATGCGACCGTCATCGCCGCGGGATCGGACGGGGAGGGGGCACAGAGACAGCTCGACCGGATCGCCAAGGGCTGGCGCCTGAAGCGGGTGGCCGATCCGATGATCGTCAATTTCGAGGCGCAAACGCCCGAGCGTATTCTGGCGGACAAGACCGTCCCCGACGAAACGCTGGCAGAGTGCCGGGCGCTGGGCGAAGGCCTGGCGGAAGGCTTGTCGGCCGGTATCTTCTAACCGATATTCGCCATCAGCGAAGCCTTCGCTTCGTCGTATTCGATGGCCAACCGCTCGACCATGTCCGCGACCGGGCCGACCGACTTGACCGTCCCGATCCCCTGGCCGGAGCCCCAGATATCCTTCCAGGCCTTGGCTTTGGTGTTGCCGCCGCTGCCGAAATTCATCTTGCTGGGATCGCTCGTCGGCAGATCGTCGGGATCCATGCCCGCCGCTTCAATGCTGGAGCGCAGATAATTGCCGTGCACGCCGGTGAAGAGGTTGGTGTAGACGATGCCCGCCGCGTCCCCATCCACGATGCCTTGCTTGTAGCCCGGATCTGCATTCGCCTCGTCGGTCGCGATCCAGGGCGATCCGATATAGGCGAAGTTCGCCCCCAGCGCCTGCGCCGCCAGGATCGAGCGGCCATGTCCGATCGAGCCGGACAGAGCGACCAGTCCGTCGAACCAGGCCCGGATTTCCTGCATCAGCGCGAAGGGGCTGAGCATGCCCGCGTGGCCGCCCGCACCTGCGGCGACCGGGATAAGGCCGTCCGCACCCTTTTCGATCGCCTTGCGCGCGAAGCGGTCGGTGATGACGTCGTGCATGGTGATCCCGCCCCAGCCGCGCACAGCGTCGAAGATCTCCTCGCGCGCGCCCAGAGAGGTGATGACCAGCGGAACCTGCCATTTGGCGCAGGTCGCCATATCGGCCTCGATCCGGTCGTTCGAACGGTGGACGATCTGATTGACGGCAAAGGGCGCGGCGGGCCGGTCGGGATTGTCGCGATTATGCGCGGACAGCTCCTCGGTGATCTGGTGCAACCACTCGTCGAGCTGGACCTGAGGCCGGGCGTTGAGCGCCGGGAAGCTGCCGACGATTCCCGCCTTGCATTGGGCGATGACCAGTTCGGGTCCGGAAACGATGAACAGCGGCGAGCCGATCACCGGCAGACGCAGCCGATCGAAGGGGGCGGGCAGGGGCATGAGCGATCTCCTCTCGCGAATTTTCCGACCGGGTTATGGTGCGCCGCCCCCCTTGTCGAGACTGCCGTTACGGAAGGTCGGACAACTCGGGCAGGGTATGTGCGATATCGTAGGTGCGCGCGGCGTTGGTGCAGAACAAGGCGCGCTTCTCCTGCGCCGATGCGCCGGAGGCGAGGCGTTTGAACGCGTTCCACAGCACCGGATAGCTCGCGCCCCAGCGATCGACCGGGTAATTGCTCTCGAACATGGCTCGCTCGGTGCCGAAGGCTTCGATGCAGGTTTCGATATAGGGCCGCCATAGATCGGCAAGCTCTTGGGATCCGCAGCCCTTCGCCGGTCCGTCCTCCGGCATGCCGCAGAACGACATGGCGAGCCCGCCGAGTTTTACAGAGACATTGGGGCATTCGGCAATCGCGCGAATGCTGGCTCGCCAGCGTTCGAACGTCTCGGGCAGGGTGCCGGCATATTTCCCCATTCCGAGCGGCGTGCCGCAATGGTCGAGCACGATGGCCTGATCCGGAAAAGCACGGGCGAGCGCTAGGACATCGCCGAGCTGGGGTTCCAGCACCCAGGCATCGAAGGTCAGGCCGAATTGCGAAAAGGCCGAAAAACCGGCGCGAAAGGCATCGGAGCCATAAAGCCCCTCGGGCGCGTGGAAGGGAGGCCCGAGCACTTCCGGGTCGGCATCCCAGGCGCCCGCGTGCCGGATGCCTTTGAAGCGTCCGTTTCCGGCGGCAATCAGCGCCTCGACCACCGGCGTGACCGCATCGCCCAGCGTGAGGTCCGCATGGCCCACGATCCCGGCACAGGGACGATACTCGCCATAAAGCCCGCTAGCACCCTGCGCCGCGACGCCGTTCACATACTCGACCTCGCCGACGGGCTTCATCGCCTGCTCGCGATCGGCGGCATAATAGGCGCCGCATTCCATGAAGACGGTCGCCAGCACGCGGTGCGAGGGTGCGTCCGGCGATCCGGCGCCGATATCCGCTCGTAACGCATCGAAATCGTAATACGCCGCCCCTGCAATCGCTTCCAGAAACGGATGCCTGGGGGTGGGAAAGGCCGGAAGCAGCGGCCGCAAGTCCCACAGATGGTGATGAGGATCGACGATCGGCAAGTCGGGCTCGAGTATCGTTTCGGTCATGGTCCAGTCTCTCCCTTGTCGATCGATGTTTGTAACACCTGAAATTAATTTGATGCCTCTACGTATTTTGCCGATTATGGCTTATTTCAGAATTTCGCGGTAGGGGCGCGGGCGTAGGCGGGGGTAATTACATGAGACGGGATGTTCGAAGTATTCTCGGCTACGCCGCCGCGTTCTTCGCGGCGACGGCGGCTGCGATCTTCTGGACCCGTTACAGTGGCGGTCTGGCGTTGTTCTGGCCCGGTACTGCGATCGCTGCCACCCTTTTCCTGAGTCTGCCCTATCGTTTATGGGCGATGCCCGCCGTAATCGTGCTTGTTCTCAGCACCATCGCGACCGCAGTCTTCGGGTTCGGCCCAGGCCCGGCTATCCCGCTCGCCTTCGTGAATATCGGCGAAGCTGCCCTCACAGCGTTTCTCCTTCGCAAAGTTCGGCCGCAGGGCGATTATATAACCAGCGGGTCGGGTTTCTCCGCGCTGATCGCGTTTGCAGGGCTCGCCGCGCCGATAGCGATGTCTCTGCCCGGCGGCTTCATCGCCTGGCACGCCGTGGGAGGCACGTGGCTCTCTCACGCAGGTGCATGGATTGTCGGCCATGGCCTGGGCGCTATGCTAGTGATGCCGCTAGTCCTCTTGCTCGCTGCGGATACCAAGACCGACGGCACCACGGATAAATCCTTCAGCCCCTTTACTAAGAGAAGCGCGGAATTCGTCGCCGTCATGGCACTGATAGCGGCGATCTCCGCGGCCACGATTTTCCAGACCAGTTATCCGCTCTTGTTTCTTCCGATCGTTCCGGTGGTGCTGGCAAGCTATCGCTTCGGCCGGATGGGGGCTGCTGTCGGCGTGCTAGTCGTGACCGTGGCCGCCGCAATTTCGCTGGCGATCGATGTCGGCCATTTCGCAGCTCTCAACCTGACGATTGCCGGCAAGGCGCTGTTCCTGCAATTCTATCTTGCGGTCCTGTTGCTGATCGCTCTGCCGCTCGCGATCGCGCTCGATCAGCGCGAGCGGCTGGTCAACGATATCGTGCAGCGCGAAGCGCTCCAGCGGCTGATTTCCGATCATTCGGACGATGCGCTGCTGCACCTCGATCGCAACGGCTTGATCCGCTTCGCGTCTCCCGCTTCCAAGGAATTGAGCGGGCTCGACGATCTCGACGGGAAACCGATCAGCGCGTTTTTCGGCGCCTTCGATCGGGAGGTGATCGACGAAGCGCTCTCCGACGCACGTACGGCGCCTGGCACCACGCGCATTATTGAACGATCAGTGACGCGCGGCCACGCAACCTTGTGGCTGGAGGCGAAGATTCGTTCGGTCTATTCCGCAGGAGCGGTCGGCTCTTTCGTGGTCACGATCCGCGATGTGACTGCTCGCAAGCTCGACGAATTGCAGGCCACGCGCGAAGCGCGCACCGACGCGCTTACCGGCCTGCCGAACCGCCGCGCCTTTCTCGATGTGTTGGAAGACCAATTGGCTCACGCGCACGAAGCTCCTTTTGCACTGGCTCTCATCGATCTCGATCATTTCAAGCGCGTCAACGATACCTACGGCCACGACACCGGCGATGTCGTACTCAAGAAGATCGCGGGACTGATGCGCGAACATACGACCCGCCGGTGCTTCTTTGCGCGGCTGGGCGGGGAAGAATTCGGCATGATCGTCATGCGCGATGCCGTGAAAGACGCGCCCGAAATCTGCGAACATCTCCGCCAGGCAATCGCCGACAAGCGCATCGCCGATCAGGATGGGCGCGCCTTCAGCGTGACGGCGAGCATCGGCGTTGCGCGGATTGCCGAAACTTGCAGCCCGTCCATGGCGATGAATTCGGCGGACGGGCCACTTTATGCTGCCAAGGCAGCCGGACGAAACATGGTCCGGCTCGCGCAGCGCGAAGGGCATTGGACGAATACCGATAGCACAGCTTCGCTCACCCGGCCCGAGCGGCAGGAACTCGGCGTGGCGGCACGCTAAACCGCCAGCGACACCGCGCTGTTTGCAGCGCTCAGAACGGCGCGCACGCCTGCCGTGGCGACATCTTCGTCGATCCCGCAACCCCACAAGGTCAGTCCATCCGGCGTGCGGCATTCAAGATAAGCCGCAGCCCTGCTGTCGCGCCCGGTCGTCAGCGCATGCTCGACATAATCGACGATTTCCAGTTGCAGGCCGAACGCATCTTCCAGCGTGCTCAGGACGCTCGAAATCAGGCCGTTGCCGCGACCGCTCACGCTCTGGCGCTCCCCTTCCACTTCGATCGTGCCGCTGAATAGGCGGGTGCCATCGGTGGCACGCCGTTCCTCGTAATCGACGAGCTGGAAGTGCTTGTTCGCGGTCTTCACGTGATACGCTTCGCGGAAGGCCTGCCAGATATCGCCAGCGTTCAATTCGCGCCCGAGGCCATCGGCCATGCGCTGGACATGGGGGCTGAAATCGGCCTGCATTTTCTTGGGCAGTTTTAGGCCCTGATCCTGTTCCAGCACCCAGGCGAAGCCGCCCTTGCCGCTCTGCGAATTGACGCGGATGACCGCTTCGTAGCTGCGGCCCAGATCGGCGGGGTCAATCGGGAGGTAGGGCACGCGCCAGCGCTCGTCGTTCTGGCCTGCGCGGGCGCCGAAGCCTTTCTTGATGGCGTCCTGATGGCTGCCCGAAAACGCGGTATACACCAGCTCGCCGCCATAGGGATGGCGCGCGTGGACCGGCAATTCGTTGCAATATTCGACCGTGCGGATCACCCTGTCGATGTCCGAGAAATCGAGCGCGGGATCGACGCCCTGCGTGTACATGTTGAGCGCCATCGTGACGAGGCAGCAATTGCCCGTCCGCTCGCCGTTTCCGAACAGACAGCCCTCGACCCGGTCGGCTCCGGCCATCAGCGCCAGTTCGGCTGCCGCGACGCCGGTTCCGCGATCGTTATGGGTGTGCAGCGAAATGACCGCACTGTCGCGATTGGGCAGGTTGCGGATGAAATATTCGACCTGATCGGCGTAGATATTGGGTGTCGCCGCCTCCACTGTGGCGGGCAGGTTCAGGATGATCGGATGCTTGGGTGTGGGGGCGAGCACGTCCATCACTGCCTCGCAGACCTCCAGGCTGAAATCCAGTTCGGCGGTCGAAAACGTTTCGGGACTGTACTGAAAATGCCAGTCCGTATCGGGCCGCGCGCCCGCTTCGTCGCGCATGACTTTTGCGCCTGCGACAGCGATGTCGCGCACCTGATCGCGGCTCATGCCGAAGACGATTTCACGCCAGGCCGGACTGACAGCGTTGTAGAGATGGACGATCGCCGCGCGCGCACCGTCGAGGCTGGCAAAGCTGGTGCGGATCAGATCGGCGCGACTCTGCGTGAGGACCTGGACGATCACATCGTCGGGAATGCGACCCGACTGCACCAGCCCTGCAATGAAGTCGAACTCGGTCGCACCGGCACTGGGAAAGCCGACCTCGATTTCCTTAACGCCTATCTCGACCAGCAGATCGAAGAAACGATTCTTCTTATGCGCGTCCATCGGATCGACGATGGCCTGATTGCCGTCGCGAAGGTCGGTGGAAAGCCAGCGGGGCGGGGTGGTGATGGTGCGCGTCGGCCACTGGCGGTCGGGCAGGTCGATCTGGGGGAAGGGCGCGTATTTCGCGCTGGGATCGCGGAGCATGGGCATCGGATTACTCGGTCTGTCGAAAGGAACGCGGTGTCGGAAACCCTTGGGCGATCCGCGCGCCTATCGGGCACGCCGGGTCACGCCCAAGGGCGCATAAGTCGTAGATCGAGCAGAAGCGAAGCCATGGAGCCTGCATCGCGCATCGATGCGCGCGATGCAAGCCCAAGAGATCGAAAACTGTTAGATAATTGCCGGGTCAGCGCCGGTATCATTGCTTTTCGAATGCAGCGGTGATTTCCAGCGTCACGTCGTCGCCCACCATCGGCAGCGCGTAATCGATCCCGAAATCGGAGCGCTGGATTGTCGTGCGCCCTTCGAAGCCGATCGTGGCCCGCTCGTTCATCGGATTGGTCCCGGCACCGGTGAAGCGGACATAGAGATCGACCGGGCGCGTGACGCCGTTCATGGTCAGATAGCCGCTGACATCGGCGGTAACGCCGCCCGGCCCCACTTCGACCGATCGCGACACGAAGCGGGCCGGTTCCGGCTCGGGGCCGAAGAAATCGGGTTCCGCGCCGTCCTTGCCCGGTCGCAGCAAATGGTCGCGCAAGCCATCGCTCACCACTGCGACGCTCGTGATCGGAACGGTCACATCGACCATCGCCTCCGACGGATTGGCCGGATCGATGGTGAGCGTGCCTTCGACATCGCCGAACAGGCCGAAATAATCGTTGAAGCCGAAATGATCGACGCTCCACGCAACCAGGCTGTGCGAACCGTCGGCGACATAAGTGCCGCCCGCAACGCGCGAGACATCCACCAGGCCGGGCTTGGACGGCGGCGAGGGTTGCGCTTCGAGCGCGGCAACGCCGCCGACACCGAGAGCGAGGGCGGATAAGGCGAGAGCGATAGGCTTCATAACAAACTCCTGAATGCGAAAAATTCGGCGTGGACGGGACCTAGCGCGAACCGGTCCCGTCCTCAAATCCCCCGCTCAGTTCTTTTCCTTGTCCACCAGCTTGTTGGCGCCGATCCAGGGCATCATGGCGCGCAATTGGGCACCGGTCTTCTCGATCGGGTGGGCGGCGGCAGCCTTGCGGCTTGCCTTCAGTTCGGGCTGGCCCGCCTGATTGTCGAGCACGAAATCCTTCACGAAACGGCCGGACTGGATGTCCTTCAGCACGCGCTTCATTTCCGCCTTCGTTTCATCGGTGATGATGCGCGGGCCGGTCTTGATGTCGCCATATTCGGCGGTGTTCGAGATCGAATAGCGCATATTCGCGATGCCACCTTCATAAAGCAGATCCACGATCAGCTTGGTTTCGTGGAGGCATTCGAAATAGGCCATTTCCGGCGCATATCCGGCTTCGACCAAAGTCTCGAACCCGGCCTGGATCAGATGGGTCACGCCGCCGCACAGCACTGCCTGTTCGCCGAAGAGGTCGGTCTCGCACTCTTCCTTGAAATCGGTCTCGATAATGCCCGAGCGTCCGCCGCCGACCGCGCTCGCATAGGAGAGGGCCAGCTGCTTGGCGAAGCCGTTGCCGCCGTCTCCCTCGCCGCTTTCCTGGTGAACGGCGATCAGGCACGGCACGCCGCCGCCCTTCAGATATTCGCCGCGCACGGTGTGGCCGGGGCCCTTGGGCGCGATCATGATGACGTCCACATTGGCGGGCGGATCGATCAGGCCGAAATGGATGTTGAGGCCATGTGCAAAGG
>LULH01000442.1_pt1 | contig 11040 bp, 12 predicted proteins | sample 728201 | NCBI WGS metagenome assembly LULH01 (sample SAMN03860294, study PRJNA289734) | marine metagenome | biome: seawater column; feature: ocean; material: water; isolation source: Red Sea water column Station 169 - depth 100m | place: Saudi Arabia: Red Sea | collected 2011-10-15 | depth 100 m
GCTATCACTGTCATACCGGTAGATGTCCAGTAGGAGTAGCTACTCAAGATCCAAAATTAAGAAAAAGATTAAATCCTGATGATGCAGCATTAAGAGTGTATAATTACTTGCATGCGATGACATTGGAGGCTCAATTGTTGGCTAGAGCATGTGGAAAAACAAATATTCACTCGCTAGAACCAGAAGATATGGCTGCATTAACAATGGAGGCTTCTGCTTTAGCTAAAGTACCTCTTGCAGGAACAAATCATACAGTAGGAGTTAAAGATTTCCATAAAATCTAATAACAAATATGCCAAAGAAAAAAGGTAAGAAAAAAATCAAATCAAAAGAGATCAAAGGTCAATTAGGCAAGAAAAAAGAGACTGCTAGAGAAAAAATGATTGGCCAAACAATTGGCTATCGATATGACGTTAATCTTTTGCCTGACTATAGTCGACTCACTCCATTTTTAAAAAAATATATAGAAGCTATGGGTTGGGATGATCTTAATTGGTTAGAAGATGTTCATATGGGATATGAAGAAAATAGACCTGCTGTTTTTGATAGAAATGCTAATGGTTGGGTAACGATACCAAGTAAAATAAAATTACCTAATAATCAGCAAGATAGAGATATGATAGCTAGAGAATTATTGGTAAAGTTTCAAATGTCCCCGAATCATCCTCTGGTTGACCTTAAAAAAGCATATTTAAAATTCTAATTTTCAATTTCAAGTTGATAAAATAATTATTAACTTCTACTTTTTATAAATAAAATAAAATTGTCAGCGTAAAAAAAATTTCATAGAGTCTATTAACTATTAATAGGAGAGAGAAATATGACTGATCAATTAGGTGCTCTCACAACCTTATTTACAGAATTTTACTATTGGGTAACTGTGGTTCTTATGTTTTTGATCCACGTGGGTTTCTGTATGTATGAAGTTGGGGCATCTCGTTACAAACATCACCAACACACTCTTATGAAAAATACAATGCTGATACCACTGGTAACAGTCACATGGTTTTTCTTTGGTTGGTGGATATACTGGGCATTTCCAACAGGACCCGGATTAGCTCCTTCGATTATGACCGAAAGTACTGGTCTAGTTCTTGGAGGTGGATTTGGTGGAAATGATCTTGCTAACCCTACAAATGCATTGATGGCCGTAAATCTTAATGATCATATAATGGGTGTCTTCTGGGCAGCCTTTTTATTATTTTCATGGACTGCAGCTTCAATTGTATCTGGAGCGGTTATTGAAAGGATAACTACTTTTGCATTTGGAATACTTGCAATTGCAATTGGATCTGTTTTCTGGACAATAGATGCTTCATGGGGATGGCATTTTGATGGATGGATGTTAAAAATATTAGGATATCACGATGCTTATGCTTCCGGAGTAATTCACGCAATTGCTGGAGGTTTTGCCTTAGGTGTTCTAATTGTTTTAGGACCAAGAATTGGAAAATTTTCATCTAGCGGAGAACCGAGAAACATTGGACCAAGAAATCCTTGGTTAGTGACTGTTGGATTATTCTTAATCTATACAGGTTTTTGGGGCTTTTACGCTGCATGTAATGTTCCGATTTATGATCTTGGACCTGAATATGGTATGGAAGGTGTAACTTTCTTTACTGCAACGAACATCTACCTAACTCCCACCACACTTAGTGGAATAACGATGAACTTTTTAATGTCGTTATCTGGAGGGTTGTTAGCAGGGTATGTGGTCTCGAAGGGAGATCCTTTCTGGACTTATTCATCAGGACTTGCGGGAATAATATGTGCATCTGCAGGTAATGATTTATATCATCCAATACAATCAATGATAATCGGTATGATCGGAGTAGTTATAGCTTACAAAATGCATTACTGGGTCGAGAAAAAATATAAAATCGACGATGCGGTTGGAGCGGTAGCTGTTCATGGTTATGCTGGATTTGTTGGTCTTGTAATATGTGGTTTCGTTTTAAATGGTTATCCTTCATCTGGATACAGTGTTGGAGCTATGTGGGATGGAACTAATTATGCAGCAATTAATCCTCTTGGAATGTTTATCGGTGCAATAATAATGTTTTTTGTACTAGGTATGCTTCCTGGATATATAATTGCAAAAGTTCTTCACGGAATGGGTAAATTAAGAATACCTAGAGAAGTAGAGCTTGCAGGACTTGACTATACAATTATGGAAGAGGCTAAAGAAGACGAAAAAGCTGTAGTCTCGGCCAGTAGATAAAGGAGGTATGTAAATGGCAACAGTATCAAATTGGATAGATCATTTAAGTGCCTCTGAGGTACAAGGATCTGTCTATCCAGGTGTTGGTTCGGAAGGAGTGCTAGTTATAATAGCAATTCTTATTTGGGTTGGCTGGCATGTAATTTCATCTAAACAGGAAGATGGTAAGATGAACGCAATTGTCAGAAAAAAACCAAGTGCTAACGACTGGAAAAGCAATATAACAGACGGTTAAAACTTTTAAGAGGGCGCATGAAATACTGTGCCCTCTTTTTTTTTAATGCAAAATTCTGAAGAAAATAATCAAAATGAAAATAAAACTCCTAGCAAAATGGCACGTCTTGCATGGCCAAAAGCAAAGTATGGAGTAATTATAGCGATATTAATTATTATTGGTGTAAATTTAATTTATTACAAAGATTTCTTTTTATCATTTTTTAAATAATTGTGTTACGTTATTAGATGGCAAAAAATTTATTTAAAATTTCAAAACAAAAAAAAATTAAATATTTTTTGATAAGTTTTGTAGATTTATTTGGTGTCTTAAGATCAAAATTAGTTCCTGCTCATGCAATAAAAGATATGCAAGTAAATGGTGCTGGATTTGCTGGATTTGCAGCCTGGCTAGATATGACACCAGCTGATTCTGATATGTTTGCAATACCTGATCCTGACAGTTTAATTCAACTACCATGGAATAAAGAAGTTGGTTGGCTAGCTTCAGATTTATGGATGAATGGTAAACCAGTCGATGCTTCACCAAGAGTGATGTTAAAAAAACAAATAAAAAAATTATCTGAATTGGGATACAGCATGAAGTCAGGTGTGGAGTGTGAGTATTTTTTGATTTCTCCTGATGGGAACGCAATTGCAGATAACAGAGATACTCAATCTAAACCTTGTTATGACCAGTCTTCATTAATGAGAAGATATGAGCTTATAAAAGAAATATGTGATTGTATGATTGAAATGGGATGGGGTCCTTATCAAAATGACCACGAAGATGCTAACGGGCAATTTGAAATGAATTGGGATTATTCAGATTGTCTAAAAACTGCTGATAGACACACTTTTTTTAAATTTATGGTTAAAACTATTGCAGAAAAGCATGATTTGAGAGCAACATTTATGCCAAAACCTTTTGAAAATTTAACTGGTAACGGATGTCATGCACATATTTCTTTATGGAAAGGAAAGAAAAATATCTTTCTTGATAAACATGATAAGCTTGGGCTAAGCAAGACAGCTTATAACTTTTTAGGAGGCATCATGAGGCATGCTTCATCCTTATCTACTTTTTTTAATCCAACAATAAATAGTTACAGACGAATAAATGCTGCACCAACAAAATCTGGTGCCACATGGTCTCCGAGCAGTATATCATATACAGGAAATAACCGTACACATATGATAAGGGTTCCTGATCCAGGAAGATTTGAATTAAGACTTATGGATGGATCCGCAAATCCTTATTTACTTCAAGCTAGTGTATTAGCTGCAGGAATAGAGGGATTAAGTAAAAGAATTAATCCTGGCAAACCTCTTTTTTGTAATATGTATGAGGATTATAAAAAATATCCAAACCTTTCTAAATTACCAAATGAACTAAAAGATTCTCTTGATAAAATTGAAAATAATAAAGAAATGAATAAAGCATTTGGAAAAGAAGTAATTAAAAGTTATGTCAAGTTAAGGACTTCGGAATTAAAAGATTTTAATGATAATGAAAAATTTGATAAGTCCAAACCAATTACAAAATGGGAAAGACAGAATACTCTAGACTGTTAAAGTGAAAAGCTTTGATAGTTATAGAAAATGGAAATATACAAAATTTTTATCGAATAAAAATTATAGTTTTAATCGAAACTATATTTTAAATATTATTTCGTCAAAAATAATCACTGATGCTTTTAATTCTATATCTAAGTGGAAGAACTATAAAAAAACACCATTATTAAAATTAGAGAAACTAAACAAAAATTTAAAACTTAATAATATTTTTTACAAAGATGAGTCGAAAAGATTTCATTTAAAATCATTTAAAGCTTTAGGTGGTGCATATGCCGTAGAAAAAATATCTAAAAAGAAAAAAAATATAATAATATCATCTGCAACAGCTGGAAATCATGGTAGATCAGTTGCTTGGGGTGCTCAAAGATTGGGCTTACAATGTAAAATTTTTGTTAGTCAATATGTAAGTAAAGAGAGAGTAAAAGAAATTGAAAAATTTGGAGCCGATGTAATTCGAGTAAAAGGTAATTACGAAAATTCATTAAACGAGTGTAAAAAATTATCAAAAAAGAATAATTGGAATATTGTTCAAGATGTATCTACGAAGAATTATAGTTATGTTCCTTTGTTAACTATGGCTGGTTATTCAATTATGATTAAAGAAATTTCAAAACAAACTACGCATTATATTACGCATATATTCCTTCAAGCTGGCGTTGGTGGCATGGCAGCAGGTGTAGTTGCAGGAGTTGCAAAATATTTCAAGAGAATTCCTAAAATAATAATAGTTGAACCTGATGGAGCTGATTGCGTACTGCAAAGCATAAAAAGCAAAAGTTTAAAAAAAATTAAAATAAAAAAAGAAAGTATAATGGGTGGTATGTCATGCAATGAAATGTCTCTCATACCTTGGCATGTATTAAAAAAGGCTAGTGATTGTTGTGTCACTGTAAATGACTCAAAAGTTCCTAAAACTGTTGCAATGCTTAAAGACAAGAAACTCAGTAAAAGATCAATAATAGGTGGTGAATGTGCTACACCAGGAATTATCAGTCTTATTAGTCTTTGTAATAATCCTAAAACAAAGAAATTAATAAATCTTAACGAAAAATCTAATGTTTTAGTTATTGGATGCGAAGGTAATGCAGATGTAAAACTTTATAAACAATTGCTATCTAAAGGCAGAAAGTAAATTATATGTCAAAAAAAGCTGTTGTTTGGATAAGAGACGATTTTAGAATAAAAAATAATTCTGCATTATCTTATGCAACAAATAATTACGATACTGTCACGGTATTGTATATTTATAACAAGAAAAATTTTGATGATGTTAGAGAAGCACAAAAATGGTGGATAAGTAAATCATTAATAAATTTTAAAGATGAATTAATTAAATATAATATTGAATTAGAGTTAGTATTTTCTGATGAGATAACTTTTTTTAGTAAAATCAAAGACAAACAGAAAATTTCTATTTTTTGGAATAAAATATATGAGCCATCTCAATTAAAGTTAGATAATGATCTCATTAAAATTTTTGAAAAAAACAAAATACTTTCAAAATGCTTTAAAGGAAATGTTCTTAATGAATATAATAATGTTACAAAAGATGATGGAAGCCCTTATAAAGTTTATAGTCCATTTTGGAGAGTTGGAGAACAAATTTACTTAGATAGTATCCCAAGCAAATCATTAAACGTAAAAAGAGCTAAGAGCAAAATAAAATTATTCAAAAATAATAATGTTCCAGATCAAATTTTACCAAAGAAAAATTGGTATAAAAAATTTGAAAAATATTGGGATCCATCTGAAAAACAATCCGAAAAATATTTAAATGAGTTTGTTGAAAATAGAATGTTGAAATATGGAGTTGATAGAGATTATCCAGCTATAAATGGTTCATCAAAACTTTCGCCATTCATTAGAAACGGACAAATACATGTAAGTAACATTTGGGACAAATGTTATAAATATAAATCAAAAAATATTAGTGTTAAAAAATATCTAAATGAATTAGGCTGGAGAGAATTTTCACATAGTTTAATTAATTATTTCCCTGAAATGCTAAAAGGTAATTTAAGAAAAGAATTTGATAAATTTCCATGGGATAAAAATGCAAAAAATTTGAAAGCTTGGAAAAATGGTATGACTGGATACCCAATTGTTGATGCTGGGATGAGACAACTTTATGAAACAGGTTGGATGCATAATAGAATTAGAATGGTAGTTGGTTCTTTTCTTGTAAAACATTTAAGAATTAATTGGAAAGAGGGTGAAAAACATTTTAGAAATTGTTTGTTAGATTTTAATGAAGCAAACAATGTTGCACAATGGCAATGGGTTGCTGGCTGTGGTGCAGATGCAGCCCCTTATTTTAGAATTTTTAATCCTATATTGCAGGGTGAAAAATTTGATAAACAAGGTATGTATGTAAAAAAATGGGTGCCTGAATTAGAGAGAGTTCCAAATAAATTTATTCATAAACCATGGGAAATGGAAACTAAATATCAAGAAGCTATAAAAACTAAAATTGGTTCTGATTACCCTTCCCCAATAGTCGTGCATGAAGAAGCTAGAAACGCAGCTCTCAAAGCATTTCAAACTTTAAAAAATTAATTAATCTCCAATAAAATGATGAATAATCAGCCTTTTTGTAGAAGCTAACCTATGTTCAAAAAGGTAAATTCCTTGCCAAGTTCCTAACAAAAGTTGTTTGTTTTTTATACTGAGGGATATTTGATTGTTAGTTAAAGCTGACTTTATATGAGCTGGCATATCGTCCTTACCTTCTATTGTATGAATATATAATTTATTATCCATTGGAGCAATTTTATCAAAATAATTAATTAAATCTGATTGAACATCAGGATCAGCATTTTCTTGAACAATTAAAGATGCACTAGTGTGCTGTATGCTTAAATTTAAAATACCATTATTAAAATTATTTTTATTTATCCAGTCTATCGTTTGATCTGTAAATTCATATAATTTTTGACCATTTGTTTTAAGTTCAAGATTAAAAAATTCTTGTCTCATAAATGCTTTTTAGATGTTAGTTCATATAATCGGCTAATGGTACGCTTAAATGGTTTTTCCAATAATCTTGATGATGTGAGTTTTTCAATATTTTGTTCTGCGGTAATGGCCATAGGTATATTTTGATCATACACGATATCTAAAAAAGTAATAAATCTTTGTTGTTGATTCGAATTTAAATCATTAAATGCTGGCACATTTTCCATAACTATAAAAAGACAATTTTTTACTATTTTAATATAATCTTCTGATCCTAAATTTTTATCACATACTTCTTTAAAAGTTAATCGAACAATTCCATCATAAAAATTTTTTAAAATAAATTTTCTTCCTTTGATGTTTAAAATCTTTTCTTTTAAAACCTTATCTTTAGTCATCACTCTAAATAATTTGTTTATTTTAAAATTGTTTTCTTGATTTAAAGGTGAGAAATATCTTTGAGTTTTATTGCCTTTGGACTTTCTATAATCATCATCTATATTTAATTGATATTCAAATGATTGCTTTTGCATTATTTTTATAAAAGGTTTGAATTGATCTCTTTGCAACCCATCTTTGTACAAATTTTCTATTTTTATATTAGAAGTTACAATAATTTTTAAATCTTCTTTAAATATTTCATCAAATAATTTTCCAAGTATCATTGCATCTACTATATTTGTAACTTGAAACTCGTCAAAATATATTAATTTTGCTTTCGATTTTAATTTTTTAACAAATTTACTTAATTTATTTTCATCATTTTTATCTTTGGATTGGTGTACAAAATCATGAAAGCTAAGCATAAACTCATTGAAGTGAAGTTTTAATTTTTTACCTTCAACTAAGTTGAAAAAAAAATCTAATATCATAGTTTTGCCGACACCAACATCTCCATAAAGATAAAAGCCTTTTTTATAATTTTTTTTTGATAAAATTTTTGAGATAAATGATTTGTAGTTTAATTTATAATATTCTTCTAATGTTTTTATGAGTTTTATCTGATGGGAATTAACATCTAAATTTTTTTTTTTGCAGTAAAGTTTAAACTCTTTAACAAAACTTTTTTGCATTAATTCTTTTTTGAATTAAAATCGATACCGTATTCTGATCTTGGTCCTTTTCTTAATCCAAAAGGTCCAGAGATAAAAATTGTCATTGGCCTTGTTCCTGGCTCAAGGTCTACTCTATGATATGCATTGGCTGATCTAAATCCAATATATCCAGGTTTTCTCCAGAACTTGCCTTTTTTAGTAGTTTCCCAATAACCGCCTCTCAAAATTATTGTAATATAAGGGAATAGATGATTATGAACTCCATCCCCATGATCATCATCCAACATTTCATGAATTAATATATTAAATGGGAACCATTTTGGTCTATTCCTAAATAATAAATAATATCTATTCATCCATGGTTTGGCTTCATTAAATTTTGGGTGAGACGGTCCCCTATCTAAAACTACCTTTTTTCTTCCAATTTTTTCTAAAAATTTTAATAACATTAATTTGATCTTATAATTCCATTATTTTTAATTAAAAAAATATTAGCATTATTAATAAATGGCCTCGATATTTTTTCATTATTAAATTTAATTACTTTCTCTGTTTCAGAATTAGTTAAATTAATAATCAAAATTCGTCCATTATTGGTAGACAAATAAATTTTATTTTTAGCAATAACAAAGCCTATTGGTTTAACTTTTTCTCTTTTTTTAAATGTTGAGAAAACATCAGTGATCCTGATTATATTTCCAGTCTCAGTATCAATTACAAATAAATATCCTTCCTCAGAAATATTAAAAATATAATTTTCAGAAATCGTAGGCTTTAAACTGGAATTTACAGTTTGTTTCCATTTTACTATGCCAGTTCTTGTGTCAATTGAGAATAGCTCATTTTTGTTATTTGAAAAATATATTGTTTCATTATTTAAAATCATTTCTGAATTTTTTAGACTAAATGCATTTAAGAATATTTCGTTGCTCTGAGTAGGTGTTTGCCAAACTAAACTCCCATCATTAATATTTAATGCCGTAAGATCACCTAAATTATTAAGTGAATAAACAATGTTGTCTTTAATAATTACAGATAATTTTTTTTGAGATTTAATGAATGTGTTTTCTGTTTTAAAATTCCATAATTCATTTCCATCTACAATTGAGAAACATCTAATTACATTATCAAAATCAACAGTAACAAATTTATCATTTTTTATAGCAATATTTGAATTAAATGGAGATAGACTGTCCTTCTTCCAGTTTAGTTCCCCATTATCTAAATTTAATGAAAAAATATTTGAAAGAGTATCAGTAGCAATAATTTTATTATCTATATAATTAAAATATAATATATCATTATTTTCGATAAATAAAATATCTGTATCGATTGAATTAAACTGTTTAATCTTTGAGAATTTAAACGTTTTCTTTTTTTCAAATGTTGGTTCAAAGTTTATATTTCCATTATTATTTGTATTATTATTTATAAAACTATTATCTTTAACAAATTTAGATAGATTTATTTGTGTATTGGGATTTAATTGTTGTTGAATTGGTTTAATTTCTTCAAATAAAATTTTAGAATTAGTATTTTCTACAGATTTATCACTTTGACCACAACTTGATAATAAAAGTAAAAAGACGAAATATAATACTATCCTACTCACTGAAACTAGATCTTAGCCTTTTTTGAGCTTTGGTTTTTATTTTAGAGTTATTATTTTCAAGACTAACTATTTGCTCAAAAAATTCTTTTGATTTTTGCATTTGATTTTTTGATAAATAATATTCTGCCATAATATAAAGACTGTGCGGTTTCCATATACTATCTGCTTTAATTAAAGGATTAAAAATAGCTAACAATTGATTTTCATCTGAAAAATCTGAATTATATAGGCCTTTTTTAAAGATTGTTAGCTCTTTAAACTTTTTATCCAAATCGTTATCTAGCAAAAAATAAAAAGCTAGAGGAGAATATGTTTTGTCTTTAGCATTAATCACCTCTTTAAGATCTGGGATCACATTATATTTATTATCTGCTTCATACCTTATTACAGCTAAGTCGTATTTATCAGCTAATTTTTCTCTTTTGCTAGATTGATATTCTTCAAAAGAAAAGTAGCCAATTAAAGCTAAAATAATTATTACTAATATCGAGATTAAAGAATTTTTATTATTTATGAAAAAGTTTTTAATTTTTTCATTACGTGTTTGGGTATTTATTATTTCAATATCTTCATCCATTAAATCATGTTCCTAAGTACATATTGTAAAATTCCACCATTTTTGTAATACTCTAATTCGTTCTTAGTATCTATTCTACTTAACATTTTAATTCTCTTGATGTCACCAGAGACATATTTGATTTCAACATCAACTTCATCTCTAGGATCTATACCTTTTTCTAAGTCAATAATAGAAAATAGTTCTGAGCCATCTAATTTTAGATTAGTTCTATTTATTCCATCTTTAAACTGTAATGGTAGTATACCCATTCCTATAAGATTTGATCTATGAATTCTCTCAAAACTTTCTGCAAAAACAGCTTTTACACCTAAAAGTTTAGTTCCTTTGGCTGCCCAATCTCTAGAAGAACCAGTTCCATACTCTTTACCACCAATTACAACTAAATCGGTACCTCTTTTTTTATATTCAACAACCGCATCATATACTGGCATTACTTTTTCCTCAGGGTACAATTTTGTAAAACCACCTTCAGTACCAGGTGCCATTTCATTTCTAATTCTTATATTAGCAAAAGTCCCTCTCATCATAACCTCATGATTGCCTCTTCTTGCTCCATAGGAATTATAGTCTTTAGGAAGAATTTGATGTTTCATAAAATATTCTCCAGTCGGACTATCTTTTTGAATTGATCCAGCAGGTGAAATATGATCAGTGGTAATGCTATCACCCAATATTAATAGTGGTCTTGCATCCTTAATTTCTTTAAATCCTTCTGGTTTATCAGGAAGGTTGTCAAAAAACGGAGGTTTTTTTACGTACGTTGAATTATCTTCCCAATTATAAATATTGGTTTCCTCTGTTTTAATTTTTTGCCATTGTTCTGGTC
>LULH01000601.1_pt1 | contig 11009 bp, 14 predicted proteins | sample 728201 | NCBI WGS metagenome assembly LULH01 (sample SAMN03860294, study PRJNA289734) | marine metagenome | biome: seawater column; feature: ocean; material: water; isolation source: Red Sea water column Station 169 - depth 100m | place: Saudi Arabia: Red Sea | collected 2011-10-15 | depth 100 m
GATCTGCTCTTCTGAAAACCTCGTTCTCTTCATCTCGTCCGTCCTTCTGTCAGGGCCGGACTCTAATCCAACTTGGAGGAAAATCAGGGGGTCACGTCACCATCAATCGATACGAGGGCGAGACCGAGCGATTGGACGATTTAGGCGTTAAAATCGCCGAACTCACTTTCGCGGTGCGTGGGCTGAACCGCACGATGGCGCAACATTTGCTCGACGCGGCAGGGATCGGGCGCACAAAGCCATGATCGTCAAGAGCACCGCACGCAAAAACAAGCTCAAGAGCAAGCTCGGTATCGAGGCAAGCCGTCGGGCCATGACCCGAGCTGTGGTGGCTGTGATGGAATATTCGACCGATCAGGATATCGGTTTTGAACTTGGTGTGCTACGGCAAGGGCAAGAACCGGTGCCGGTGAAACACGATGCTTTCGCCGAGGAGACTGAAGCGCAAATCGACGAAGCCGCCCGCACGCTTCTCGCCTACACCCTAAGCAAGAAGCCCGGTGAAAAATTACGCGCGGTGCGCACGAGATCCGTTTTCGGCCACGAAGACGACGATATCGAGGTCGAAGAGTTTACCGAGCGCGCAGTGGTGTTGATGGCTGATGCCGACCCCTCCCATCTTCGCCACGTTATTCTCGCCGATCCTGTTGCCGGACTGGATCAGGTCATGATCCACTTGCGACGCTTGTACGGTCCAGCTGCTTCGATTTCGTTGACCGAACATGGCGATACAGATCACCGTCACTTCCATGCTGTCATACTGACCGTTAATCCCGCGACCGGGAAAGGATTCCAGATCAATAAGGGGTTCGACGTCGAAGCGCTGCATATGCTCGCCGCGAGTATCGATTTCGAGAATGGCGTATATCCCGAGCCCAACGCGCTTTTCGTCGCGGATGAAGAGGCGATCTACGATCGTTGGAGAGGCCAACGAGTCGCTTCACGCAGTTACGAGGTAGATCCCGCGGCAGCGAATTCGGTGCGACACAATCGCTTGATTATAATGGCCGACAACGAGGCTGCCGATCATGCGGATGAGGGGTGGCTAAGATTTCGTGCCGAGTCAAAGGGTCTCGAAATCGAGGCGCCGGAATGGGACGATGAACGGGTCGCGAAGCTGATGATAGCACCGCGCATCAAACGAGCTAAGTCCTGGGACGAGTTGCACGACAGTCTCGCCATGATCGGCGTCCGGTACGTGGACTACCGAGGAAACGGTCGCCTGATGTTGGGCGATGATCGCCATATCGCTGCGAGCGCTGCAATCAGCACGGCAAGCATGACCGAGCTCACCGGCAGGTTCCGCAAGACCTTTTATCCTCCTTCGCGTCCGGAGCTGCTTCGACCTTTCATTTGCCCGCGCTTCACGATGAAGAAGGCAGACAAGGCCGACGCCGAGGTCCGGCGGAACGCTAAAGGCCTCGTCGATGCCGAAGCGGAACGTATCGCTCAACTCGCCGATGAAAACCTTCGTAAAATGCGAGTGAAGGACCGGCATGAGGTCAATCGACAGATCCGAGAAGTGGCGCGTAGAGCCAGGGCTGATCACGCAAAAAAGTCCAAACTGAACGAAAACCGCCGTAAGGAAGAACGGGCGAAGCAGAATCCCAATCCGTCTCTCCGCGATCAGGCGGAGGCCATCGCGTGGCAGCTCGACATCGAGCGCTTCGACCAGATGATCGAGCTTTATTCAGGGTACGCGAGAACCCGATACTGGGATACAAATCAGTGGCGAAAGCAGGGTAGGCTCGAATTTATCGAATATCGCTCCTTCATCACTATCATGAAGGGCGCGGACAAGTTGCAGGCCTTGAGACTGGCTCAGCTGAAATGGGGCGAAGATTTCAAAATCTTCGGATCGAAGCGTGACATCGCGGAATATTGTCGTCTCGCGGCGCAGGAAGGAATTGTCTTCGGCGATAAAGAACAACGGAAGAGGATCAATGGCTTCCGTGTAGGGACGGCCTCTTCCAGTCTTGATGGCCAACCGCCGCCACATCCCCTGTGGCGTCGTATCGAGAAATTGACCAAGGCGCTTAATGCTCGCGATGCGGAGGGGGCGAAACGCTATAACGACCGTGTGGTCAACAAGGTTATGGATGCCAATATACCTAAAGGTGACAGGATCGATACGGCATCGCAGCTTCGACCAAATGATCGTCGCGCGATGATCCGCGTTCAGAATGCTCCCGACCATCGCGACGAACTCGTCCAAGATTACGAGCAACCAACCGGCCAGTCCATTGCATGGGTACAGAAGGCTCTGGACGCAAACCCGGAAGATCTTTCAAGTCCCCGCCTTCAGGGCTTTCTGATGGCGCAGTATTTCCACCAGGAAGCCGAGCGAGGCATATTGCTGAATTTGATTGAACGTGGCGAGGCTACGATCACAGACGACGGGGTGGTGTACAAAGGACGACGCGATTGGCCCCCGATTGCTCTTCAGCGTGAAAACGAAAATCCGGTTTTCCTCCGAAGCGCCGTCAATCGAGGCAAGCCCAAAATCGAAAGCACCGATCCGGACATCGAAGCCTACGTACTTTCCGGTGAACCTCACACCTTGCACGATCTCACGATCGCTCGGCAGGAGCTCGCCCAACGCTTGCTCAAGAAAGCGCGAAAAGGCGGCAAACGCTCCACATGGTTTCATCGGCTCGACCAACGCGAACAGATGATCGTGGAAGGTGCGATCGAAATGGCGCCCGACATGAGTCCCACGTTGGTGGTAGATGAAACGCTCATCAAGAACATGACACCGGCTCAAAAAGCTTTCGCGCGTCGTCATTCGCGATAGCGAAATCATCTACGTTCGATTGCTGCAAAGGAAGGCGCCGCCCCACACCAAAGGAGCGGCGAAAGAAGAAGACCCGGCAGGAGCCGAGTTTGTGACCGAAAGAGGTTGAAGGGAAAATAGAGAGCGTCGCTCTCGGACCTTCGGCCTCGATCAGTCATGAACCATCCTTATCGGAGATTACCCATGACGAGACCGTTCTCTCGCACGGCGGATGTAACCGCCGCGGCCGCGCTGCTGCGCGACCATCCCGACTACCGCGTACTCGAAAGGCTGCCGAAGCCGTTCGATAATTTGCCTGACGATCTGCCGGAAGGCGGGCGTAGGATCGCCATTCTGGATGTCGAGACCGAAGGCCTCGATCCGACGACCGATGCGATCATCGAACTGGCGATGATGCATGTGGCGGTCGATCAGAACGGCTGCGTGATCGGACATTCGAAACCGAAATCCTGGCGCCAGGATCCCTGCCGTCCCCTGAAACCGGAAATCGTCGAGCTGACCGGTCTGACCGATGATGATCTGGCGGGCCAAGTTCTCGACGAGAAGATCATCCTTCGAACGCTCGAGCGATGCCATATCGTGGTTGCGCACAATGCTCGGTTCGATGTCGCTTTCGTCGACCGGCAATTTCCGACGACCGCGACGATGCCGTGGGCCTGCTCCTGCTTCGAGATCCCATGGGCCACGTTCGGGCATTCGTGCCGAAAGCTGGAACACCTGCTGGTGGACCACGGCGCCTTCTTCGACGGGCATCGTGCTGAGATCGATGTCTGGGCGCTGTTCCAGCTTCTTCAGCTCCCGACCCGCTTGGTCGACGGCGTGGACAATGAAACCAAAGAGCGGACCTACCTTCAGTGCCTTCTGCAATCGTCGGATGACGGCGCGGTACGGGTCCGCGCAAAGGGCGCGCCCTACGAAGCGAAGGACTTGTTGAAGGCGCGCGGATATAGCTGGGATCCAAACCGCAAGGTCTGGTGGAAAGATGTCCCGATGGACGACTTTTTCACCGAAAAGGCCGCGTTCGCACAGGCTGAACTTCCCGAGCCCATCGGCTCGCAGCTCGACGCCGTAAACCGTCACCGGTTCTGAAAGCTCAGACGCTTCTCATCTCCCATTCCTGACCGCTGGCATCGCGCTTTCTGCGCGAGCCACGCGCAGTCCAACGAAAGACCAAAATCATGACCGACCTCTAACGCTCGAGGCCCGGCTGCAAGCCGACGCCAACGCGATTCTCGACCGCAATCTTTCATCCCGGCCTTATGTCATTTTCGATATCGAATATGTCTACGACCGGGAAGGCCAGCACCGCGCCGACCGGCATGCCGCCGATCCCCGTGGCACTACGGTTGAAACCAAGCCCGGCAAAACCAAGAAACGCAAAACGGAAACGAGGTGGCCGTTCCATCGCATCGCCTGCATTTCTGCAATGACCCTGATGGTTTTGCCGACAGGGATCGCGGTCGAGAACTGCGAGACCTGGTCTCGACCTGAATTGACCGAAGGCGAGATCGTCCAGGCTTTCGCTGAGTTCGTGGAAGGCAGCACAGGAGCAATTCTCACTACCTGGGGAGGTGAGTGCAAGGATCTGCCCGTCATCCTCTCCGTCGCCATCCGCGAAGGGTTCGCGCTACCATCGTCGCTTGCGAACGGGTTTTGGCTGCGCGAGCGCCTCGATCTGTGCGATCTGCTTCGGGTGAAAGCGGAATCTGTGCACCTGAACGAGTACGCTCACGCTCAGGCCCTACCCGCCAAGATCATGGCGCCATGGCAATTGGGCGAGGCTGCCGAAAAAGGGTCGTGGGTCGCCTTGCGCGAGCACTGCGAATGCGACGTCACCGTGACCACAATGCTGCTGGTGCGCTGGTTGTTGGCGACCGGCAGGGTGAAGGGCGAACGGATGAAGTTCGATCGTGAGATCGCCGACGCAATGGCGCAGGCTCGTCCTTATCGGCCAAAGCTCATGGCAGCGATCGATGGCTTCACCAGCCCTGCGCTCGCGGTAGCCGCCTGACACGATCTTCGAAGGAGTCCCTGTCATGAAACCGCCCTGATGCTCGTCGGCGATCCGCCGCACTCCGTCATCATCAATCATGTCCGCCGCCCGCGCAGATCTCGCGTCGGTGGCGTTTTTGTATCTGAAGGAATTATCTCATGGCCAAGAAGCCATCCAAGAAAAGCTCCTACGTCATCGTAGCGAGCAATGTCCTGCCTGCGACCGTCATCCCAGGCACCAACGTCGTGGCGGAAGCCGCGTACCGCAACGATCGTCATCCGGATCGGCCGGGCCCATGGGATGGGGAGCCGGACAAGATCGCCTGGACCGACCGGGCGACCGGCTATTCCTGCGTGATCGTACGAGAGCGCCTCGGCGAGTACGGCGCTCATGTCGGTGTGCCGCCCGAACACTCGCTGAGCGGGTATAACGCCGATGCCGTTCCTGGCGCTATCAGCCAAGGCCTGCATCGACCGGTGAGTTGTGCGCAAGCCTGTCAACGCCGCGTGCCCGAACCGGTCAGCATCTGCCATGTTTCCGAACGGAACGCGCACTTTGCGCAGCAGATGGCGAGGGGGCAGGAGAGCGAGGACGATGCCTGGTGGCTCGGCATGCTGTTCGACGGCCCACGCGATCTCGTGCCGATGGGTCGCGACCGTAAGCTCGCAGCAGAGCGCGGTGAGACGTATCGCGATGCACGGTTCGCGTACGAGCAGGCGACCCTTCTCGCGCGCCGCCTTCACGAGTGGGACGCGAAGAGCGATGGGTCACCGCCTGTCTTGCGCAGTTCCGAAGAGGGAGACGGGCAATGAACGGTGCGTCCGATCTGCCGTACGAGGCACGCCGCAACCCCGCGCTCCCATGGGGCTATTGGATCCTCATCGACGCCGAGGATGATCCTGCAGCCCCGCTGCTCGACGAATACGGCGAGCGATGGCGTTCGCTACGCGAGGCGCTGTGGAAGGGGCGGCTCGGCATGGCCGCTCGCGGTGATCTGGGTCCGGCCGACGAAGAGCAGATCGAGTTCCTGCTCGCCATGCTCGCCATGATCGATCGCAGTGTCGTCAGCGCCGAAGGCGTCGTCAGCGACATGTTCGAGAACAGCTGGCTCCTGACCTCGCATTACTCCTCTTGGTTGGCGGGCCAGAATCTTATCGAGGCGGACGGCAACCTCGCAACCGCGCGACTGACACCGGAGGGCAGGGCGGTCCTTGTCATGCTCGCCAGTACGAGGCCTGCGGATCGCGAACCGCTGCCCATCGGGCTCGAAGGGCTTCATCCGTTCGCGAAGCTTCGCCCCGTACCGGACCGCGAGGCGATGGAGTCGGCGATCCTCGCTGCGGAAGCCAAAATTCCCAACGCGACCGTTCGCTTCTTGCGAAAGGATATGCCGAACCGCCCTTCGATCGTGTTGGTTGGTGCTGCGAACGCTAGAATGCCGATGGCGGAGACGCATTGGTCACTCGGCTTCACCCAGACCTATCATCGCGATCATCTCTACGCCTGGATGCTCGCACAGACTGATCGGTGGCAAGGCTGGTTTACGATCGCTCGCGAACAGCGTTCCGGCGCGCTGACCGAGCATCTGCTCACGCTGTTCATCGCGCAGGACTGCGAAGAGAGGAGGATTTGATACGAACTGAAGAAGGAGGCCGGTACCGGCCTCCTTTTTTGCAGCTCGCCTCGCATGGGGGCGATCCATTCGTCTTGATCGAGAGGGCAGGAGAAGTCCAATACTGAACTGTTAACCATTCTTCTTTCTTGAATTGAAATCTCTTCAGACCATATCTGCAAACGAGCGTGTCCATATATCCGGCCCCGTTGTGCCGAATATGTTAATGCCTTTTGTGGGCGCTCCGGGTCGTGAGTGGACGAGCCACGGATACGACATCCTGTAAAACCGTGATCGACAATATTCGTGCGCGTGGCGCGCACGAGCATGTCATCTCGACCACAAGAGGCTCCCATGACGAACAGCATCCCTTCTACCAAACCAATGCGCCGCTCGAAAAAAATTCGGACATCGTGTCCGAATAAACCGGAACCGGCGCATGATGATACGAAGGTGAAATTACCGACCTTCGACCCCGCTTCTCCCGAAGCACGCGAACTCGAAGCGCGGTTCCGTGACCCGCGTGATCTCAAAAAACGGGCAGCCCGATATGCGCGACGTTGCCAAGGCAATGCCGATGATCTGCTGAGCGCTGCTCTCGTTCATGCCCTGCGCCGGCCGAATTGGGTCGCAGGAGTTGAGGGTCGCCTTGACGGGATTCTGTCGAGTCACGCCCATACGATCAACCGGACACGTAGGCGGATGGAGAAGAAGGGCATCGTCCTCGTTGCCGACAATGATGGTGCGATCATCGATAAGTGCTTTCCTTCGCCGCGCGATCCGGCAGCGGACATCGAACGCGAGCAGCGACGGGCGGGGGCGATGAAAGCGTTGGACCTGATCGCTGGCGATGATGTGGAAATGCGTATCCTTATCGACGGGATATGCATGAGTGAGCGTGGCCGGAAACTACGTGGTTCCTTGGGTATCACGGAACTAGAGCTTGCTGCCCTGCGCCGTCGCCTTAAGCGTACAGCGCAATCGGTCTGCCTTCCCCTTTGCTCCGATGGAACGATCGACCCTGATCTCCTCCAGTGGTTCGCAGCCTAAGCTTGGATGGTCAGTTGGGGGGCTATCGTGGTGGAAGGCGATTGTCCCCCCGACCAAACTTCGAGTTACGAAACAGTGTGATCGCTCTCTCAGGCGCTGAAGCCGGGTCCCGCTCGTACGTCTCGGCTACCGCATTTCGAGCATCGCAGCCTCCGCTCCACTTGCGCAATCTGCCGCGACCAATTCCGGCGCTGGCAGGATCGACACTCGACCCGCAGCATGTAGCCGTGCCTCGCGTAGTCCGAGATCGTATCGAGCCGCTTGGAGCTCATGGCTTGCGACGGATCGCCCACACGAGGGCAGACATGGCGGTGATGACAGCGGCGAGGCCGGCGAGCGTGGCGGGATCGAGAACCACAACGCGACGGCTTCTGGCGGTCCCGACTGCTCGAACGCGGTCACACGCTGTGCGATGTAACGGGCGCCGTTCTCGCCGTGCTTGCGTTCGACGCTCAGCGTCAATGCCCAAATCTCCTGCTCGCGCGTAACGGGCATGCTCAGACCAGCGCGACGACGATGTTGTAGAGCACGCTGGCAAGTCCGAGGACGAACAGGAGACCGACGAACGCAGCTTCGCAGGCAATCCATCGATTTGCGCTGGCATTGGGGTTCTTATCGGCGTTCCAGTCTTTCATGCCGCGATCCTGTCATCTAGCGGTGACTATGGGCAAGTCCGCTCAAAGAGATACCATGTTCCGCCGAACTGCCACACTGGCTGCTGCAAACGCTTTTGCCGTCCCTTCCGTCGCGAATGCCTGGGGTCAGACCGGACACCGGGTCATCGGCGAGATCGCGCAGGAGCACATCAACGGGAGGACCCGCGCCGAGATCGAACTGATCCTCGGCGAGGAAGATCTGGCGCAGGCCTCGATCTGAGCGGACGAAGAACGTTCTAACCCGGACACGTTTTGGCAGCGCGAGGCTGGTCCCTATCACTTCGTTACGGTTCCGGAAGGCCAGAGCTACGCAGACGTCGACGCACCCGAAGAAGGCGACGCTCTGAGCGCGCTGACGCGGTTCACACAAACCGTGCGCGATCCGAACGCGTCTCGCGAAGAAAAGGCGCTCGCTCTCAAATTCATCGTGCACATCGTCGGCGACGTCCATCAGCCGCTTCATGCTGGCAATGGCGAGGACCGTGGCGGCAACGATGTGAAGGTTCGCTGGTTCGGCGAGGAAACCAACCTGCACTCCGTCTGGGACAGCAAGCTGATCGAGAGTCGGAACCTGTCTTATACCGAATACTCCCACTGGCTGGGCCGCGAAATCAATCCGGAGCAGACCATCGCTTGGTGGACGGCCGATCCGCAGGTCTGGATTGCGGAGAGCACCACGATCCGAGATCGGATCTATCCGGCATCAAGCAAAGCCAACCCGAGCCTCGGCTACGCCTATCAGTACGAAAATCTAGGTGTAGCGGAGACCCGGCTGCAGCAGGGTGGGATCAGGTTGGCGGCCTAACCTCGACCGAGTTTCATGGGCCGGTCGAAGGCCGTTCGCTTTTCTTGGAGTCGTTGCAGCAAGACAGCTTCTCTGGGCACTAATTAGTGCAGCGCGCAAACAAAACTGAGCTGGCATGATAGCACAGACTGGGATCACTCGCTCTTGGTTCCTTAAAACGCCTTAAGTCGTCTTCCTGCCCCAAGCCGGGTCATGGATGTGTGCATCTGTCGAGCCTTGAATCCTGCAGTCGGCACCATTAACTTAGGGGTGTATCCCCTTCGCATAGGTAGCGCTTGACTCAAATCAGGCACGGCCTATCGCGCGGCTCGCGCAAGCCCGTTCAGGGGGTGTTAGCGTCACAGACGCTAAATCGGGGGTAATAATGAGCCGCGCAGACTTCACTCTCACTTATGACGGACCGGCGCTAAAAGCGCACGAGATGGACGTGCGCGATCTTGCCCCGGCCATGCTTGCTGTCGGTGAATTATTCGATGCGATGAACCTCCTGCTCAACGGGGAGTCGGCAGAAGTCCAAATTAACGTCAAAGCGCATGAGCCGGGGTGCTTCTCGGTCGTTTTCGATATTATCCAAAACTGGCGAGATGGCGCTCTATCTCTCCTGACAGGCGACTACGTTGCGGCGGCACTTAATCTGAAGGAGCTACTGCTCGGCGGCGCTGGGTTGGTCTGGTGGATCCGAACTCACGGTGGGCAGATGCCGGATAGGGTCGAAAAGCTGTCTGGTAACATGATCCGCGTTCATTACGGCGGCGAAAGCTTCGATGTCCCACTTCAACTGCTCCGCCTATATCAGGACCTTTCTGTGCGGCACGCGCTGGAGAAGGTCGTTTATCGCCCGCTTCAAAACCCTGGCATTGATTTGGTCGAATTTGGCGAGCGGAGGAATCCGGCACAACGAGTGCGGGAGAACGAGGCGAGTTCTTTTCGCACCCCCGAAATTCCAGAGAAGGTCCTCGTCAGCGACACTCGCGAAGCGGCGTTTTCAATCGTCTCGTTGGCCTTCAAGGATGATAACAAGTGGCGGCTCCACGATGGCCAGAACTCTGTCAGCGCAACTATCGAGGATGAGGATTTTCTCCGCCGCGTGAACCAAAACAACATCCGATTTGCAAAGGGCGACGTGCTTATCTGTGAGATCGCGTTCGTCCAAAAGCAGACCGCAAAGGGTCTGGTTACCGAGAACGTAGTGAAGAAAGTCAAGCGCCACATTCCAGCGCCGCGTCAGCTTGATATGCCCTTACTGCCACCAACGGAGACAGACGATGACAACCCTGCGTGAAGCGATCGAACAGGGTAAGCTCGCCAAATTCATCGCCGAACGTGAAGGCGAGGAAGGCGACCAAGCCGCCTTCGACGCTACGCTGCGTTCAATGGCCGGAACGTCGAAAGAAGCTCCGCCAGCATCGTCTCCGCCCGATTGCGACGATTGAAGCGATACTCAAATTCCTTGACGTAGCGGCCGAGGTGCTTGGCGCTGACGCTGGTGTGAGTGCCGTTGATCGAGCACTTAAGGTGCCGCCAGAAATTCTTGATACCGTTGACCGAAACCGTCTCGGCTAGGCGGTAGTCGTAATAGGCATATTCCATCGCGCGGTGGTTCACGCGTGCATGGCGGTAACCGGCTTCTGAAAGGCTGGCGTAGCTGCGAAGTTCGTCAGTGTGGACATTGCCGCCTATACGCACGTTCGCCTTCACGAACGGCTCCAGCGTGGCGCGACGCTGGTTCGGAACAACCTGCGCTACAATGTCGCCACCACGCTCCAGAGCGCCCACAACGACCGTCTTAGCGGCGCTGCCGCGATTGTGAGTGCCCCGCTTGACGCCGCCCATCAGGGTTTCGTCAATTTCAACGTTCGTGCCAGCGCCGCCGATCTGACGGTCACCGTCAACGTCCGCCATGTGTTCGCGGATAAGCGCCGCCATGCGCCATGCGGTTTTGTAGGTGACCCCGAGCTGGCGCTGGAGTTCTTTACCGCTCACACCATGGCGCGTGGTCGTGAACCGGTGGATCGCGTAGAACCAAAGCTGGAGCGACGTGCGGGTCTTTTCGAACGGGGTGCCAACCGTGGGATGCAGGTGATGGCCGCACCATTGGC
>LULH01000710.1_pt1 | contig 10994 bp, 11 predicted proteins | sample 728201 | NCBI WGS metagenome assembly LULH01 (sample SAMN03860294, study PRJNA289734) | marine metagenome | biome: seawater column; feature: ocean; material: water; isolation source: Red Sea water column Station 169 - depth 100m | place: Saudi Arabia: Red Sea | collected 2011-10-15 | depth 100 m
AAATCCAACACAAATGTTAATATAATTAGAGAAATTAAAAAATTTGGATTAGGTGCTGATGTTGTTTCAGTAGGAGAACTGATGATGGCACTAAAAGCAGGAATTAATCCAAGCAAAATAGTATTTTCTGGTGTTGGTAAAACAACAAGTGAAATCAGCTTTGCTATTGATAAAAAAATTTTGCTTATTAACGCTGAGTCTTTAAGTGAAATAAAAGAAATAAATCGAATAGCAAAATCAAAAAATAAAAGAATAAAAATTGGTGTAAGACTAAACCCCAACACAGATGCAAAAACATTAAGTCAAATATCCACTGGGAAAAAAGAAAATAAATTTGGTGTAAATAAAAATACATTCTATGAAATTATAAATTATTGCAAAAATTCAAAAAATATTGATTTAAAATGTCTAAGTGTTCATATAGGCAGTCAAATTTTAGACCATAGACCTTATGAAAAAATGCTTAAAGCGGTCAGTCAAATTCTCAATAAAACAAATCATAAATTTGAATTTATAGATTTAGGTGGAGGTATGGGCATTACTTACACTGATAAAAATAAAAAACTTAATTATAAAAAATACAACACAGCTATTCTTAAATTTTTAAGAAAACATAAAGTTAAAATTATATTTGAGCCAGGTAGATCAATTATTGGCGATACCGGTACATTAGTATCAAAAATAATCTATATAAAAGATAGCGGAAGTAAAAAATTTATAATTTTAGATGCAGCAATGAACGATTTAATGAGACCTGCTTTGTATGGTGCGTTTCATAAAACCTTACCTGTTACAAAATCTAACAAAACATCTAAAAAACCATATGAATTTGTAGGTCCTATTTGTGAAAGTACAGATAAATTTGTTACATTAAAAAAATTTCAAGTGTTGAATGAAAAAGATTTAATAGCAATATGTGATGTGGGAGCTTATGGAATGTCACTTAGCTCAAATTATAATTTAAGACCTAAACCAATAGAATTATTAATAAAGGGATCAAAAATTAAAGTAATAAGAAAAAGACAAAAGCATAAAGATATAATTTAGCTTTTGACAAAAATGATAAGAAACTTTTTATTTTCAATATTATTTTTCACTGGAATCATTTTTATTTCGATAATTTTTTTACCATCATTTTTTTTGCCTAAACAGGTTGTTTTGATTGGAGGTAAATTAATGGGCCATTGGGCCAGTTTTTGTTTAAGGTTTGTTCTGTCAGTAAAAATTTCAATCAAAGGAAAAGAAAATATTATTAATAATGAAAAATTTTTTATAGCAGCATCTCATCAATCAATGTTTGAAACTTTTTATTTACAAACTATCTTTAACTCACCTGTATTTATTCTAAAAAAAGAATTATTGTTAATTCCAATATTTGGTTGGTACTTAAAAAAAATAGGATCAATTTCAATAAAAAGAAACAAAGTTACAAAAGATAACTTGGGTTTTTTTGATGATATTTCAAAAATGATGGCTACTTCTAATAGACCTTTAATTATTTTTCCTCAAGGAACTAGAGTTCTTCCAGATGAAAGACCACCTTTTAAAAAAGGTGCTTCGAGAATTTATGAAGAGCTAAATGTTGCTTGTCAGCCAGTTGCAATTAACTCTGGATATGTGTGGCCTAAAAAAGGTAAAAAGAAATCTAATAAAACAATTACAATCTCTATTCTAAAACCAATTCCTTCTGGGTTAACAAAGGAAAATTTTATTCAAATTCTTGAAAAAAATATTTATTCAGAGTTAGATTTAATTAATTAGCCCTTCATAGGCATAACAACAAAAATACTATCAAAATCACCTGGATCTTTTATTAATGCTGGTGAACCAGTATCATTAAAGAAAATTTCAACTCTATCTCCATCTAGTTGTGAAGCAACATCTATCAAATATCTAGAGTTAAAACTTATCTCTAAATCATGATCAAACTTAACAGTTAAAGTTTCTTTACCATCACCACTGTTAGTATTATTTACTGACAGATCTAAAGTATCTTTAGATAAATTGAATTTCACACCATCTTTTTTATCTAATGAAACAGATGCTACTCTATCAACAGAATTTAAAAATAATTTTAAATCTATTTCTAATTTTTTTTGATTATTTTTAGGTATAACTTGAATGTAATTAGGAAATTTTCCATCAATAAGTTTTGAAATTAAAATACTATTATTTAATTCAAATTTTATTTTTGATTTCACATTTGAAACTTTTACATCTCCGTCATAGCTATCTAATAAAGAGCAAAGTTGAAAAATTGTTTTTTTAGGTAAAATTATTGGATCAAAATCAATTTTTTCCTCTAATCTAATTTTTGAAATAGACATTCTATGACTATCAGTTGCAACTGCAGTTAAATAATTTTTATCCTCAACTTCTGTTTGATGAAAATAAATACCACTTAGATAATGTCTTGTTTCATCATTAGAAACTGAAAATTTACACTTATTTAATAATTTCAATAATTGTTTTGATTTAATTATAAATTCATTTTGATTAAAATTTTCGTCTGTCAGTGGAAACTCTGTTGCACTTATGCAATTCAAATTAAAAATAGATTTTTCAGACTCTACTTGTAATTTACTTATATCTGTTAGAGAAAGATTTATTTTTTTTCCTGAGTTAAACTTTCTTATAATATCATACATGATTGAGGAAGTTGTGGTTGTTTTGCCCTCCTCTAGAATTTCTACATTATTTAATTGATGTATAAATATTAAATCTAGATCAGTCGCAGTGATAGTAAGTTTTGAATTGCTTGCATCTAACAAAATATTAGAAAGTATTGGTAATGTACTTCTTTTTTCAATAACTCCTTGACAATAATTTAATGCTTGCTGAAGATCCTGTTGATTAACGTTAAATTTCATTTTCTTTATTATTATATAAAATCTGGTTTTTTAATTTATTTATATTATCAACCATCTCAGGATCTTTTTCTTTTATCTTTTCAATAGTTTTTACTGAATGAATTATTGTTGTATGGTCTCGGTTAGAAAATTCTCTTCCAATTTCAGGTAATGATTTAGAAGTCAAAATTTTAGTTAAATAAATTGCTGTTTGCCTAGGTCTTACTAAATATCTTGATCTTCTAGATGATAACATTTCATTTTTGCTGATTTTGAAAAACTTACAAACAATTGTCTGAATTAGATCTATTGTAACCTTATTTTCTGCTAAATTTAATAAATCCTTTAAAACTACTTTAGTTTCAGCAAGATTTGGAACTTTGTTGTAAATTCTTGAAAATGAAACAACTCTGTTTATTGCACCAACTAATTCCCTTACACTTCCAGTTATTTCATTACTTATAAAATCTTGAATTTCTCTAGAAACTTGTAATTGTTCAGAATACAAAGCATTCAATTCTTCAGTTTTTTTTTCAACTATTTTTTTTCTTAGCTCAAGGTCTGGCTTTTGAATATCAACAACTAATCCGCCAGAAAATCTTGATTTAATTCTTTCTTGAATCCTTGATAATTTGTTTGGTGATCGATCAGCTGATACAATTATTTGAGATCCCTTATCAAGTAATGCATTAAATGTATGAAAGAACTCCTCCTGCATAGCCTCTTTTCCACTTATAAACTGGATATCATCGATTAATAAAATATCTGTATTTCTAAAATATTCTTTAAACTTAACCATGTCGTTTGATTTAATTGATTTTACAAACTGATACATGAAACGTTCAGCAGAAATAAACATTACTTTATTATTTTTTTTAAGCTCTAAACCTATTGAATTTAATAAGTGAGTTTTTCCCATTCCAACACCACCATAAATATAAAGTGGATTATAATGAGATATATTTTCTGAAACTTTTAAAGAAGCTTCGTAAGCTAATTTGTTACTTGAACCTGTAATAAAATTATCAAATCTTTTATTTGGATCAATTCGATTATACTGAAGGTAAGAGTCTTTTATAAATGAAACATTTTCATTAGTATTATTCTCTTTAATATTATTTTCCTTTAAAGTGATATCTTGAGCTTTTTCAACTATTTTGAACTCAATTCTAATAATGTCTTTTTTATAAACTTTAATTATTTTTAATATTTGGTCTAAATACCTTGATGTAATCCAATCTCTAATAAATCTTGTTGGAACTGATAATAATAAGTAATTATTGAATTCCTCAACAAAAGAAATCTTTTTTAACCAGCTCTCATAAACTTCTAAGCCTAGTTTATTTTTCATTTCATTCTGTACTTGCTTCCATTCGAAACTTTCAGAAGAAAAATTATTAATATTTTTTGTATTTGTTAATTTATTCATAACTTAAGGGGAAATCTCAGTTAGAACTATTTAAAAAAATTTGCAACAAGTTAATAAAGAAATTTAAAAAAAAATAAAATCTATGATTGTGATTTATATTTTAAAAAATAAATTCTAAATTAAACTTAAATTTAAAATTATAAATTGAATCGAATATAGATTGAATCAATTAATTGATTGAATTAAAATTAAATCAAATATAGATTGAATGACGATAATCCAAATATTTACTAAATCTAAATATAGTAACTTAATACAAAACTTAAATATATAATGTGGATATCAGGAGTTGTTTGAAAATTTAAACTAACGTTTAGATTGCAGCAATTTTTTTTGTTATTCTAGAAACATTTCTAGAAGCATTTTGTTTTTTTATTATTCCTGTTTTTGCAATTTTCATCAACTCAGAGTTTAACTTTGGTAAAAATTTAAGAGCTTCATCTTTCTTTTTACCATCAATTAGAAGGTTCATTTTCTTAAGAGCGTTTCTAAACCTACTCTTTCTAGCTTTATTTACCGCTGTTTGTTTAGAAATTCTTCTAATTCTCTTAATTGCTGATTTTGTGTTTGCCATCTGCGCAGGGGTATAGCTTGAGAATTTAAAGTGGTCAACTAAATATTTAACTATTTTTGACAAGAAATACAAAAAAAAGTTGATCTATTTGATGTTATTTTTTTTTTTATAATACCCTTGCACTGCGTACGCTTACAACCAGTACCGTCTTGCTGATAAACTTTAAACTCTTTTTGAAAGTTACCTTTGTTACCTGAAATATCTTTAAAATCTCTTATACTTGAACCTCCCTTATTAATTGCCTGTTGAAGTATTTTCTTAGAATTTAAAATAATATTTAAACATTCATTTTTGTTAAGTCTTTTTGCCTTTTTAAATGGATTTATTTTACTAGCGAAAAGAATTTCACTTGCATAAATATTACCTATTCCAGAAACAAATCTCTGATCAAGTAAGAAACTTTTTATATCCTTATTTTTTTTCTTAAAATAATTAACTACATAATTTAAGTTAAATTTGTCACTAAATGGTTCAGGTCCCATTGATTTAAATCTTCTCTGTAGATCTTGATAATTTTTAATTATTTCAAAAAATCCAAAACGTCTTGGATCATTATAAATTACTTTCAAGCTATCAAATACAAACTCTGCATGATTGTGTTTTTTAGGTAAAAAAGGTGAATGATAAAAACTAGTATTCGTAAATTTTAGAGGCTTTTTCTTATCAAGAATATGAATTGTTCCTGACATTCCTAAATGGATTAAACAATAATCTTCATTTTGAAAATGGATAATCAAATATTTAGAAAATCTACTAACTTCAATTATTTTTTTATTTTTAAGAAAACTTTCAAAATCACTTGGTATTTTAAACCTTAAATTCCTGTTTCTGATTATTACTTTTTTTATGCTTTTTTTTTTGATCTTTTTATGAAGGGATTGTCTAACAATTTCTACTTCTGGTAATTCTGGCATTTGATACTATATTCAATATATATTTTTTTATGCAACAAAATCTTCAAAATAAAAAAGGACTTGTAGAAAATGTGTTTAATCAGGTCTACAACAAATATGACTTGATGAATGACTTTATGTCTATGGGTGTACATAGATATTGGAAAAAAAGTTTAATCAATATGATGAATCCGAGAGTTAATAGAAAATTAATAGATGTTGCGTGTGGGACGGGGGATGTTGGAAAGTTATTTTTAGATAGCACAAATAAAGAGGCTGAAATTACTTGTGTAGACCCTAATAAAGGAATGGTTAGTCAAGGAAAGCAAAAATTATCTAATTACAAAAATGTAAAATGGGTTATTTCTCCAGCAGAAAAATTACCAATAACAGACAATTCATTTGATTATTACACTATTAGCTTTGGGCTAAGAAATACAAAAAATTTAAATAAAGCACTTTCAGAAGCCTATAGAGTTTTAAAGCCTGGTGGACGCTATCTATGTCTGGAATTTTCTAAGATTCAAAATTCAAATCTTGATTTTGTATATAAAAATTATTCAAAACTCATTCCTATTATTGGTCAGTTTGTAGTTGGAGAAAAAGAACCTTACGAATATTTAATCAAAAGTATTGAACAATTTATTAATCAAGATGAATTAATAGAGTTGATGGAAAAAAATAATTTTCATAAATGTTCTTATAGAAATCTTTCTGGTGGTATTGTTTCAATTCATAGTGGTTGGAAAATTTAATGATTAAAAAACTTATTACTTTATTTAAATTAGGAAGAAAAATTGCAAAATCAGATATTTTAAAAATTGCATCAAAATTTAAAAAACCTCCTTTAGCTGTAACAATATTATTCCAAATTTTATCTATTTCATTTGAAAAAAAGGAACAAAGTAATTTAATTGAGGATGATGGTGAAAGACTATCTAGGTCATTAGAATCTATGGGTACAACTTTCATCAAACTTGGTCAATTTCTTGCTACTAGACCAGATATAATCGGAGAAGAATTATCTTTAAAGCTAGAAAAACTTCAAGATCGATTACCCCCTTTTTCAATTCATGAAGCAAAAGAAATTATTAAAGAAGATCTTGGAGTTGATGCATTTAATTCAATAATTGATTTAAGTGAACCAGTTGCTGCTGCATCAATTGCACAAGTTCATAAAGCAAAAATAAATGATAATGGAACAATTAAAGATGTAGCAATAAAAATTTTAAGACCAAATATAAAAAAAATATTCAATGAAGAAATAGATGCAATGATGTTATTTGCATTTATTATTGAGTCATTTGTAAAAAAAACAAAAAGATTAAAACTTGTTGAAGTTGTTTTTTTACTTAAAGAAATAACTAATCTTGAAATGGATTTAAGATTTTGGAATTTTACTAGTGAAAATGTAATGACTTTGGATTGGATAGATGGAATTTCAATAAGAGAAGCTGAGGAGCTAAAGAAAAGAAATTTAGATACTAATAAAATAGCTGAAGATATTATCCAACATTTTTTAAGACATGCTGTAAGAGATGGTTTTTTTCATGCAGATATGCATCAAGGAAATATTTTTGTTGATAATAGTGGCCAAATTGTACCTATAGATTTTGGGATTATGGGCAGGTTAGACAAACTTAGTAAAAGGTTTTTAGCAGAAATTTTATTTGGATTTATTCAAAGAGATTATCGTAAAGTAGCTGAAGTTCACTTAGTGGCCGGATTAGTTCCAAAAGAAGTACCAATCGATGATCTAGCTCAAGCTTTGAGATCAATTGGTGAGCCTATATTTGGTCAAGAAGTAAAAGATATTTCAGGAGGTAAATTACTCAAACAATTGTTTGATGTAACAGAAAAGTTTAATATGCAAACTCAACCTCAATTATTAATGTTGCAAAAAACTATGGTTGTTGTTGAAGGTGTAGCAAGAAAGTTAAATCCAAACACAAATATTTGGACAACTTCAAAGCCTGTACTAGAAAATTGGCTTAAAGAAACAAAAGATCCAATTAATAATTTAAATGAAACTTTAAAAAATACATCTGAAGTGATTAAACGTTTACCAGAATTTCCTGAGATTATGGATAAAGCAAATCAAGCATTAACGTTTTTAGCTAGTGGTCAAATTCCACAAAATTCAAATTCTTACACCGCTCTGAATGATAAGAAATCAGAAATGATAGCATTTAGAAATCAATCTATTATTGGTTTATTACTTCTTGTAATTTTTGGCCTTATAGTATTTTAATTCTGCAGATGAAAAATTTGTTAAATAAAAAAATACTATTTATTATCTGTGGAGGAATATCTGCTTATAAAAGTCTTGAAACAATTAGGCTTTTTAAAAAGAATGGTGCAGAAATAAAGACAATTCTTACAACAAGTGCAAAAGAGTTTGTAACTCCGCTTTCAATAACATCACTTTCTCAAGGTAAAGTTTATAGTGATTTATTTAGTGTAGAAAATGAGGCTGAAATGGATCATATTTCACTTTCAAGATGGGCAGATATAATTGTAATTGCACCTGCAACGGCAAATACAATTTCGAAACTGGCTCAAGGAACAACTGATGATTTAGCATCCACTGTTGTTTTGGCATCAGATAAAGACATTATTTTAGCACCAGCAATGAATGTAAGAATGTGGGAGCATCCAACTACTAAAACAAATATAAAAAAATTAAAAGGGTTTGGATATAAACTAATAGGTCCAGAGGTTGGTGATATGGCATGTGGTGAATATGGAGAGGGTAAAATGTCAGACCCATCAGTAATTGCTGAAGAAGTTGATAAATATTTCTTAACTCAAAAAAATAACAAAAAATTTAAAGCATTAGTTACAGCAGGTCCAACTAATGAGTACATAGATCCAGTTCGTTTTATTACAAATAAATCAAGTGGCAAACAAGGATATGAATTAGCAAAATCATTATCCAAAAAAGGTTTTGATACAACATTAATATCAGGTCCAACTAATCTTGAAATAACTAAAGATATTAATCTTATAAAAGTTGAAACAGCAGATGAAATGTTAGTTGCTACTCAAGAAAATTTACCTGTTGATGTAGCAATTTTTTCTGCTGCAGTAGCTGATTTTAAAATTAATAAAAAGTATGAAAATAAAATTAAAAAACAAGAGAACTTAAACTTAAATTTAGAAAAGAATGTAGACATACTTCATTATGTGTCTAACCATAACTCCATGAGACCTGAACTTGTAATAGGATTTGCAGCAGAAACTAATCAGATCGATAAAAATGCAGAGGAAAAATTAAACAAGAAAAATTGTGACTGGATAATTTCTAATGATGTATCAAATAAAGATATAGGATTTAATTCTGATTATAATGAAGTAACAATTCATTATAAAAACAAAGACGTTAAAAAAGAAAAACTTTCGTACAAAAAAAAATCTGGAATTTCTGATGAAATAGTTGATAGAATAATTGATCAATTAAATTAATGGCAAAAGTTCTTATCAAAAAGTTAGACCCTGCGGTTGAATTACCCGCTTACAAAACAGAAGGTGCATCAGGTATGGATTTGATGGCATTAGTAAAAGAACCTATTAATCTTAAACCAAACTCATCATGCTTAGTACCAACAGGGCTTGCTGTTGCATTTTCAAGTGATTTCGAAATCCAAATAAGACCAAGATCTGGTTTAGCTGCAAAAAACAACATTAGTGTTTTAAATACACCTGGAACTATTGATAGTGATTACAGGGGAGAAATAAAAGTAATCCTTTTTAATCACGGAAAAAGTGATTTTTTAATAAATAATAAGGATAGAATAGCACAAATGATTTTAACTCCTGTAATTAAAATGGATCTTGAGGAAACTGATGATCTACCAGAAACAATTAGAGGAGAAGGTGGGTTTGGCTCAACAGGAAAATGAGCAAAAATTTAAACAAAAAAGAAATAGAGAAATTCTCGAGGCAAATAATTCTTAAAAATATTGGTGCAACAGGTCAAAAAAAAATTTTATCTTCAAAAGTATTGATAGTTGGTATGGGTGGTCTAGGTTGCCCAGTAGCAGAATTTTTAACTAGATCGGGTATTGGTACACTTGGGATTGCAGATCATGATACTGTAAGTCTCTCTAATATCCACAGACAAAGCCTGTATAATGAAAAAGATATAAATCAATCAAAAGTAAAGATTGCAAAAAAAAAATTAAATAAAATTAATCCAAAGACAAAAATAAATATTTTTAATTTAAAATTAAATAAAACTACATTTGAAAAAATTATTAAAAATTATGACTATATTGTTGATGGGACTGATAACTTTGAAAGTAAATTTTTAATAAATGATTTAAGTCTAAAATATAAAAAATTTCTAGTCACTGGTGCTATAAGTAAGTTTGATGGACACATTTTTACTTTTAATTTTACCAACAAAAAAGATCCTTGCTTGAGATGTTTTTATCAAGAAGAAACAATATCTGATGAAATTTTAAATTGTGAATATGAGGGAATTTTAGGAACCGTTGCAGGAATAATAGGTACGTTACAAGCCAATGAAGTTTTAAAAAAAATATTAAATATTGGACAAAATTTAAATGGATACATTCTAATTCTAGATCTATTAAATTTAAATTTCAGAAAAGCAAAAATTAATAAAAGAAAAAAATGCTTATGCAACTAATAATAAAAAAAATTTATATAGTATTTTTTTTGTTATTTTTTACTCACATTTCGTTTGCTAATGAAATTTTTGTCTCTCTTAAAAAAAATAAAGTAAACGTTCGTTACGGACCAAGTTTTGAATCTGATATTAAATACGTTTATAAAAAAATAAATCTTCCATTAAAACAAATCGATAAAAAAGAGAATTTCAGGCGAATTATAGATTTAAAAAATAACAGTGGGTGGATTCATATCTCTCAATTAAAAAAAAGTAATTCTGTAATAGCTACGAAAGATAAAGTTTTATTTAAAAAACCTACATCTTTTGCTAAACCAATTGCTCAAATAAAAGAGGGAAGATTATTAATTGTAGAAAAATGTGAACAAAATTGGTGTAAAATTACATCAGAAGAATTTGAAGGTTGGATTAAAACAGATAATATTTGGGGACTAAATTAACTAAAATCAGTAGATAAAGAGGCTATATTTTCTTTAGATAATTTTGTGCTATGAGAATATTCTTTGTGATCTATACCAAGCTCAATTTCTGAGCTATTAGATTGAAATTTTTCTATTTGATCATCAGTAAAATTAAAATGAATAAACTGTACTGA
>LULH01000468.1_pt1 | contig 10984 bp, 16 predicted proteins | sample 728201 | NCBI WGS metagenome assembly LULH01 (sample SAMN03860294, study PRJNA289734) | marine metagenome | biome: seawater column; feature: ocean; material: water; isolation source: Red Sea water column Station 169 - depth 100m | place: Saudi Arabia: Red Sea | collected 2011-10-15 | depth 100 m
GCTTTAATACCAGTTTGAAGTGGTTCTCCAACAGGTTGTCTTTCAACAACAGAAGGTGCTTGAAGCTCTAAACGTCTTCTTTCGGTAAACTCTATTGGACCTTTGCCATCAATTGGGTTTCCTAATGGATCAATAACACGACCTAAAAATCCATCTCCAACTCCAATAGAAAGTACTTCACCAGTCTGCTTAACAGGGTTACCTTCTTCAATGTGATTGGAATCACCCATCAAAACAACACCAATTGAATCTTCTTCTAAGTTAAGAGCAACACCGACTAGTCCACCTGGAAACTCGAGTAGCTCAGATGCCATAACATTTTCTAAGCCTTTAACTCTTGCTACACCGTCTGCAATCGCTGATACATAACCAACTACGTCATCTTTTACAGAATCTTTCCAGTCACCAAGAGTAGACTTTAAAGAATCTGATATCGCTTTTGCATCAATATTTAGATCGCTCATTCTACCTACCTTCTAATACAGTTTTAATTTCTGAAAACTTTGATGAGAGAAGACCGTCAAAAGTTCTCTCTCCTACACTTACACTTATTCCACCAATTACAGATGGATCAACATCAATACTTAGCTCTACGTCAGTTCCAACTTTGCTTTTTATTGCTTTTTGTAGTGCTTTTTGTGTTTTATCGTCGAGCTCAACAGCTGTCACGACTTTTGCTACTGAAGCTCCTCTTTTGTTTGCTATAAAATTAGCAACACTTGATTCAATATCATTTAGGTTATCTGCATAACCTTGGGATATAGTGAGGGTCACCAAGTCTACCGTTAAAGGTAAAACTCGTGTGCTCAACAAGTTTTGTACAGCTTCAATCTTTTTCTCTACAGGAATTCCAAAGTTTCTAAATACATCAAGAGCCTCTGATGAATCTGATAAAGACTTGAAAACTTGGAGGATTTCATTTTCAACTCTTTCTGAATCATCAGAAGATGCAATTATTTCAACTAAACCTTTTGAAAAAGTCTCAACTGACATTGTTTCTGCTACCCCATATCCTTTATAAATTTATCAATAAGTTTCTTTTGGTCATCTTTTGACATAGATGATGCAACTTTTTGTGATATCTCTAAGGAGAGATCAGCTACTTCACCTTTCAATTCTGAAGAAACTCTTTCTTTTTCAGCCTCTGAATCTGATTTAGCTTTTTCTACGATTGCTTCTGCTTCTTTTTTGGCTTCTGCAAGCATATCTTCTTTAATTTTCTCAGCGGCAGCTTTACCTTCATCAATGATTGTTTGAACTTCTGAATCAGCATTTGATACAAGCTTGTCGTACTCAGCTTTAGATTTCTCAGCTTCGGCTTTTGTTTCCTCAGCTTCTTTTATCTGACCTTCTATAGCAGAAGCTCTTGATTCTAAAGTTTCATTCAATGCAGGTAGTGCCCATTTCCAAATAAAGAAAAATACAATTGCAAAAGCAGCAATACCAGCAACAAGTTCAGATGTTGCAGGCAAAAGCAGGTCAATGCCTGAGCTTGATTCTTCAGCTTCCGCTAATAATAATTCTAAATTCATGTTCACTCTTTTACTCCTATACCAAGAAGAATAGAACGAATCCAATAAGTGCTAGCGCCTCAGTAAAGGCGATTCCTAAGAACATAGTTGTTCTTACCATACCAGCAGCTTCTGGTTGTCTTGCCATAGCTTGCACGGCATTACCAGCAATTAACCCGATACCAACACCAGGACCAATTGCGGCCAATCCGTATCCTATTAACGCGTATGCAGCTTCCATTTTCCTCCTTATTTATTAATGCTCTGGATGCAGAGACGTTTGTATATACACTGCAGACAACAATGTAAATATGTATGCCTGCAAAATTGAAACTATTAATTCGAATCCATAGATTCCCAAACCAAGTGTGAACCAAGCTAACCCAATAGGTGCTTTAGAGAGTATGTAATCAGCTCCGCCAGGTTGCACTAAGAAAAAATATGCAGATGCTAATAACAAACTGAGCATGACGTGACCAGCAACAAGGTTAGCAAAAAGTCGAACTGCAAGACTGAATGGTCTCACTAATAAAACTGAAACTAACTCTATGACACCTACTAATGGCTTAAGCGCAACTGGTACGCCTGGAGGCCATACGAGATGTGATATATAGCCAAAACCTTCTTCTTTTATTCCAACAAAAACAAAAATAAAGTACGTTATCAAACTTAAAAATAGAGGCAAAGCCATACGAGATGTAACTGGGAAATTGATTAATGGAGCAACCTCAAATAAGTTTCCTACGAGTATAAATAGAAATATAGAGACTAAATAAGGGGTAAATTTCTCTCCACCTCTACCGATAACACCAAGCGCTATCTCATCCTTTACAAATGTGAATATTGATTCAACTGCAGATTGAAGTTTTCCAGGCACAACTGATTTTTTTCTTAATCCAAAAAACACAACAACTACTGGAATAATTGCTGCAAGAAGTATTAAAACCTCAGTTCTTGATATCTGTGTTCCTGCAAAATTACCAAATTCGAATAATTCTTTTACATTTGCAGGTTTACAAACTACTTCATTTATAAAATCACAAGTTTCAGCTGCTGTTATCATTTGCCCAATCTAAATCTGTGTCTTTTCTCTTAATAACCATAGTCATTTCTATAAATAACATAGTTAAAAAAACAATTGGCACTGTCAGAGACATTGCCAAATCATCAATAGAATATACGTTTTTTAGTAATAAGAGAAACCCAAATATAAAAATTAATCTAAAAACATATCCGAATAAAGCAGCAAAATAATAGAAATTTAGAGAGATTTTTGCTGCATATGACATGATTACCGCACCTAGAAAAAAACCTGTGGCAACAATTACTGAAGAATAAAGCGAGGTAAAGAACGCTTCTTGAGATTTAAAATAAAATAATACTGGAACAAGCACATATATAGGAGCAGATCTGAAAAGCATCCTTTTTGCAAGTTCAATTTCTACGTTCATCTTTTTCATCCTCTAGTTTTGCTGAAATATTCCACATTCTTCTATATCCGTCATAGATCCCAATTAAAACAAATATTATTACCGGCCATGGTGCATATCCAAAAAAGTTTTGTATTAAAAGCCCTATGAAGAGTCCACTTAAAATAGATGTGGAAAAGGTGGAAACAGGGCCAAAATCTTCTAAATTAATTCTTGCTTTAGCCATATGGTTGGAAACTCTTGGCAAGAGATCTGACTTCTGCCTCTAACTCATTTAATTTATTCTCATCTGATCTATTTTTCATTATCTCAGATATTAGAAATCCTACCTGAGTTAGTTCATTTTCTTTCATTCCACATGTTGTTACTGCAGGGGTACCCATGCGTATACCTGAAGTTATGAAAGGTGATCGAGGATCAAATGGTATTGCATTTCTATTTAAAGTAACTCCCCTATCGTTTAGTAAAATACCAGCTTCTTTACCGGTTAGTTCTTCATCTACACTTCTAGTATCAACAAGAACTATGTGGTTTTCTGTTCCTCCACTAATTACCCTTAAGCCTTGTTCTTGAAAAGAATCAGATAATGCTTTTGCGTTATTTAATATTTGCTTTGCATACTCTTGATATTCTTTTGTTAAGGCTTCTTTAAAACATACAGCTTTTGCTGCAATCTGATTGTTTAATGCTCCACCTTGAGCTCCAGGAAATATGTTTTTATCAATATCCTTTGCAAATTCTTCCCTTGTTAAAATAATTCCACCACGTGGTCCGCGTAAAGCTTTGTGTGTTGTTGCGGTAACGACATCAGCATATTTTGTTGGATTATCTACAACTTTTCCAGCAACTAATCCAATAAAGTGTGCTGCATCAACCATAAAATGGGCACCAACTTCATCTGCAATTTCTCTAAACTTTTGAAAATCAAGTGATTGTGAATAAGAGGAATATCCAGCGATAATCAATTTAGGCTTATGCTCTAAAGCCATGTTGTAAACAGTTTCCATATTAATTAGTTCGGTATCCTCGTCTAAACCGTAGCCAACAAAGTTATAAACTTGTCCTGAGAAGTTAACTGGTGAACCGTGTGTGAGGTGTCCTCCTTGATCAAGTGACATTCCAAGTACGGTATCCCCTGGTTCCAGTATGGACAAATAAACTGCCATATTTGCAGATGATCCTGAATGGGGTTGAACATTAGCATGATCAGCTTCAAATAATTCACAAGCTCTATCAATTGCAAGCTGTTCGATTTGATCAACAGTCTCACAGCCTTCGTAATATCTACGTCCTGGAAAACCCTCAGAATATTTATTAGTCAATATTGATCCAGATGCTTCCATGACTGCTTTTGAAGCAAAATTTTCAGAAGCTATAAGATGAATATGTGTATTTTGTCTATTTAAGTCGTTATCAATTAACTCAGAAATTTCTGCATCTACATTATTAAGTGATTCTTGGGAAGCGCCTTTTTTATTCATGATATGTATTCTAACAGTAACTTGGAGGCCATTTAAGTGGGCCTTCTCTTAAAATTTCTCCACCCTCGACACGAAAATCTATGATAGTTGATCCACTTCCGTGAACAGAAGCTCCTTCAAGATATTCTGCAACATTTGGGCCAAATATTTCTTCTGCTTCAGTATTACTAGTAACATCACTTTCACCAGAACGGTTTGCGCTTGTAACAGCTAGTGGTCCAGTAATTTTTAATAACTCAATTGCTAGCTCATTGTCGGGAACTCTGATCCCAATTGAAAATGGATTTTTTGTACCAACACCATCAGCAAATTCCTTTGTTGTCTCAACGACAATCGTTAGTGGTCCTGGCCAATAAAGCTCTACAACTTCAGGAATTGTTGATACTATATCAAGTTTTTGTAGGTCATGATATGAAGAAACAAGAATAGATAAAGGTTTATCTTCATCTCTTCCTTTTAAGTCAAAAATTTTATTTACAGCTTCCTGACTATAAGGATTAGCTCCAATTCCATAAACGGTCTCTGTTGGAATACCTACTACTTGATTATTATTTATTGCTTCAACTGCAAGATTCAATTTATCGTTTTGCAATTATATACCGATCTCTTTCAACTAAGTCCTTCTCTAATTCTACTTGCTTCCAATGAGAAAGATTATTCAAAATGGTTGTTGCATGACTGGTGTCAACTTCTAAAAATAGGGTAAGGTTTGTTATATCCTTTTCCTCAATTTCTTTTATTAATCTGTTGATATATAAAAGCCCATCAACTCCACCGTCAAGAGCTACGAGTGGTTCATAATCCACTACTTCAGACTCAAGACTGGGGAGAGTGTTTGTTGGAATATAGGGTAAGTTTGCAACAATTACGTCATAATCAACTTCTTCAACGTCATTTAAAAGATCTGATTGAAATAAATTAATTTCTAGATTATTAATTTCTGAATTCTCTTTTGCTAAATCTAATGCTTCAAGGGAAATATCACATGCATCAACTGTTGATTCCGGATATAGTTTTTTTAGCATAAGTGCAATACATCCAGTTCCGGTACCCACATCCAAGATTTTTTTTGGATTATCAGAATTATTTTTTATTAACTCAATTAAAAACTCTGTTTCTGGTCTTGGGATCAAGCACCGTTGGTCAACATTGATTTGAATGCTATAAAAAGGTATATATTCTTCTATATATTGAAGAGGCTCACCATTTAGTCTTCTAGTAAGAAGCTCTGTATATGATGAATGATAATCTGACTGTGACCCTGTAATTTCTTTAGCTTTTTCTCTGAGTCTTGCCAGTTCATGCTCAGGAATTTGTTGGATGTTCATTATTCTTCCAGATTGGCAAGTCTTGAAGCTTCATTATCTGCAATCAAGCCAACAACAAACTCTTCTAAGTCTCCATCCAAAACCTGGTCTAATTTTTTTAGTGTCAGGTTTATCCTGTGATCTGAAACTCTATTGTCTTTGTAATTATATGTTCTTATCTTATCTGACCTCTCACCAGAACCAACTTGCTCTTTTCTGTCTTTTGCACGTTCTGCTGCAGCTTTATCTTGTTCAGCCTTTAGAAGTCTTGCCCTTAAAATTCTCATTGCTTGATTTTTATTTTTTAACTGTGATTTTTCATCCTGACTGGTAACAACTAAGCCTGTTGGTATATGAGTAATTCTTACTGCTGAGTCAGTTGTATTAACACTTTGACCACCAGGACCGCTAGATCTATAAACATCAATTTTTAAATCACTATCAACGATATTTAAGTCAACCTCTTCAGCTTCAGGAAGCACAGCAACAGTCGCTATTGAAGTATGAACTCTCCCCTGTGATTCAGTTTTAGGAATTCTTTGTACTCTATGTGCCCCAGCTTCAAATTTAAGCTTTGAAAACACTCCTTTTGACTTTATTGCAAAAATTATTTTACTGTAACCGCCCTGGTCTGATGCTGTAAGTTCTATAGGTTCAACATTCCAAGCATTTCTTTCTGCAAAACGGGTGTACATTTTATAAAGATCACCCACCCATATAGCTGCCTCTTCTCCACCAGCTCCAGGTCTAATTTCAACTAATACATCTTTTTCGTCCAGCGGATCTTTTGGAAGAAGTGAAACTTTTATTTTTTGTACTAATGGATCTAGTTTATTTTTATTCTCAGTGACGATTGATTCAAACTCACTTTTCATATCTTCATCATCTTCAGAATTGATAAGCTCAACTGCATCATCAATCTCAGAAGTTATCTTTTTCCACTCATTAAATAAATCGACAATAATTGATACATCACTATGCTTTTTTGCCATTTCTGCATAACCTTTTTGGTCCTTAGAAATATCTATTTCTGAAAGTTGTTTTTCTATTTCTGGAAGTGAATTTTCAATTGCTTTCAGTTTTTCGTGTAATGAATTATCCAACTTTTACCTCGCTTGCTCGTGCAGTAATATCTTCAAACAGTTTTGTATTTTCAGAATTCTCAACACAGTTTGCCATTGATAAAATAGCCACTTCAATTTGATCTTCGGAAGGCTTTTTTGTTGTAATAAACTGTGTCCAGATACCAGGTGCTGCAAAAAATTTTGCAATTAATGAATTACTATTTGCAAAGTTAAATTTCAATATCTCATAAGAAAGCATTGAAACCACCACAACATGTAAAATTCTAGTTACCGCAGTCAAAACAATATTGACGTTTGGGATAAAAGGAAGAGTTAACAAGCTAATAAAGACTATTAGAAAAAGAAATGATGTTCCACACCTTATGTGTTCTTTTGGAAAGGTTTTTACATCATTCATCGTAAGGGATTTTTTAGCCTCAAAAGAAGCAATGGTCATATGCTCGGCACCATGATATTCAAATAGCTCTTGTGCGTCTTTAGTTCTTCCAATGAGGTAAATGTAGACAATGACTATAAGTCCTCGAAGAACTCCTTCTAATACACCAGTCAATGATTGAGAATAATTAACTGTCTCTACCAGCAATCGAGGTCCGGCAATAAAAATTAGTAACACAGATACCAAAAAAGAGTATGTCATAATTTTTGACAACAAACTTTCTTCATATTCTTCAAAATCAGAATAAATCTGATCTGAGAGAGTTATTGCCTTAAATCCAACATACATTGAATCAATGAGTGCCCCAAAGCCTCTGATTAATGGGGCAGACCAAAATTTGTTTCTTTTTATTAGTGGGATTCTTTCTTCGTAATATTTGTGAAGTTTGTTATTTTTATCCCTGATTCCTAAAGACCATCCTTTTGGGCTTTGAATCATGACACCACCAATTACTGCTTGGCCACCATATGCAATATCTTGTTCAGACATAAGAAATTGAAATTAGTAAAGTTATTCTTCTTCTTGAGAAGAAGTTTCTTGTTTTGGTGCTTGTCTGGTACTTGTTGATCCGTACCTTTGCTTAAACCTTTCGACTCGACCTGTAGAGTCAACTAATTTTTGCTTACCAGTAAAAAATGGATGGCTGGCAGAAGAAATCTCAAGTTTTACTAATGGATATTCGTTTCCATCTTCCCATTGAATAGTTTCGTTTGTTTTAATAGTTGAACGAGTAAGAAACGCAAAACCAGCGTCCTCGTCTGAGAAAACAACTTCTCTATAATCTGGGTGTATACCTTGTTTCATAGTTCTACTTTACAATAATACTTTTATTACTTTACAAGATTATTTTGCTTTTGCGACATCCTTTAAGAATGCATCATTACTTTTAGTTTCTTTTAATTTATCGATTAAAAGTTCAGTGGCTGCTCCACCTTCAAGGGCTACTAAGACTCTTCTAAGGGCCCAGAGAGACTCAAGCTCTTTTGGAGATACGAGTCTTTGCTCTTCTCTAGTTCCTGAAGGTGTGACGTCAATAGCAGGGAATACTCTTTTGTCAGCAAGCTGACGGTCAAGACGCAACTCCATATTTCCTGTACCTTTGAATTCTTCAAATATAACTTCATCCATCTTTGAACCAGTCTCTACAAGTGCTGTTCCAAGGATTGTTAAGCTTCCCCCACCTTCAATATTTCTCGCAGCACCAAAGAATTGTTTTGGAGGTGTAAGAGCTGTTGAGTCAACACCGCCAGAAAGTATTCTACCGCTAGCAGGTGTTGCTAAGTTGTGAGCTCTAGCTAAACGTGTGATTGAGTCAAGAAGAATGACAACATCTCTTCCTTCTTCAACTAGTCTTTTAGCTCTTTCAATTGCTAACTTAGAAACTTGTGTGTGCTCATCCGGTGGTCTGTCAAAAGTAGAAAACACAACTTCACCATCAACTGATCTCTGCATATCTGTTACTTCTTCTGGTCTCTCATCAACCAATACGACCATTAAGTAAACCTCTGGATTATTGGTGGTAATTGAATTTGCAATTTCTTTAAGAATTGTGGTTTTACCAGCTTTTGGTGGAGAAACAATTAACCCTCTTTGCCCTTTTCCTATTGGTGCAATCAAGTCAATTATTCTAGGAAGAATTTTTTCAGGCTTTCCATCCATTTCAAGTTTTAATCTCTCATCTGGAAACAGAGGTGTTAATTTATTAAAATCTACTCTCCTAGCAAGTAGCTCAGGATCAGCATCATTTACAGTGCTTGGTTCGATAAGTGCGGGATATTTTTCTTTTTGTCTAGGTGCACGAATTGGTCCAGAAACCATATCTCCTTTTCGCATTCTAATTATAACCATTACAACGCAAGAAGCCGTAACCCTCTGGAAGAATATCAAGAATACCATCTCTAGTGTCACCTTTTTTTATTTCACTGTCTCCAGAACTGACTACAGAAGGTCCGTCATCATTACTTGATTTACTAATAACTTCAGCTACTTCAGTTTCTTCTGTATCTAAAATTTCATCACTGTGTTTAACTAATAAATCAATTAGTTTTGCTTTTTGTAATCCCTTATGTTCAATGCCTAAACTTTCAGCTATTGACCTAAGGTCTGCTACAGGTTTTGATTGTAATTGTGATCTTGCGGACATTCTTTCTCCTATATAAAATCATATTTTTTGGAAATGATTTGTGAATTGTTTTGTCTGAAAGACACCTTTATTATATACATACTTTTTTTAAAGATATAGTTTTTTAATTTTTTTAATTTAAAGGTCTAATTAATGAATAAGGAACAACTATTACTAGTGTTGCTAGATAATAAAATACGCCAAATACTGCCATTTGAGGCAAATTGAAAAGTATTGAAAAAGTTAATACTATTGGAAAATTCTGACATAAAGCTTCAATAGAAACTGTCACTGCATCCTTTTTTTCGATCTTTAAAAGTCGAGAAGTACTTTCAACTGCTAAAAAGACGACTCCTATAGCAACAAGGACAATAGTTATGCTCTCTGAAAAGTAATCAACTAGTGCTTCACGTAATTCAAAAGGTCCAGTTAAAGAAATTACTGCTATATATAGTTTTAAAAATTTATCTAAAAAGGAAGATAATTTATTTACAATGCCTATATCTTTTGAATTTAGGAAATAGCCAATTAGAAAAGGTATGAAAATCAATAAAGTTAATTGGGTTAATGTCTCTAAGAAGTTAAAAGAAAACCCCTCTGCATCAATTGAAATAATACTTAACCAAAAAACTGTCGTAAATGGGGTTATGAGTGATGTAAGTGAAGTAAGTGTGTTATTTTATTTTCTATCGTTTCTTTTATATCTCGATATTTCGTTTGAGTACCTAAAAAATAAAACATAACAGGAATCATTGGAGTTATAGTTTTAAAAGTTATAGAAGAAGAGATTAAATTGCTTAACTCTTGAATAGACATATTAAAATCATATTGTTTTAGTTGAATAATTACAAGTATCTAAAGCTTTATAAAATAATCATTTAGATTAGAATCTATTCTAAGTAAATAATTTAATCTTCACAGCAAAGAGCTATGTAATTTTCTATATATGTTCTCTCTGATTCTTCTAGAAAAGCATTATCACGGTAGTAAACATAATCTCCCCCGAAGTAAAGGACCAGCGCATCAGCAAACAATTCCTCACTCCCAAAAAATTCTTGAGCGTCTTTCCTTTGGTTTTCTCCTTCGGGATTCACACAGTTTCTTGTTAAATACGAGAGTGCATGAGATGTTTCATGAAGCAATGTATCGTAAGCTCTATTGTTAGCAAATGCTTTATTGGAAACCCAGACAGATAATTTCCAATTTGAATTTGTTGAGCCATCTGCAAATGTTCCTGCTGAATCCCACACGCCAAAAGGGCACCTTCCCAAAATTGTTGCGGCGTAAGAGTGACATCCATTGACAAATATGACATTGTTTTCCACAGATTTTCTCAATTCTTCTGGTAAATTATTAACTAATCCGTCAAGATTGAATTGATTTTGACCTTCAAATCCATCAAATGACGTAAACTCACCCTCGTAAATTTCAATATTTTCAGTACTATCCGTATTTATAGTGACTGAGTCATCCTTTTCTGATACTTCAATTGTTGTTGTAGTGACTGGAACTGTTGTAGTTGTTGTTGTTGATGTAGTTGTTGTTGATGATGTAGTTGTTGTTGATGATGTAGTTGTTGTTGATGATGTAGTTGTTGTTGATGATGTAGTTG
>LULH01000673.1_pt1 | contig 10983 bp, 11 predicted proteins | sample 728201 | NCBI WGS metagenome assembly LULH01 (sample SAMN03860294, study PRJNA289734) | marine metagenome | biome: seawater column; feature: ocean; material: water; isolation source: Red Sea water column Station 169 - depth 100m | place: Saudi Arabia: Red Sea | collected 2011-10-15 | depth 100 m
GGTATTGACTTTCAGTGGCATCACCAATACCACCTCCTGTATGATTAGCTTGTTCAGTACAGTCTACAGTTGTACTAGAGCTAGCAACTCCAACGTAACCTCCTTTATCTCCAGATTCTGTACCAGTTTTACTAATGTACGCTGTTCCAAGGTTTGTCATATCTTTACCACCACACCTTCCTGTTCCCGCTCCTCCACTATCACAAGCGTTGTTCCATATACCAGTAAAACTTGTTGTTGCCCAATCTAACCACCTTTCACTCGTGCACGCGGAATGATAAGCCACTTTTATTTTGTGTCCCTCTAATCCTAATTGTGGATTATCTAAATTATATTTTTGTGTATTAATCCAATCTACTACAGAATTATAAGTTTCTTTTACAGTAACCAAGTCTAAAGATGTCATATCATAATATACATACAACACTAATTCTTCTGCACTAGTTTTTGTAATAGTTGAAGGAAATTCCCATCCATTAGAACTACACGTTTCTACACGTTCTATTGCTCTTTGTCCAGAAAAAGACATAACGTCTGGAACTTGATCAACCCTACCAACTTCACATTCTCCTTCTACAACAGGAGCTATTAAAATTTGTAAACAGTTAGGATGTATTTTTCTACCGTTTGATGTATATTTTTGTAATAAAGATCCTCTATAATAATTTACCCAGTGTCTTATTTGATTTATAGATAAAGTATCATCATCACTAGATCTACCGTTTCTTGCAATGTTTAAAATATTATATGCTATTTCGTTTAATGTAGCCATTATAATTTATTTTTAATTTCTTCAGTCATTTGTAATTGATACGCTTCATCTTTTACATTACCCATTAATTTTCTAACTGTAATATTTACAACGTCTTCATGCGTGTGATCAGGTAAACTTGTTATATCATCAGACGATTCGTTCCAAGCTAAATAAGAAAGAATATGAGAACTTATAGTATTTATACTATCTTTATATACTTTTATTTTGTTATCCTCTATAACACCCACTATATTTGTTTCTGAAGGTTTATTGAAAGGATCTTTTTTAATAGCTAAATAATCATCTAATTGTAATATTTTTACATACTCAGTACGATTACCTATTGTAACCTCAAAAGATAAAAAATGTCTATAGTCAGTTAATGACGATATGTCAAATTGGTCTGGAGTTGTTTGTGTTAAAGCTGTACTAGTTTTTACAAGAGTACGTAGATTATCTCTTGTTGCTTGATTTAACTCAAACTTTTTATAATTTTCATTTATAAACTCTTTAATAGATAATTCTAAAAATAAATCTATTTCTGCGTCTGTAAAATAAGGAGAGTTAGCTTTATCTAACAATAATCTTATTAAGGTTCTAGCAGTAGTAGTTGTTAAGTTGGCCATTATTCAACATCATTTAGGATTTGACTCAATTTTGAATTTCCTCCCTTATTTTCTGTTGTTTCTGGTTTATTAACTTTTTCTTTTGTTGGAGACACACCGCCTCTTAAATCTTGTTTTATCAATGCATATACATCTGGATTATCTTTAAACCACGCAATAGCTTGGTCAACAGTAATTCCTATTGTATTAGATCCATATTTATAAACACCATTGATAAATTTAATGTGTTTAGATTCTTGAGCGTTTTTCATAAATATTTTATAGTCTCTTTCTTCGTCATTATGAATTTCTAAAAATCTTGCAGGATTTGTACTAGCAGATTGAATTACTTTTGCCTTTAGTAAGTGATCATCAAAATCAGTACTAATACCAAGTAATTTTGCCATATCTCTATATTCTTTTGTATTTAACTTAGAAGCTACAACTACAGCGTCAGCTGTTTGTATTGCTGATTCTGCACTTTTTTCTTCGTTAGCTCTTAAATCTTCTATAACAAACTTTCCTCCTTTTACTAAAGGATGTTTTTCTAAGAAGTCATACAACCTTTTACTGTCTTCGTCATTAATATCTAACGATAAAATAGGATTAGTCATTTCATATCCAGTTAATGTAATTCCATTAGGATCTACTAATTCATGTAGTTTTCCTCTTTCGTCTTTATAATTACCAAATTTACAGTAATTAAATTTCTTTGTGTTTGTTGCTTTAATCAATACTATGTGTCTCATTTTTTTTATTTTTGGTTAATACTTTCTTAATTGGTGACTGTTCCACCTTTTCTATATCTTTTTACTTTACCGTTTTCAATCCATGTTTTATTTTGTGATGATTTAACCCATTTAAAACCTGATTGACCTCCTATATGAAAACGTTTTTCTTCTATCTTTTTTTCTTGACCAGTAGTTTCTACCACTTTACCTAACTCATGATCATATTCAAATGTTCTCTTCATAATGCAAATATAAGGATTTGAGGGGGACTAAGCCCCCTCTTAATCCAAAAATTAACTATTGTACTAAATCAACTATTATGATTCAGCATCAGCAAAAGGAGTAGCCAATGTACCGTCACCCACAAGTACACCTGAAACTAACCAATTAGTTCCATCGCACGTTATACGGATAACACCACCTGGATCGTTACCTTTTGTTGCAGCATCTAAATTAATGTAGTCATTACTACTGTTATTAGAGTTAAAGTGTTCTGATTTATCAGACGAGTCTTTGTCTACAAGAACAAGTCCTCCAATAAAATATCCATCTCCAACAGTAATGTGAGTTGCATTAGAAGCTTGTGCATGATTGATCATAATATCTACATACCATCCAGCTCCTGCTTGAGCAGCAGTTGGTAAAGTTAAGATACCAGCAGAAGTATCACCTGTTACAACGATACTTGCACTATCAGTGTGCTCTAAGCTTAAAGCAGCGCTCCATGTAATAATATTAGATTTTGCTACTCTCATTTGAGGAATGTATACTGCCTGTTCCCCAACTGTTAATGAATCTCCAGCTGTGTCAGATCCTGGAAGGAATCCTCTAACCGAAGTTCTTAATTTGTTAAAACTAAATTTTAAAGCCATTTTTTTATTTATTTTGTGGTATTAGGGGGTTCTATTTTTACCCCCCATTACCGAATTATACATTAAGGTATTCATGCGCATAGGCTGTCTATTCACAAATACCAGTTACTTATTATACAACAGCAGGAGAAATATCTGTAATACCACTTTGGAAATTAGCGTCAACAAGCATAGTTTGACCATTTCTTAAAGTGTTAGCTACATGAATTATTCTGTCCGCTATTTTTGCTTCGTCGCCAGAAGCACAAGTGATAGTAATAGTATCGTCAGTACCACCGTCAGCTCCTCTACCAGAACAATAGATTACTACAGATGTATCTGCAGTGTCTATATATCTGATATCATTAACCTCTACATATAAAAATGTAGACGCTACATTAGCGCTTGTTGCAACATCATTAAATTTGATATATTTTGCCATTTTTTTTGTTTTTTTTAAGTTAAGTCAAAAGAGGGGGAGGTTAATCCCCCTGTTAAGACAATTAAGTTATTTATTAAGCTACAGAAAGAATACCACAAGATAGTGGGTTTCTAACTACAATACCAGACTCAGACATAATATGACACTCAAACTTGTCGTCTGCGTTAGCAGCCATCATAGTGTTTTTGTCATATGGGTTAATCATTCCAGCAACATATTTCTTAACGAAGCTTCTGTTAATACCCTCAGCACCTTTAGTAATTAAGTCAATGTTAGAAACACCACTTGTTTTACCAAAATCAAGGAATACCATTTTAGAAGATTCTTTAAGTCTGTTGTCACCAAAAGGATTAGTTCCACCAGATGTAGAGTGTAAGTGTGGATCGTCAAATACAGGACAATAAGCAACAGTAATTTTGTTACCTAAAGCACTATACGAAGCAAAATTTGCTCCTAAATGAACGTCACCTTTTACACCTTGCATAGTTCCACCTGTCATTGCACCAGCAGGAGCAACAATAAGGTCTTTCATAGCTTTGTGGAATGCGATTCTACCTTCAGTTCCAGTGAACACTACCCACTCGTTACCTTCAGAAGAAGTTGCATTTAAAGATAATTTACCAATAAACTCAGTAAGAATATCCTCAGTTAAAGATCCAGCAGAATAAGTAGCTTGGTTAGAAGAATCAATTTGAGCTAATAAACCATCACCAGTAATAATACCAGCAGCAGATGTTCCAGAAGTACCAATTGCATTAGTAGTTGGAGCTTCTGCATAAGACGATGGAGAGTTAGTTACAGTTCTCTTACCATACCATCTTTGTAGTTCTTGTTGATACATGAACTCGTCCATTAACATTTGTTCTCTTGTAAAGTACCATAGTCTGTGACCATTGTTTTCAATCCAAGTTACATCAGTTGCGTCTTTACCTGTAATAGAAGTTTTCTTTCTCATTATAGTAAGATAGTTCTTATGTGTCTCAGGTAATACGTGGTTTTCACCTACGTCAGCTCCGTCAGATCCATTAGGGAAAGCAGAACCGATAGAAGCAACAATTGCATTAGCAGCAACGTCATCATCTGTTAAAGCTTGACCACCTGATGGTATAATCATTTGAACTTTGATTTGGAAATCGTTTGCGTCACCAATTCCTGAAGAAGTTGGGTTAGCAATAGGATCTTCTAATACTAAACCAGTAGCTCCAGATTGGAATCTAACCATATCAAACTTTCTTAAAAAGTCTGGAGTTCTAGTTGTAGAGTGTTCTCCATAAATGTATACTACTGTACCATCTGAACCACCTGCCGCAGTACCAGAAGCAGCTCCAGTTTGTGTAGATGAATTTCCTCCAACCATATAAGTTGGTTTATTATAACGTCCTAAAATTTTCCACTCAAAAGAGTTGTCACCTAGGACTTTTTCTGTAGCAAATCTACCTGTTCTTTCAAGTAAATAAGTTGCAGAATATCTTGGGTATTGTTTCACTAGTGTTCTCGCTATCTCAGGATATTGCATTAAAGCTGTGTTTAATGAATTTTCTGGTAACGTATCACTACCGTACAAACCGCCATATATTTGTGCCATTTGTTTTTATTTTTTAAATTATACAATATTTAGACTAACCTCGTGCTAGTCTATAAAATATAAGTTTTATAAAATTTTAAATCAAATGACTTTGTCAACAGACCCTACTCTTTCAAAAACTCACCAACGTCAAATTTACCTGTTTTAATTTTTAGGCTAGGCTTTGACGACCTATTTGTGCTTGGTGAAGTTATACCGTTGAATATATGGGCTTTGCCCTTTTCAAAGCCTTCACTAAACAATATCTTTTTAATTTTTTCTTTATTTCTCCACATCCATGCTATTTCAGATACATTAGCGTGTGAAGCGTATATGTCATCATTAAATTTACCTGATGTTATATACTTATATAAATTTTTCTTTTCATTTTTACTAACCTTACCTCCAAAATAAGAATCAACATTTTTTAAATGATTTTGTAAATCTTTTTTATTTTGTTGTAAGTTTTGTTGTCTTTCCTGCTCTGTTTGATTTTTTTCTTGAATAACTTTTTGTTTTTCATTTTTTAAAGCAGTTTTTAACTGTCTTCTTATTCTTGTAGACTCTCTTTTCATAACTCCAGAATCTTCCATTTTATCTAATGATTCATCAATATCATATTCGTCCATACCGTCAGCCTTCATTTCTTCTGCTAACAATTCTCTGTCACTTAATTTAATTAAATCTTGTAACGTATTAATAGAATCATTTGTTGGTTCTGCTGGTTTTGGTGTTTGTTGATTTATTATCTCATTGACACTTTTTATAAAATCTTCTTTTGTACCAGCTTCTATCCCTAAAGTTTTTGAAACTTTATTCCAGTCTATTTCGTCTGTTGTAGAAGTTTCTTCTGTAGTTTCTTCAGAAACTGTTTCTTCAACATCCCAATCCTCTTCAGTTTCTTGTTCTTCAGTTTCTTCTTCTTCTTCTTCTTTTTCGTTTTCAATAACTATACTGTCCCACGTCCCGTCTTCACCATCTTCAATCTCTACGTCTTTAACCTCTTCTGTTTCTGTTTTTGGTTTTTCTATAACCTCTTCTGTAAAAGCGTTTACGTCAAAAGCTTTTTGTTCTGATTGTTCCTCAACTTTCTCTACTAATTGTGATTTTTCTTCTGTTTCACTCATAATTTATTTTTTTTTAATTAATTTTACAAAGATACAAATTTTTTTATTTATTTAATGCCTGTAAAGATTCGTCCATACTAGGGCCTTGTTGTTCCTCGTTTCCTGTGTCTGGTTCTGTAGTTTCTTGTGATCTAGATTCAGATATTAACCTACCTCTTTCTTTCATGTCTGCAATATCTCTTTGGTCGTCAGAATTTATTTCAGCAACTACAATTTTAGTTTCATTATTCATTTTTGCAATCTCAACTTGTGTATCTAATTCCATTTGTTTTATTTCAGCATCAGCTTGTTTTGCAGCCATTGCAGCTTCCGCTTCAGCTTGTGCTTGTTGTTGAGCTTGTTGTTGTTGAACCTCTTGTATTTTCTTCATTTCATCCATACCTCTTTCTAAAACATGTTCAGCTTCAGTCATTGTGTCTGATTTTAAAACTTTAATAACATTTAAGAAATCAATTTGTCCAGACTGTAAAGCTGATTGTGCTAATTGAGATATTACACCTTTTAGAGACTCGTCTTTACCGCTGTCTCCTAAATAAATACCGTAATCATTTAAAGCTATGTCAGGCATTACATTTAAAAACTTATAAGCTCCGTCACCAAGTATTGTAGCAGCTTTTTTACCTCCCGCCCACGCGAGCTTCATTAAATCACAAAGTTGTTCAAAAACTCGTTTTTTAACTTCATTATGAGAATGAAACCAATCTTCAGTTATAACAGATGACTGTACTACCGCTCTTTGTACATTTCCTACATATTCATATTGTCCAACCGCTCCTTCTCTTTGTTTGGTAACACCAGAAATAGATCCAGCTGTTTCTTCTAACATTAATTTTAAATTAATTAACTGTTGTACAGAATTTGATAAAGTAAAATCTATTTGTTGAAATTGATTAAACGCAGCAGTTTGATTACCCTCGTCTCTAGAATTTATAGGTATTATACCGTCATTTTTAATATGATACATAACAGTTTGCATATCCATTCCTATATTAGCTGGCATTTGTGACACGTCATATACTACCGCTTTACCACCCGATCTTGCCATTGTTAATTCTATGTGATACATAACTATGTTGTATAACATCTGTATGTCTTTTAACATGTGTACTAATGATACAGATCTACCAGTTGTATTTCCTTTTACACACCCTATGTATGATAATCTTGTTTTACCCGCATCGTCTACCGATCTAACTTGGTTTGGTCTTCTTCTACAATTAACTATTATTAGGATTATATTTATTAGGTGATATTTTAAATCTCATTCTTTTTATAGACTTCCATTCACAAGAAACCACACGCACACGTACACCTTCTGACTGATTCCAGTCTATCCACTCAACAAAAGAGTTCCACTCACCCATTTCACCATGACTTGTAATTTGCATCATTTTTGTAAGTTCTTTTACATCTTCCTGTGTAAGACTGTCTCTATATTCATCAAGTATTTCATTGACATTTAACCATCTTTCTTCTCCCACCCATTGTGAATCATCTATATAATCTGAGTCTACACCCATATCATAAATTATAGCTCTAGGATCAACTCTTCTTACGTATGGATTTTTATCTTTTATATAAACCTTGTAAAATTCTTTTGATGTTACTAACAAATCTCTAAAACCATTTTTAAATACTTCTTTTAATCTGTTTGATTGTATTAAGTATTCTAAACCATCTTGAGCTGTTTCCTCTACCATTTCTCTATAATTATATCTCATATACAAATCAATGTCTTCAGGTATAGGTAAATTTTCTTGATCCATATCAATATCATGACCTATTTCTGCTTTGATTTCCTCCTTAATATCCTTTAACAAAGCGTTCATCATTAAATTTACTTTATGATCTTCTTTTCTAACAACAGCTTCTTTATTAACTGTTGATACTTTATAGTCTAACGGTCTTTTTAAATCTTCACCAACTAATAAATCTATTTTTGGTTTTATTATAGGATAATTTACTAATCTTGCTGGATACGCAAAACCATATTGTTCTGTTACATATTTAAAACTTTCTCTATTAATTTCACCATTATATATTTGGTAATGCATTAAATCTTGTATTCTGTGTGACTTAAATTGATCACTACCATTAGTATAGTTCATTATAGCGTCAATCATTTGTTCACACCATTTGTCGTTTTTTTCATCCTCACTCACTAATAAAGGAGGAAAGTTTACTTTGTATCCAGCCATATTTTTAATTTATTTCATAAGGTACTCCGTCAGTACCAATTTTTAAATATTTAAACCCTATATCTTTTATTTCTTCAGTTTCCTTAACTCTCATTCTAAAATTATCTATATTGTGTAACAAACACATACCAAAAGCAAAAACCCTATCAGTGTTTCTAGTTCCATAATAAGACAACTCGTCTATAAGTTCTGGAAACCATATGTCTTCTACACTATCTCTAATATAGTCATCAATAATGTCTTCCATTAAAGCTTTAACTTGTTTATTCATATGAACACCATATCTATTCCTAACTTTAGATCCAGGCGCGTGTGCGGACTCAGGTTTTTCTTTTAAGTATTTTATAGCGTTCATACGTTTAAAATAATCTAAAATCCCTATCTTTGTATATTCTACTAACATCTTAGCGTTGTAATATACAGCTAATTTTAGACAACCGTCCCAAAAGTCTTCTTTTTTTCTAGGTCTATCTGTATACTCTGCCACAACATAATCACTAGCTATATCTGTATTTACAAATCTTCTATATATCATTGCAGAACCTAACGAGTCAGAAGCTCCAGCTTCATCTTGATCATAACTATCAATACCCCCTATATCTAATCCTGAATACTCAGTTTTAGGATGTGACAATATTCTATATGGTCCTAATGGATTAGGTTCCCATCTAACTGTTTCTCTTCCTTCTTCCGTTAATTCCCAATGTAAATTTCCTCTTTGTATTTGATACTCTAAATATTTTGAAGAGTATATTCTACTTCTTTGTGAGTTTAACAGTCCTATATCAAATCTAGATCCTTTTGCATTTAAAAAAGCTTCTTCTATTGTTAGTGGATAATTTTGCAAATGTAAGTTATAAGCTTCTTGATCTCCAGATTTTTGTATTACTTCTCTTTCTTCTGTTAATTTCTTTTCAGCTCCAACCATATTTTCTGTTCCTTTTTCTATATCAAAGAAACCATAATAAGCTCTAGAGGCTGGAATAAATATCGGTATAAGATTGTACGCTTCATGATTATAATACATATCCATAAAATCTTTAGAAGCTTTATGTATATCACCACCAGTACCACCAATAATTGGTACACCAAACTGTATGTCTCCATCCATAAAACATGCTTTTGATGACATGTATGCATTTTTCAGATGTTTAAACTCACCAGCTTCTTCAAATATCATTAACGAAACCCTTTCTCCTTTAAATACTTCTGGATTATCCATTGTTCTACAAATAATTGTAGATTGATAACCACCTATTTCCCACTTACCATCTTTATTTTTTTGTTTGTATCCTGATCTCATTACACCGTCAGTATCTTTTAAAACAGAGTGTTTAAAATTTGGATGTATACCATTAAGTCCTTTTTTAGTTTTGTCAAAAAACGCGTCTGCAGTTGCTTGTAACCCCGCAGCAATACCAACATCATTAAAAGGATAAAATGTATATTCATGAGCTACCGCTCCTGAGTTCATGTAAGAAAAACCTTTGTCCCTAGCTTTAATTACAATCATACCCTTTCCTTCTTCTTTACAAGTTTCAATTGTATCAAAATATTCATGATCCATAGCTCGGTACCATGGTGATATTAATGTTTTACGATTTCCGTCTGTTCCATCGTTACCTAAAATTTTATAATAGTTAAGATAAAAATAATACTTACCAGATATTTTTTTCATACCTTTTGGTCTGTATCCATTTTTACATCTTTCTATTTCTTGAGCCCAATATTCTTGATAAGCAACTGAGTCTGGACTAATGTCTGGATGTCCATTATTTACAATAGGTCTGTATTTTTGTGGATCTTTTTTTATTTTAGCCATACCTTAATTTCCTGGTTGATCCTATACCATATGGTCCTTTTCTTTTCTCTCTTGCCGCTAATTTATTATGATAATTAACCTCCAAACTTACACCATGTATTTTTTGTGCAATGTTATCGTATATTTTAGCTTTATCCAAATCTCCTCTATTATAATTTTTATTATAAGCCCTAGTTAAATAACCTAATTTATATTCAAATTTTTTTTCACTCATCATTCATTTTCATTTTCTTTATCATAAATGTAATCTCCATTTTCATCATATCTTGCTAATATTTTTAAGCTATCATTATCATTACAACAGTTTCTTTTTATGTAGCTAATATTATTTACATCTTCAAAAGATTTATTAATTTTTTCATTTCGCTCAAGAGCTGATTCAATAAACCTATCATTTTGATATTGAGATATTAAATCTTGTGGTAAATGTGAAGTAAAAATACTTCTTGGACAATCTGATATACTTTCAAAATCATATTGTTCTTCAAAATCAATATTAAAAGATTCAAATGTTCCAATTTGTTTAGGTACATTTATTTCATCTAATTCTGGTTCATCAGGATTAGGGGGTGGTGGTGGTGGCACTACTACTGCTGGCTCACACCTAGAACGATTTCTACATTCTTGTCTTGTAGGATATGCATCAGCTCCTGTTCTAAAAATTGCCACCCAAAATAAAACACTTGTTCTTGGCTGTTGTAATGGTGGTGCAGTAGGATATATATGTGTAAACAATTTATTGCAATCGGCAATAGAAATTGTATTTCCTGATCCTCCAGCCCCTATAATAACACGATTACAATGACCTCTACATGTATAAAAAATTTCAGTTCTATCTACGTTTATACCTCCAAAATCATCTATCCATCTTGCATTTAATGGATTATTA
>LULH01000859.1_pt1 | contig 10978 bp, 7 predicted proteins | sample 728201 | NCBI WGS metagenome assembly LULH01 (sample SAMN03860294, study PRJNA289734) | marine metagenome | biome: seawater column; feature: ocean; material: water; isolation source: Red Sea water column Station 169 - depth 100m | place: Saudi Arabia: Red Sea | collected 2011-10-15 | depth 100 m
TAGTATACTACTCTAACAGTTATGATCTAGAAAAAAGATTGCAATCAGAAGATAGAGCACATCGTATCGGCCAGACTGGCAGTGTTACTTATGTTGATTTAATTGCAGAAGGTACTATAGATGAGAAAATAGTTAAATCACTTAGGAGCAAAATAAATATAGCAAATGAAATTATGGGCGAAGACATTAAAGATTGGATCTAAAGAATTATCGGCTCGTATGCTGTTCGTCCTTCTATCTTCTTCGCTTGCAGTACTTGTTTGCGCCCTGTTTCTGGTTCTCTTTTCGTTGAGCAATGCACCCAACCAGAGTTGGGATCAATACCATCATAGAACTCTAGTATTAATTGATCAAACTCACAATTTTTTGTAATCCAAGTTGCAAGTTCCTTGTTGTCAACTCCATTTATTTCGAAGTCTGCTGCCTCACCCTTGGCATGTTGTGACTTAGCCGAAGATCCGATAGCTTCGCACAACTCTGGGCTTCTATAGCCTGAAGATATCATGACCGGTTTTCCAAAATGCTCTCGCACTGGTTGCAGGACGGACTCCGCTAGGTGAATAAGATTATTAATCTCCGCGGTCCCTGGCTCATTCCGTATGTTTTTGCGGATCGCTGTTTGAGATTTGACTAGCTCTGCTAGTGTAAAATTATTTGATAGTTTCATTTTATCATTCCTAATAAAGTTTCAATAACCATTAACGCTACAGCCCCCACCGTAGTCAAAACAACCCAATAGATTTTATCTATTTTACCACCCAATTCTTCTACATCTTTGTGTACATGCGAAATTTTATTGTCCAAATGGACAAGATGATTTGTCTTAATTACTTCTACTTCACGTTCTATACCTTTAAGGTGACCATATAAAGATATAACATGCTCTCTGTCTGATTCTGGTGTTATGCCGTGGACATTATCGTTCACTACGCTATCCCCCTTTGTCCTTGTCTAATAGCTTTTTCACCAGGGGATAATAAAGCATCTTCAGTTTTAGTCAATCCTGTAGCAGGATTAACAACTCCGGTTACACCGGCCATTGCGTTTGGATTAACTACTGGTGCTCCTGTTTCAGCAACTTGTGGTACTGGTATTTCTGGTTCAACCGCTACCGTGTTTGGCACAATAGGGGCTTGTGATACTTGTTCTGGTTCTTTTCGTTCTACTTCAAAGTCTTCAAACTTCATTCTATCCCATTTTCGTTTTACATCATTCAGTTCGAATCTTGGTATAAAATCATACTTATCAAATATTTTATCTGGATTTGCATTTTGAATTTTTTTATAACGAGATTCTAATCCACCTTCTCCCCAAGATAATGCAGAAAAAGTACCGTCTAAAATATTTCTAATTTGTTTTTTACCTAACTTTCTATCTTTTAAAGCAGTTCTAATTTGATCTCTAGTCATTAAACCAGAATCTAATGCTGCTCTAACAGCTCTGTAAAACTGATATTGCTGCCTAAATGCTTCTTCATTCATTTCATTATACTCACGTACAAGTTGTGCAGGTCCACGATTTTGATAATTTTTTGTGCTGTACCAACTTTCACTAACTTTTGGTTCTTTAAATGTATTTTGAAATTCACTAATTTTGTAAGCAAATGATCCCGGTACGTCTACAGTAACTGTTGAACCTCCTAATAGTTTAAACATTTCATCTCCAATTTTTACAGGTTGACCTGTTCCTGATACATCGCCTGAAAATGCAGACCACGTTCTTTGTGCTGAACTTACAACACCTGGTTCGTTTTTATTTAAAATGTGCATAATAGCTTTGTCAAATTTTTCTAAAAAAGTATCTGAAGGAGACCACACAGAACTACCAGTTTTTGTTTTTCCACTAAGAGCTTCATAAACACCTTCTGTGCCAATAGATAAACCAAACAAAGTTCCGTTTAATAAATCAAGTAATGGACCAGATGCGTTAAAGTATTCAGCTAAAACATCTGTTTCTATTTTATTTGGATCTAATTTTGCTTTTGGGTCTGTTGCTCTAATAATTAAATTGTTTACTGTAGAACTAATTAAATCATACGGATTGTACCTAGACATATCAAATACTTTAAATGTGCCTCGTTTTTCATCTAAATTACTAATAGGAACTAAATCACTAAATTTCATATAGTCTGCCGCAAACTCATCTTTGTATGTTTTAATTTGTTCAGGAGTTATATTAGTCATTGCATATCCTAAGCCTCTAGCTCCCTCATTTAATCCCCACAACGTTGCAAATTGTCCCATTAATGATTTATAGCCCATGGCTCTAAGAGTTGCGTTGTCTGATGCAATATGTTTCATAGCTAAAGTAGATGTTGCAGCACTTGTTCTTATTATTTCTGCAGGGAAAGACACAAAGTTTCCAATAAAAGGTATTTTTCTAATAGCTTGAATCATCGGTGGCACTTTACTGTATGTAGGCATAAGTTCTCTAACCATCATAGCAGCATACCAACGTTTCTAAAACCACCTTTTAATGCTGACATTAAATACTCGTGCGCGTACCATTTCCAAACATTATCACCACCTGAATATAATCTTGTAGCAGTTTTCATTAGTTTAGAGTTGTCTGCCATGCCTGCTAATTTACCAAACGTACTAACTTTACCTGCTTTAATATCTGCAAGAACAGCACTTAACTCAGAAGCCACAATGTTTTCATCTATAACACCTAGCTCTGATTTTCTTGCTATGTTTTTAATTAATTCTTCTTCGTTTACAGTTCTGCCAGCACCAAATATATCATCTAATGTTATTTTAAACGCATCGGATACAGAAGCTCTGCCACCAATCCATCCGTTGTTAAGAACAAATGCAGCTGCACTACCAAAGTTACGTGTTTGTGTTGCTGGAGATAGAACTGTTTTACCTGTTTGCACACCTGCTTTGTATGCGATCATTCCTTGGTAAATAGAACTTTCCATAAATTTATCTAATTGGCCTAACGATCCACGCAACATGCTAACTACTTCTTTTGAACCATACAACTTAGAAATATCAGAATCTAACAAACCTAGACCCGGCACTCTATCAACAGGCATTGGGTTTACAATTCCAGCACGAATTGCTTCATCTCTAGATGCAAACAAACGCCCTTCGTTTAACAATAATTGTCCAATACGATCGTAGTTTTTTAAATTAGTTGCTTGTGTTACTAAGCTAGATGTAGTTTGCATTACAGAAGAACGTAAGTTACCTTCTTCTCCTAATAATTTTCTAATAACAGCAGGTAGTTCTTCTCCTGTTTGAATAACTATATCGTCCATTTTTAAATTATTTTTTGTTATGTTTTGTAATGCAATTATTGGATCAATACCTTCTGTTTTTACAGTCGCTAAAAGATCATCTACTTGTTGTTCAGCAAATCTTCTAATTGATGCTTCAGTTGATTGTGTTGAACCTTTTATAGCTAATTCTACTAGTGACTCATTGTTACGTATACGACTAGCAACAAAATTAATAGCATCATCTTTAAGTTTTTGGTTAGGTTTAAACTGAGGATTGGTAAACATAGCAAAAGATTGTCTAATGTATGATTTTAAATTAGTGTTTAAAAACATTTTAAGACCACTCTCATCAGGTAAAATATCTTTGTAAAGATTACGCACAGCATCAAACTCATCACTCAATGCTTTAGCTGTTGACTGTAATTCTTTCGGTAAAGCAGTTAATTTTATTTGTCCTTTTATGTAAGCCAACACTTGATCAAGTAAATAGTCTTGGCCTGCTGGAGATGTAGTTGCTTTGTTATAGCTTTTTAAAAAACCGTTTGCTAAATCGTATGCTTTTACTTCAACAGAATCTAATAATTTTTCTATTTGCCTAGATTTTGATTTAATAAAGTTTTGTGCTGCTACATCTAAATATAATTGATCAGGGCTTCTAATGCCGGTTGCTCTTGTTATAATATCTTTACCCAAAAACTCCGCAAAAGTTTTTACACCACCTGCTATGCCTTGGTTTACTTCTTTCATAAGAGGTATACTTACTTCATAAGCACCTGGTTTACTAAACGGTGCTTTTAATGTTCCACCTGCTAAATAACTTAATGGTTTAATTGCTAGTTGATTACCTAGCTGTAGTGTTTTTCCACCTACATAAAGAGAAGGTTTAATTACACCATATTTTGTAGCGGCCCACAATGGAGGACCGACTAAAGGAAACAATCCACCAATCATAGCTCCTTCTGCACCAAATCTTAATCTGTTTTTTAAGTTTGCAACTGCTAAATCTCTACCACTTAATCCTTCCGTGTCTATTAGATCATATGTAAACAGCGGTCCGTCTTCATGAAACACTTCTGTTGCTGTGTTGTAAGGCCCACCTGCAATAAGGTCAGTACCAGCAAAAGTAAGTGCTGATGTACCAACACGTTTTGAAACATTAGATATTCTTGTGCCGAATAAAGAAGCTCCTGTTAGACCGTATGTTTGCGTTGCAAATAAATTAACACCCGTTTTAGATTTAAGCATACGTCTTAACAAATTTATGCCTTTAAATACACCACCGGCAGGAACACCAAACTCAACCCCAATAGCTCCAACTTCTCCTATAAACGTTTCGGGTGTTGAAATTTTACCTTCTTTAATCATTTTATCATATGACGCTCTAACTTTTTCTGTTGCTTCGCCACCAAAAGCCCAATCTTTAGTTGATGCTGCAATGTCTACAATATTATATCAGGAGTTTCTCCTGCACCGCTGGTTATTCTATCTGCAATTTCAAAGGTAGCTGGAAACTCTTTACGTACGTCTATGTTTTTACCTGTTGCAGCGTTGTACATAGCTCCACTTAAATGTAATAAAGTATTGTAAATTGTGTAGGGAGATGCAACAGCTGCTTCAACTAGTGGGTTGTCTGTAATTAATTTATATCCTTCGGTAAGTAGTCTTACTTCTATTGGTCTGTCACCTTTATTCATAATTTTTTGTGTATCGTCTAACATGTCATTAAGTTTAATGTTTGTTTTTTCTCGCATAAATTTTATTTTTTCAGCAAGTCTTGTTTCTTTAAATCTTTTTTTAATATCGTCTTGCACTTCAACAATAGGTGTTGGAATGTCTATAATGTTTGAATCAGTAGTTGAAAGCCCTGCTACAGTTAATGGCTGCACTCCTTCTTCATTTAATTCTGCGTAGCCTTGTCTTCTATTAATAGGTGTGCCACCCATAGCGTTGCCTTTGTTACCATAATAGAAATCCATTTGATTATCAAAACGTGTTAGTGTTAAACCTTTTTCAGTTAAAGGTTGTTTATACCCCATAGTTACAGTGTTAATCCCCATATCTTTTAAAGAACTTTTTGGTATATCTGGTCTTAATGTTATTTGTAACTCATTTGCTTTATTTAATAAATTTTGAATTGTTGAATAAGCTTCAGTGTTTTTATAATTATTTTTAATAAATAGTTCAGCGTTTTCTTTAAAATTTACATTAAGTATTCCAGGTATTAACTGTTTATTAGATGGAAGATCTAATCCCGCGCCTCCTCTTTGTATGGGATTTATATGATCTATTTGCCAAAACTTTTTATCTTTTATTAAAGATTTTATAGTTGTTTCAGCAGCTGCGTTAACTTTAATTAAACCTGTTTTTGGATCAACAGCAGTAGACAACATATCCATAAAACGTTTGTTATTAAAAATGTTTTCTGCAGCGTAAGTTTTATTATTAAAAATATTTAAATTTTCTACAGATCTTTTAGTGTTAAATTCTGTGTTAATAGCTCTGTCATAAGAACTATAACCCATTTCATCTCCTGCTTGTCTTGCTCTTCTTGTAGCTTTAGTTCTACCATATCGTCTTTGCATGTACGCAGCATAAGCGTCAGGGCCGGCTTCAATAGCTCTTTGTAAAGCTGCTGCGTCTTTTCTTGCACGAGCGGCTGATGATAATTCACTTGCAAGAACTTTATAATCTATACCAAGTTCTTTAGCTAATTGACGTCTAGCTTCAAGTGAATTAGGGGTGTTGTAAGCAACTTTAGATTTTTTACCACCAGGTAAAGTTCTGAGTTGACCCGGATTTAATGGGTTAAAGGTTTCGTCTGGTGGTATATATTTTCTATCGTTTCTCATTTTCATAAAAATGTCTTTATACTCATCTACAGAAAACTGTAACTTATCTATCATTGCTTTTTTAATTGATCTTATAGCAGTATCTTTAGTTACTGCTTTAGATGAATCACCTATATTTTTACCTACTATTGAATTAGGACCTTCAGTTAAATTTTTTAAATTCCAAGCGTAGTCTTTATCAAAGTTAATTAAATTTTGTATTTCATTAACACGCGAGGTTAATGAGGTAGAAGGCACATCATCAAACGTATCAGTCTTAGACATAAAAGCTTTGTTTTTGTTTTGTAAATTAAACAATAGTATTTCCATTTTTTCTTCTGGACTTGCAGCGTTTTTAATTGACTTCATAACATCAGGGGTAATCAGTGAATTATAAACTTTTTCAGCTTCTTTTATTTGTACAGGATTTTTTCCTGCATTTTTTAATCTGTTTTTTAAAAATTTAAACCCACCTCTAGCGGTTGATTTAACAAGAGAAGTTAAACCTATAGCATCAAAAGGAAGCATCAATACACCAAAAGCATTTCCTATAGGATTAGAACCTGTTTTAGCAACACGTTCATCCAATATTTCTTTTACCTCAGGAAGAACAGCATCATATAAAGTTTTTTTGTATGTTGTATATTGTGTTCCTGAAAGTGGATCTATTTTTTTAATTGCTTGATTGTAATACAGTTCAGAAGAATACTTATCTATAAAATAATCATCTTCTTTAGTTTTTGTATCTTGTCCTTTAATTTGAACAATATCACTTGGTGTTGTTCCACCCATTAATAATGCAGAACTTGCAAAATTTAAAGGTTCTGAAAGATACTTACCACCTAATCGATCTGCTTTCTCTTCATCAGTGAAATACATATCTGGAGTTAGATATGTATCAAATTTTTTTCTTGTTTCAATATCTTTTTCACTACCAAAATAATCTTCTTCATATAAATGGGGAAAGTTTTTTTTGTGATATTCAGACCCGTAAGCTTTAGATGCTTCAGTAATAGCCATTTAAGCCACCTGTGCTGGTAATGTTAAATCCGTATTATATTTTTGATTAAATAATGAAATGTCTTCTTGTGTTTCTATGTTTGCAAAGTCAAGTAACGCTTCTTCACTTGTTGCAATTAATTTAACTACACCGTCTGATACTTCTACAGGAAGTCTTGCGCGTAGTTCTTCAAACGTAATACCCATAGACCGTGCTTGTTGTGGGTATTGGTCTGGATCAAGATTACCAGGCTCCATCGGCCCTGGGTCTAATTCTTTTTCTCTGTATCTTTCTTCGTATGAACCACCATTTGCAAATCCTACGCGTCCACCTTTTGCATTGTTTTCTCTTCCTGAAGGAACAAATACATTATTTAAACCAAACTCTACAAAAGAATCTACAGTTACTTTGTTTTTTATTTCAGCAGCTGACATTCCATAGTATTCACTATCAAGATCTAAATGTAACTCAGCATCCAGTATAGATCTTACTGTTGATTCAATACTGTACTGGAAGTCTTCATCTCCTAATAACTCAATCTTACCTTCTAGAACAGTTTTTTGAACAGAAGCAAATAAAACATTTTCTAATTTACTTTGAAGTTCTTTGTATTCTTCTGAGTTTGGATCAAGATCTTTCATTTTGTCATATATTTCATCAGCTGCTTTTAAATTAAATTCAGTTTCAAACTGCGGCACAGAAAGTTGTTCTTTTAATAACTTCATATCGTTTTGAAATTCTGCATTAACAAGTTGTAATTTTTGACCAAACTCTGTTGACGCTGCTACTTTAGCGTCTTCCTTATCTAGAAATTTTTCTCTGTCAGATAATTTAATACCTAATCTTGTTTTTTTAGCTGCGTCTAATTTATCTTGATATCTTTGTTCGCGTTCCCCCATGCTTTCACCAAGATCTCTACCTAAAGAACCGAGAGCCGGACTTGCTGCTTGCAACGCACCAATAAAACCACTACGTCCTGTTGGCTGTGCGCCCATAATGTCGGCACCTGCAGCTGCTAAACGTAAATAATCTGATTGAGAAAACCCACTAGGTTTTACTGGGTCTGTAACATATTGATCTATTAAAGCTTTTATTTCTGGAGACATTACGTAGTCTTGAGCTTCATATTGAGTAAAAGGTTGTACACCAGCAGGATCTGATTCTGCATAGTTTTGTCTAACGCTTCCGCCACTATTAAATCCAGATACAATACCGTTGTTCTTAGATGATATGCCACCGCCTCTTCTAAACATTGGTCTACTTAAACTTTTCATTACGGTGTTTGATTACCTCCAAAAGCTCCTGATGCTCCTAATATACCTAGAATCCCGGTGCCCGCTCCAAGAAGAGTTTGCATAGTAGATGGGTCTGGTGTTGTTTGGAAAGTTGTACCACCTGGCGCACCATATGCAGCACCAAGCATTTGACCCATGAAGCCCATAGCTTGTTGCGGAGCAAGTGCAATGCCTTGTGCTTCAGCTTGTTGTGCATCAAGAAGTGCTTGTTGATAAGCTTGGTTTTGTGTTCCCATTTGTGATAGTGCATTAATTTGATTACCAAGCATAGATATATCATATTGTCCAAGACCTTGTTGTGATGCTGATAAACCACCTAATTGAGCTAACTGATTAGCAAGTTGTTGGTTTTGTAAATTAGACATACCTGCTTGATATCCACCAGCTTGTCCAGCAAGTGCAACGTTTTGTGCAGCTTGGCTACCTGCAGCTCCTGCTGCTTGTAGTTGTCCTTGCATACCTGAGCCAAGCAATCCTAAATTCTGAGCTGCTTGTCCTTGTGCCATTTGTCCACTAGCTAATTGTTGTTGAGCTGCTTGCGCTGCTAACTGATTAGCTTGAGTAAAGCCTTGGTTTAATAAACCAGATTGTAATTGTGCTCCACCAAGAGCTGCATCAGCAGCTAATTGTCCTTGAGCAACGCCAAATCGTCCGCCGCCAAAAGCAGAACCAGCACCAGCACCGAGCTGTGCTTGTTGTTCTGCAACTTGTTGATTGTAAGCATTCATAGTCGCATCAATAACTTGTTGTTGATATGGTGACATGAATTGTTGATATGCTTGTGGTCCCATAAAGCCTTGTGCAGCTGCTAAATATGAATCACCGGCACCTTGTCCTGCTGTGGCAGCAGCTTGCATTTGATTTGCAATATTTCCTGCAGCAGATATTCCTGCTGCTCCTGCACCTTGACCAGCCATAGCTGCTTGTTGTGCAAGATCATACATGGTTCCTGCTTGACCTAGAGCACCCGCTCCAGGAGCAGGCCTAACTTGTCCTGTGTTAGGATCAACAACTAAGTTTTGTGCTAACCCTGTTAAATCTTGTGCTTGTTGTAAAAATGGTTGATAACCAGCTAAACCTGGCGCTAAAGCTTGTGCCCCTGTAGTAAGTGCATCTTGTCCAGCAACAAACTCTGGACCCATGTATCCGCGTGGATCAGTGTAAAAAGGAGAACTTGTAATAGGTGTTGTTCCTTGTAAATAAGAACTAAAGTCTTCACCTATTGATGTAATAAAGGGTGGTGGTAAAGTTTGTTGAGTAGTTACAGCCATTATGCTATTGCCTCCATTTGATCCATCATCTCATACATTTTTTTTGCTGCTGCTCTAGGGTCTCCTGAACCACCTGTCATTTTATCAAAACCTTTCATAGCATCAGCTGTTAAAACAAATTCATTTTTTGACAACATGGCTGGCACGTCGTCAGCTTTTTCTCTAACACCTTGAGATATAAAAATACCATCACGGCCATCTATTTGCATACCTTCTGGCATGCCAGGAGCCGCTTCAATAGTATCTGCTATACCACCTAAATTATATCCTACTCGTCCACCAGATGCCATATATTGTTTGTATTTTTCCATTAAAATTGGATCTGGGTATGGGCTGTCAATGTAATCGCGGCCCGATACTCTCTTGTACCCATCAAACCATTCTTTCCAAATCTTAGCTTCTTCAGCTCTATCTAACTCTTTTTGTTTTTTCAGTTCTTCAGCCATAGGCATTAACTGAGTAACAGTTGCCGTTGTTCCAATAGTTGTTAATGCTTTTACAAAATCAAATTCCATTTTCCCTGTTATTGGGTCTTTACTAGTAAATCCAGGCATAACTGCTTTACCTACGTTTTGTGTAAATCTATCTAATGTTCCTCCAGATCCAATAAAAGATTCTGAGTCTGCAATTGCTTCTAGTTCTTTTTCAGTTAAAGGACTATATGTTGGACTGCCTTGTTTTGGACTAGAAGCTAAATTTGTAGCTTGTTTATCAAGAGCTGCTTGTTGAAACTTTAAACCTTTTATGTACCCAGGATTATTATAACCTGCCATGAACTCAGTACCAAAATCCATTGGACTTGCACCACCAGGTAAAAGAGTACCTAATCCTCCTTTAAGTCCAGAACCTATTCTACCATATTCACTTGGGTTACGTGCTTTGTAACTTTGTGCACTTAAAATCGTACCAATAGCTGTATACGGATCAAGTTTTCCTGAATGTAGTTTAGCTGATCCAAGTTGACCTAAACCTAAAGCAAGAGGCATACCTAATGGACCGGCGAACATCATAGATGCTGGGCCTAAGAAAGGAGCTATCTCTTTTGGAACTAAAGCATCTGCTATTTTATCAAAAACGTCTGTAATACTCATTATTCTCCTGATTCCGCACCAATTGGTGGCATCTCTAATACTTTAACTTTTATATCTACAGCTTTTGTATCGGACCAGAGTTGGCCACAATTTGAGCAGGTGCCGATTGCCTGTTCCTCCGAATCTACCTCATTCTCACAATTTTTACAATAGATTCGTTGATATACTTCAGGTTGTATGACTGGTATTTCCTGACCATTGATAGTTTTATAGCTTATTGGCTGTCCTTCTTTGATCAATCTCATTACGTTATCTCCAACACTGATA
>LULH01000445.1_pt1 | contig 10905 bp, 9 predicted proteins | sample 728201 | NCBI WGS metagenome assembly LULH01 (sample SAMN03860294, study PRJNA289734) | marine metagenome | biome: seawater column; feature: ocean; material: water; isolation source: Red Sea water column Station 169 - depth 100m | place: Saudi Arabia: Red Sea | collected 2011-10-15 | depth 100 m
CCAATCCACAAAAATGTTTGCGGTATAGAAACAGCAAAAACAGTAAACCCCTCGTCAGCTAATGTCTGAATCAAGCTCCATGCAAAGAATATTCCTAACCCTGTACCAAGAGCGGCACCAAATATTGAAATAATAGAAGACTCTATAAAAATCATTCTTCTTATTTGTTTTCTATAAGTTCCTATTGCTCTCATTAGTCCAATTTCTCTTGTTCTTTCATAAACCGATAAAGAGAGTGTGTTTGTAATACCAAATAGAGCTACAAAAATAGATATGGAAAGAAATCCATAAATTACATTCAAAAGTAATTGTATTTGATTATTTGCTTCTTCAACTAAACCATCTTCATCTCTTACTTCAACACCAGGGTATTCATCAACAATTGCGTTTATTTTCTCTTCTAATTCCGGAGTTTTTTTGCTTACATTGAAATACAATTCTGTATCAAGTGATTCGTCAGCAAAAAAAGTATTGTTTTCAAGAAGTACAAAAAATTCAGCCGGTGGTTGAGTGGTCCAGTCAAAAATGTAGGTGACAGTAAAAGTTCTTTCTCCTTCTTCAGGAATTGTTAGTACAACCTCATCTCCTACAAAGAGTTCTTCTCTTTCGGCAGTCTGTTTTAGTATTCCTATTGCATCTTTTTTAAGGAAGTCTTTTCTGTTTCCAGATATATCGTCTGTTTTTACAAGATCAAAGACAGTTTCATCTACGGCACCAAGAATAAGTGGTCGCTGGTTGTAGCCGACAACAGTAGCTCTTGTTCTAGAAAGTTTTGTTACTTCATCTAGCTCTAAAAGTTCTTCCGATAAACCTGTTGGAATTCCTGGAGAAACAAATACATTGGATGCGCTTACTTGATAGTCAGCAAGTATTACCTCACTTATCAGAGACTCTGCCTGTGCCTTGAATGAGGTCGTTATAACGTTTGCCAAAGATATTAAAGTTAATCCAATCATTAAAGCTGATGCTGTTGAAGCAGTTCTTCTTGGTGTTCTTTTCGAGTTTTCTGTAGCCAATTTACCAAGAATTCCAAAAACTAAGTTGTAAGCTTTATCAAAAAGAAAAACAAAAGGCTTTGTAATTGATGGGGTAATTACAGAGATCCCAATAAAAATTACACCTGCACCAAAACCTACTTGTTGCAGAGAAGACAAAGTTGGAAGATCTAGAAAATCGTACAAAACACCAAATAACATACCAAAACCAGCTATAGAAATGAGCGAACCAAAAACTAAACGGATAAATAAAGATTTTCTTTTAGGTGTTGAGACACTGTCTCTAATCGCTTCCATTGGGCTTACTTGGGAGGCTTTTCTAGCTGGAAGTAAAGAAGATAAGATAGTAACAGTTATTCCAATCATTAATCCTGTTATTGCAGCTTCTGTTGTTAAAACTAATGGACCGTCTGGTAGTCCAAACTCAAAATATTGCAATCCTTCTTTCACTGCAACAGCTAAGCCAACACCAAGAGCAATACCCAGACCAGAGCCAATTACAGACATAAACAGAGATTCAGAAATTACTAATCTGTAAATTTGTCTTTTTGATGTACCTAGAGCTCTAAGTAGCGAAAGCTCTTTTGTTCTTTGTAGTAAAAGAATTCTAAATGTATTTTGAATGATAAAAGCTCCAACAAATATTGCGATACCAGCAAATACATTAAGTATTGTATTGAAGAAATCTAGACCTTGCTTGATAGAATCAGCTTGTTCTGCTGCAGCTTCTTGAGCGTTTATTACATTTAAATTTTCTGAATCTAAGTTTGTTATTTCAGTTTTAACATCATTAATATCAAAGTTATTTTCTATAACTACATTTATTAAATCTACTTCTCCTCTTGAATCTAATAATTTTTGAGCAGTCCTGAATCAACAGAAAAATCATGATTTTCTGCGGTTACAACATCCATGACTACTTCTTTTGTATTAGTTGGTGGCTCTCCTTCAACTAATGACCACTGTGCTGCATATGGATTACTATCCCAAGCAGCCCCAAATGTTGGTGCAAATCCATTAGAAATTAATACTGTTTCACCATCTACAATTTTTATGAACTGAGCAAAACCCAATACTTCACCCCAAGCTGCTTTTACACTTGGTAAATTTGAAATCTCTTCAATTCTTTCATCAGGTATTTTCTTAACTTCAAATGAAATTGGTCCTTGACCGCCATCGCCACTAAATCCCTCAGCAAAATCTTCTTGTATTGGCTGTACTACTAGGTCAACCCCCTCATAAATGCCTGAGAATAAGTTATCAAATGCGGATTTATTGCTCTCCGAAAAAATATTTGAAGCAATAATAACTGCTACACCAAGAATGATGGAGGATGTTGTTAAAAATATCCTTACTGGATAGGTTTTTAAATTTTTCCAGGCTATCAGGAAAAGCGGGCGCTTTGTAAATCCAAACATTAGATGTTAGTTAAAGTCGTAACCTCTGCAACAATTTCTTCTTGTGTTGGTTGGTCTAAGTCACTAGCAATTCTTCCATCTTTAAGCATTATTACTCTATTGGCGTAGGAAGCAGCATAGGGATCGTGTGTAACCATGATGATTGTCTGGTTAAGCTCGTCAACTACGGACTTCATGAAACTTAAAAGCTCTTTGCTTGATTTTGAATCTAAATTTCCTGATGGCTCATCTGCAAAAATTACTTCAGGTTTTGTAGCCATGGCTCTAGCAGCTGCTACTCTCTGTTGCTGTCCGCCAGATAATTCATTGGGCCTATGTGTTAACCTATCTCCTATATCTACTGTTTCAACTACTTGTTTTACCCAGTCGATATCTGGTTTTCTTCCAGCAATAGATGCCGGTAGTGTAATATTTTCTTCAGCGGTTAAGGTTGGGATTAAGTTAAAAGCCTGAAACACGAACCCAAAGCTGTCTCGTCTAATTTTTGTTAATTGTTTATCATTTAAAGTAGATATATCATCTTCTTTTAGAAATATCTGACCAGATGTTGGTCTGTCTAATCCTGCTAAGCAATGAAGTAATGTTGACTTTCCAGAGCCAGATGGACCCATGATTGCTGTAAATTCGTTTTCTTTAAACTCGACATTAATTTTGTCTAATGCCGTGACACTTGTTTCTTTTTCACCATAAATTTTTGTTAAATCAATAGAGTGAATTATTTTATTCATGAATCCAATACTAGGTTATGAATGGATATATTGATATTTCGACATTTTCTGTTAACAAAAAATTTACAATTATAATTTTGAAATTTTAAAAAAAACATCTACATTAATAACAATGTATAAAGTAACAAACTGGAACTGGTGGACGCTACATATGTAGGTGCCTAGTTCTATGTTGTTTTCTAAAGCCGGGCACAGCCCGGTTTTTTTATTTTAGGAGGAACAATGAGCGAACAATATAAATTTTTATTATCAGAATCTGAGATGCCGACACAGTGGTACAACATCATTCCGGACTTACCAAATCCACTACCACCCCCATTGAACCCGCAAACAATGGAGCCAATTGGTCCAGAGGATTTAGCTCCCTTATTTCCAATGGGTTTGATTTTACAAGAAGTGTCTCAAGATTCTTTTATAGATATACCAAAGCCTGTTTTAGATTTATATAAGCTTTATAGACCTTCCCCTTTATTTAGAGCAGTTCGACTTGAAAAAGCTCTAGGTACAAAATCAAGAATATATTACAAATACGAAGGTGGATCCCCGTCTGGCTCGCATAAACCTAACACTGCAATCCCCCAAGCGTTTTATAACGCGGAAGAAGGTGTTACAAAAATGGTTACGGAAACAGGTGCTGGTCAGTGGGGTTCTGCTTTGGCTTTTGCATGCCAGGCTTTTGGAATTGAATTAGAAGTGTTTCAAGTAGCTGCGTCATATTTAGCAAAACCTTACAGAAAAACCATGATGGAGATATATGGCGCAAAAGTTTACTCAAGCCCCTCTGAAAGAACAGATATTGGTAAAAAGTTTCTTTCAGAAGACCCTGAAACTCCAGGAAGTCTTGGCATTGCTATTTCAGAAGCTATTGAAGTTGCTGCTAAAGATGAGAAAACAAGGTACGCTCTTGGAAGTGTTTTGAATCATGTCCTAATGCATCAAACCATTATTGGAGAAGAAGCACTAAAACAATTGGCACTGGCAGACGATTATCCAGATGTAATAGTTGGGTGTACTGGCGGTGGTTCAAACTTTGCGGGTCTTTTTACACCTTTTGCTAGAGAAAATATGCAAAATAACAAATCTACTGTTATTAGAGCTGTTGAGCCACAGGCTTGTCCATCTTTGACTAAGGGAACGTATGCATATGATTTTGGGGATTCAGTAGGAATGGCCCCCGTAGTCAAAATGCATACCCTTGGTCATTCTTTTGTGCCTGATCCAATTCATGCTGGAGGTTTGAGATACCACGGAATGGCACCATTAGTCAGTGCAATGTATGAAGAAAAGTTAATCGAAGCAGAAGCAATAGGCCAAAAAGAATGTTTTGAGGCTGGTCAACTATTTGCTAAAACAGAAGGCATAATTCCTGCTCCAGAAGCAACTCATGCAATTGCGTCAGCAATTAGGGCAGTGAAAGATGCCGACCAAAATTCTGAAAGTATTGCCGTATTGACAGCAATGTGTGGACATGGTCACTTTGATATGAAAGCTTATGAAAACTTTTTGAGTGGAGAGATGGTTGACTACGAATTTCCATCTGAAAAAGTTCAAGTAGCTTTGGAGTCAGTAAACAAATAGGTGAAAATGGATGATCAAATAAATTATGGTAATAAAGCTAAAAACCTAGAGTTTGTGGCAAACCATACGGATATAGAAATTCCATACTTTAGAGAGCTTTCTTTGAAAGATTTAGAAAATATTAACGAGATTCTTAATGATTTTTCAGAAGAAATAATGATAAGAAGCAATAGTTCTAATGAAGACTTAGAGAGCTCTTCTAATGCAGGTAAATATCTTTCCATCGGACCAATCAGCAAGAAAAGAATAAATGATATTAAAGAATCATGGAATCAAGTGTTAAATAGCTACGAAAAAGATGTGAATCAGACCGTGATTTTGCAAGATTATGTAAAAAATGCAAGAAGCGTATCTGTGCTTACATCTTTTAAGGTTGGGACAGACTCTCTTTACAGATCATTTTCAATTTATAATGGTCCAGAAACTGATGCTGTTACATCTGGAAAGTACAATCAGATTAAAAATTTTTATGTTCATAGATCAATAAACAAGTTACCAAAAAAATATGATGAATATTCTATATATCTAAATATTCTGACAAAATTAGAAGATTTATTTGGGAACAAACATTTAGACATTGAAATGGTTCTGAATAACAATTCTTCTCCACTGCTTTTGCAAGTACGGCCTCTGATGGAGAGAAAAGTTGATAAGGATTTGATCTTTACAGAGAAAAAAATAATTGAGCAGAATATAAAAAAATATGAGGCTTTAAAAGATACTACGGATGATCGTTTTGGCATAAATCACCTTTTTAGCAATATGTCGGACATGAATCCAGCCGAAATGATTGGAAAAAAACCTGACAATGTTGCATTTGGCTTATATAAATTTATGTTTACAGACTCAACATGGAATATACAGCGCGGTGAATTTGGTTATAGAAAATATAAACCGGCTAAATTAATGGAGCTTTTCAATAATGTACCCTACATAAATGTGAACCATAGTTTAAATAGTTTTTTAACTCGAAGCTTACAAGTCGATAGCTGCGAAAAAATAATACAGCATCAATTAGAAAAATTAAAAGAGAACCCACATTTACACGATTCAATTGAATTTAATATCTCTCGATCATCATATGTATTTGATTCTGAAGATGAGTTCGCAATTGAATATAGAAAAATTATTAGCCCAGAAGAGATTGAGAAATGGCATCAAGATTTAATTGATATTGATAGCTTTAACAAATCGACTCTAGAAAAAAACAATACAACTATGTTGAAAGCGTTCTCTTTGCTTGATGGAGATTTTGAATACTCTAAAAAAGAAAATATGAAATTTATTAGAGACAATATGGCATTGCCATTTACGCATCATTCAAGATTGGGGTTTGTGTACTTTGCTCAATTAAATAATCTTTTGAGAAAAGAAGTAATCACCGAAGCACATAAAAACTCGTTATTGTTGTCAGTAAAGTCGATAAGTACGAAAATGAAGACGGACGCTTATCAGGTCAAAATTGGAGAACAAAGTCTTAATAGCTTTTTAGATATTTATGGACACATTAGAGCCGGTAACTATAATTTATCTTCATCTAATTTAAGAAATAATTTAGAGTTCACTGAACTGTTGATTCAAAATAGTGAAATACATGATGAAAACATTTCATTGCAAAAAGCTATATTTTCAAATATTGATAAATATTTTAAACTTAACAATATTCCATACACAGCATCATCGTGGATTGAAATGTTTCAGACTGCTATTGCAACAAGAGAGAATTCAAAATTTTACTATACAAAAGGAATTGATGGTATTTTAAATGAAATAGAGGAGCAAAATATAAGCGACGAAGAACTTTTTCATAGACTAAATATTGAATTTAACCAAGAAAATGCAATTAATTTAGATCTTAAAAACACATTAATGCCTGACTTAATCTCGTCATCCGATGATTTTTATTTATATGAGGAAATGAGCAAAGAAGGAAATTACATTGGACAAGGAACAGTTTCTGGAGAAATTTTGCTACTTGACCATCATTCAAACCAACCTTACGACCTTGATAATAAGATAGTAGTTATCCCAGCAGCAGACCCAGGATGGGATTGGATTTTTAATTATAAAATCAAATCATTGATTACCCAGTATGGAGGTCCCAACTCTCACATGGCAATAAGGTGTGCTGAACATAGAATTCCAGCAATTCTTGGTATTGGTGAAAATAATTTTTCAATAATATCTACATCACAAAGCTTATCAATAGATTTTTCAAATGAAAGTTTTGCAATTGTTTAGATATTTAAAATATATTTGTTGTTCTGGAATCAATCCAAAAGAAGAGTGGTTATTTCCTTCCACTCTGACACTACAGGACCTGTTTTGTAAACGGTAATAGTGTCAAAAGTGAGTGTTATAGGGATGAGTTCATTAAGCTCCCCTAGATCGAAAGATTTAGGTAACTCATCCCCATAACACAGTGACATATGAGGTACCCAAAGACTTGGCCAACCTTCTATTTTTGAAACAGCATTAAAAAAGTATGAGTTGTCTGATGATTCTAGATACAGTTTTTGAAAGTACGTGTCCCCAGTAGAAACTTTGTCAAAAATGACTGTAGATTTTTTAACTAATAATTTATTTAAGATTTTTAATGCTGTTTCTTCCGAATCAATATGAGATACAAGAGTCACGTGTGGAAAAAAAGAATCTTTATCCTCTTCTTTCGCATATCTTTTAATAAGTTCATAAACTTTTTCATTGTGTATAGAGTTTTGAAGCCAAATTGAATAGGTTTCTTTATACATATTGTTATTTTATTAAGAAACAGTAACTGTAGCTAGCGATCCTTTTTTTCTGATTTTTTTTGATAGAAAAGCAAATACAAATATTGTTGTTGCGACTAAGGACATAGAAGGTCCTGAAGGAAGATTTAGGAAGTAGGAAAGATACAAGCCTGTTATTGAAGATATTGTTCCGAAAAGAACACTAACTCCTATAGACACTGTAAATGTTTCTGTTACAAGCTTTGCAGCAGCAGCTGGAATTATAAGCATACTCAAAACCAAAATAATACCTACTGTTTGTAAAGATCCAACAATTGCAATTGATAAAAGAATTAAAAAAAGATAGTTTAAAAAAGTAGTGTTTAGCCCTTTAACTTCGGCTCCAATTGGGTCAAAAGAGTAAAACAATAACTGCTTGAAATAAATCACTGTTACCAAAATGACCAATATCAGTAAGCTAACAACAATGTAAACATCAGAAATGTTCACTGCAAGTATTTGACCAAACAGTAAGTCTTCCAGGTTAACTGTGACATTTAGAAGTGAAATCAACACGAACCCCAATGCAAAGAAAGAAGAAAATATTATCCCAATAGCTGTATCTTCACCAACATTTGTGTTCTTAATTATTAAACCAAGAAAGATTGCAATTAAAATTGCCGCTGGAACTCCTAATTCAGAAATACTGAAACCCAAAAAAACTCCTACAGCAATAATAGGGAGTGTGGCGTGAGCCATCGCATCAGCCATAAACCCCATATTTCTATTAATAGTAAACGGACCGAGTAATGACAGCATAGCTCCTGATGCAAAGGCTGTTATCAGTGAACGTATCATAAAGTCGTATCTAAAAGGGTCAAGCAAAATTTCAATCATTACCAGATCCTTCATTATTAAAGTGTGCCTTGTTATTGAGTAAGCTATTGTGTGACCCATACATTTCTTCTATAACTTCTGCGGTTAAAACTTCTGCTGGGTCTCCATAAGCACAACAATGTTTATTTAAACAAAGCACTTCATCAAATTTTTCTTCTAAATTATTCACATCATGAGTTGCAATTAATATTGTTTTTCCATCTAAATTTATATTGTCAATTAGTTGCATTATGTCTTCTTGAGCTCCTATATCAACAGCACTAAAAGCTTCGTCCAATAATAGTATTTCAGAATCTTGCGCAAGAGCCCGCGCAATTAAAACCCTTTGAAGCTGGCCGCCAGACAGGTTTTTTATACTTTTATTAATTTTTTCTAATAATCCAACATCCTCTAATGCTTTTTTAATTTTTTCATTAACTTTATTCCTGGAAAATAAAGCAAAAGAATTTCTGGTAGTTAAACCCATTTCTACTACTTGCTTTACAGATAAAGGAAAATTCCAATTTATAAGATCTTTCTGGGGTACGTAGCTTACTTTACCTTTTACTTCACTAGGGCTCTTTCCTTCGATAGTTAATGACCCTTCTGTTAATGGTATTAAGCCAGCTAGAACATTAAATAAGGTTGACTTTCCACCGCCATTTGGTCCAACGACCGCTACCTTTTTTCCTTTATTTATAGAAAAGTTAACGCTTTCTAAGGCCGGTATATTTCCAAAATGCACACAGCACCCATCTGAAATTATCAGAGGGGTGCTTGCACTATTTACTTCTTTAGTATCCATCGTGATACCTTTCTTATTAAAAGTATCGAAAGTTATCTACAACTAACTTAGTCTGTGTTTCTTAAGTTCTCTACAATTAATTCAACAGCACTAATTAAGAAGTCTGGGTATGATTGGCCTTCCTTTAAGGTCTCAACCCATAAGCCTTCTACAGCTTTAATGCCAGTTTCTGAAACAATCGTCTCTGCATATACTGACGGGGCTTCAGATTCAATGAAGATGACTTTTATATTATTGTCTTCAATGACGTCTATAACATCAACTAGCTGTGCTGGTGATATTTCATTTGATGAATCAAGACTAGGAATAATTGTAGAAAGTACCTCTAATCCAAATTTAGCCTCTAAATATCCCAACGATTCGTGAGTTGTTATAAGCTTCCTATTTTGAGACGGAACTGTTGATATTAAATCAGATACCTGACCTGTTAAGCCTTTCAACTCATCTGCATAAGCGCTTCCTGCTTCTTCGTAGCTTGAAGCATTGCTTGGGTCAAATTCTACTAATTTTGCCTCTATATATTCGGCTGCATATACAACTCTATTTGGGTCAAACCAGAAGTGTGGATCGTATGCTCCATGGCCATGTCCTTCATGTCCATCGTGGTCATCATGGCCTTCTTCATCTTCATCATGGCCTTCTTCATCGTGATCTCCATGATCGTCATGTCCACCTTCTTTAAATTCAATTGGATAAACGTTTTCACCAACTTCAGCTAGTACGTCTGTACTACACGCTGAGCTTTCAAGCAATTTAACAACTGCTGCTGGTTCATACTTCAACCCTGTATAAAATACTAAATCTGCATCCGCAATGGTTCCAGCATCTTGAGGAGCTGGCTCATATGTGTGAGGATCTGCCTCAGCTGGCATAATGACAGTTAAGTTTATACTGTCTCCACCAACTTGGTTTACAAATTCACCAATCATTGGTGTTGTTGCTACAACATTAATTTTTCTGTCTTCTATTGCAGGACAACCTGCTTCATCTGAGCTGCCGCCAGAACAAGCAACCAAGACTATTGAAAGCGCAATTACGCCGAATTTAAAAATAGCTTTACTTTTCAAAGCATTCCTTCTTTCTAATATATAATAAATGAGAATATTTCTCATTTTTATTGAGATTAGTTCTCATTTATTTTTATGCAAGCTATAATTTAAATATGTCAAACAAATCTAAAGATATTCTTTTAGAACATAATATCTCAATAACTAATCCGAGAATTCTTGTGTTAGAGCAGTTGCTAAAAGTTAAAAAACCAATATCTATTGACAGTCTTTTAACTAGCCTTGATAATCAAGTTGCTACTTCTACCCTTTATAGAGTTCTTAATGATTTGCAGAAAATAAATATCGTATCTCAGTTTTTAAGTCCTGAAAATACAACAATGGTGGAACTCTCACTTAACGAAAGTGGCCATCACCATCATTTGTTCTGTAAAGGATGTGGAGATGTAACTGATATCGAACTAAGCCTAGGTTTTGAACAAAAGCTTTCAAATGAAGTAAAAATGCTAGAAAAAACTCTAGGGTTTTTAATTGATGATCATGGTTTAGAGCTTATTGGCGAATGTAATGCCTGTAGGGACTCCGTTTAAAATAATATTGCTATTAAATTTGCATTTAAAAGTAGAGACTGAATTTGTTCAATAGTGTGATAATTTTGAACAGCACTAGCAAGCGGTATTGTCATTGCCTCACCATTAATTGTGCTTTTAACAGCTAACGCACTTTCAATATAATCTTTTTGACTTAAACTAGTACAAACTACACACATATTATTTCCCTGTTTATATCT
>LULH01000347.1_pt1 | contig 10845 bp, 10 predicted proteins | sample 728201 | NCBI WGS metagenome assembly LULH01 (sample SAMN03860294, study PRJNA289734) | marine metagenome | biome: seawater column; feature: ocean; material: water; isolation source: Red Sea water column Station 169 - depth 100m | place: Saudi Arabia: Red Sea | collected 2011-10-15 | depth 100 m
GAACAGAAACAGGCCATATATCTAATGGCATTGGAAAACGATCATTCACCCTATTAATTATGTCATGTACTACAGAGCCAGTGGGAGAGGTAATAATACCTAATCTCTCAGGCAAAAAAGGTAATGGGATTTTTTTATCTTCATCAAAATAGCCTTTTTTTTGAAGTCTTTTTTTTCTTTCTTCAATGAGTTTTAAAAGTGCTCCCTCTCCTGCAATTTCAATTTTATCAATATCAATTTGGTAAGTAGTTTTATAGCGAGACCAAGTGGTTATTCTGCCAGTTGCTATTATTTCTAGTCCTATTTCTGGATTTATATCTAAATATTTTTTTTTCTGATCCCAAATAACTCCACTTAAAATTGAATCTTCGTCTTTAAGTGTTAGATAAATTTGCCCTCTTGTTGCAGTTTTAACTTCAGAAATTTCTCCTTTAATTCTTACATAATTAAAATTGGACTCAATTACTTCTTTAAATGCTTGATTAAATTCTGAAACTTCAAATTCTGGTATATTAATTTTATCTATCACTTTTATTTTTAAAAAATTTTTTTAATAAATTACTACATTCTTTTTCCATAATGCCACCATAAATAGTTGGCATAAATATATTTTGTCTTTGAAAAGCAACTCGGAGTTTTTCAATTCCTCCATTTTTTTCATCATACGCCCCAAAATATAGATCTTTAATATGTACTTCACTTATTGCGCTAGCGCACATTGTGCATGGTTCCAAGGTAACAAATAATGTCATATTTTCTAAATATTTAAGTTTTAGTCTTTCGCAAGTTTCTTGAATAAGATTTAATTCACAATGTTTGATAGCATTTTTATTTTTATTTACTGTGTTGTAGCTTCTGGCTACAATCTTGTTCGTTGTATTATCAACAAGTATTCCTCCAACTGGAACCTCATTTAAATTATAAGCTTTGTCTGCTTCAATAATTGCTTCTTTCATAAAAAAATCAACGTTCATTCTGGAACACACTTATGTTGTACATTATAGTTGAATTATAATGAAAAAACCAATTATTGGAATAACTCTTGATAGTGAAAAAAAGAAAACATACTCAAAATTTCCATGGTATGCGTTAAGGGAAAATTACTTAACTTCCTTAACAAAATTTAATGCTATTCCATTTCCTTTGTTACATGAAAAAAAATATATTGATGATTTTTGTCATTTAATTGATGGTTTAATTATTACTGGAGGAGATTTCGATATTCATCCTAAATTATATAAAACAAGTAATACTCAATCTAAAAATATTAAAAATAAGAGAACAAATTTTGAATTAAATATTTTCAATAAATTTTTTAAATACAACAAACCTATATTAGGAATTTGTGGTGGTGCACAACTTATCAATGTTGCATGTGGTGGAACATTAATACAAGATTTAAAAAGAGATCCGATAAACCATGAACAAGTGAATCCAAGAAATCAAACTAGTCATAGTGTTAATATTTCGAAAAATACTCAACTACATAAAATATGTGGGGCTCAAAAAATAAATGTTAATAGTGCACATCATCAGTCAATAAAAAAAGTAGGTAAGGACTTAAATGTTTCGTGTGCAGCAAATGATGGTGTTATTGAAGGAATAGAGCATAAAAAACACAAATGGTGTATTGGCTTACAATGGCATCCTGAATTTTTAATAACAAAATATGATATAAAAATAATTAAAAATTTTATTAGTAAAACAAAGTGAATATTAGAATTTCAAAATATCTATCAAGTGCTGGAATTTGTTCACGAAGAGATGCAGAAAAATTAATTGTAGAAAAAAAAATTAAAATTAATAATAAAGTATGCCTTCATCCAAGTCATAAAGTAAGTAATTTAGATATAATTAAGGTTAATAATAAAATTGTTAAAAAAGCAAATAAAGTTGAAGTATGGAAGTTATACAAACCAATAAAATATATTTGTAGTACAAAAGATAATTTAGGTAGAAAAAAAATTTTTGATTTATTACCAAAAAATGTCGGTCAATTAATAAGTGTTGGAAGATTAGATTATATGAGTGAAGGATTGATCTTACTAACTAATAATGGTGATTATTCAAGATATTTAGAACATCCATCTTCAAACATTGAGCGGATCTATAGAGTTTGTATAAATAGCAATGTACAAAATACTGATTTACAAAAAATAAATAAAGGCATTACAATTAAAGAAATAAATTATAAAAAAATTAAAGTTGCCTTTGAAAAAAAAATAAAAAACCATAATTGGTTAATTTTTAAACTTAAAGAAGGAAAAAATAGAGAAATTAGAAATATTTGTAATTATTTTTCATGGAATATAGTTAAATTAATAAGAATTGGATATGGCCCTTATAAGCTTGGAAGACTTAAAGAAGGGCAATTTCAAAAATTAAATTCAATTAGCAAATGATACGGATTACTGGAGGAAAGTTTAAGCAAAAAAAATTAGCTAGTATTAATGATTTTGTAAGACCAACTTCTTCTCTAAAAAGAGAAGCTTTTTTTTCAATTATTGAAAGTTATGCAATCAAAAATTCTATCGAATTATATAAAAATAAAATTTTTTTAGATCTTTTCGCAGGTATTGGCACAATGGGTTTAGAAGCAATTTCTAGAGGTATAAGTGAGGTAATTTTTTTTGAGAATAATATTGAGGTTATTAATATTTTAAGAAAAAATTGTTTAAGTATTTGTAAAAATAATCAATTTAAAATTTATGAAGAAGACCTTATTCATTCTAAATTAGAAATAGAATTTCAAAATATTTCAGTTGTTTATATTGATCCACCATATGCAAAGTATAATTTAACAAATCTTTTAGAAAATTTATCAAGTAATATTAAAAATACTACAGTGATTGGTTTAGAAACGGGTGTGAAAGATAATATTGTAATTCCAGAAAATTTAAATCTGCTTCAAAAAAAGACTTACGGTAAAACAATAATTTATATTTTTAAATTATCTTAAATAAGTTTTAGTTAGTTTTTTACCTTGTTCAACAGCAGGTTGATCGAAAGGATCAACATCTAAATACATACAGGAAGCAATTGTTTCTATTATACTAAAAGATAATAATTTACCTAAGTTTTGTTCATCTATTTTAGGAATATAGATTTCTCTAAAACTAAAATTATTTAATTTAAAAGTTTCAATGGTTGCGCGCTGTTCAGCTTCCATTAGATCTCCCATTGTTTTATCTTTAAAATAGTCAATATCGGTATTTTCAAACATATTATTATTAATTTTTATGCCCTTATTTGAATGATCTGTAGTGATAAAGGTGAAATATTTATCTTTAGGTCCATCTAAATACAGTTGTAATTGACTATGTTGATCAGTGGTCCCTACTGAATGAATTGCTGTAATACCTTTATTATTTTTTCCAATACTTTCTGCCCAAAGTTGCAGATACCATTTTCCAAAAAAATAAAGTGAATCAGAATATGTCATTAAAACATTATTAGTAAATTTTACATTTTCTTTTTGAGTTAAATATCTTCCAAGATTGTACGGTTTGTAATTATCAATATTATTAATTACTTCAGATGCTCCACCAAAAAGTGCATCTATATTTAATCCAGAAATGATTGCAGGAACTATACCAACATTGGTAAATATAGAATATCTGCCTCCAACATCTTTATGATGCTCTAATAGTAAACAATTATTATCTTTTGCAATTTTAAAAAGTGGTGATTCTTTAAATTCAGTTATGATTAGAGTATTTGAAAAAAAATCTTCAACTTTGTTAGCTTCTATTGCCTTTTGATAGAGACATGAAAATTGAGATAATGTCTCTGGTGTAGTACCCGATTTTGAAATAACCAAGAAGCCAGTTAGCTCAAAATTAATATTTTGAAAATTTTTTTCAAAATTAATAGGGTCAACATTATCATAAAATTCTAAGATAATTTTATTATTGGAAATAATATTATTTAATGCTCTAGCTCCTAAATTTGAACCTCCTGTACCAAATACAATTATTTTTTCCTTTTTCTCTTTAAATTGTTTTGAAATTTTTATGGTTTCTTCTAATAAATTTTTATCTGAAACAATATTCAGAGAAGGAAGTTTTTCTATTAAATTAGTTATACTTTGATCAGTATCTTTATTTTGAGTGATTTTGTCAAAATTTGAATTAAAGTATTTTATTTCCATTTATAAAATTAAAAGAAGAAAAATCTTTTTTTCTTTTTAGGTTCACCTTCTTCGTCATCTTCATTTTCTTCTTTACTGTTGAAAAAGAAAAATCTTTTCTTCTTTTTTGGCTCTTCTATATTTTCACTTTCAACATCTGTATTATCTTGGCTTATTTCATCTTCTGAGTTTCCATCAAGATCTTCCCTGATACTATTATCTACTTGATCTGCTTCAGTTTCTTTTAAAATATTGTCGATAACAGAATTTTCAGAAGGTGTTTCATCACTTTCTTCATCCAGACCAAAGAGAATTTCCTTTGCAAGCTCAGTATCGGTATCATCAATATCTTTTGATTCAATTTGATCAGGTGGTAGTAAATTAAAATTTGGCGGAATTACTAATGGAGGATTTTCAACTACATTATATTCATCTATTACTTTTCTTTCTACACCGGCACTACTTCTTATAGTATTACAAGAAGATAGAAAAATTGAGGAAATGATTATTACAAAAATAACTTTTTTCATTTTACTGTTTTTGATTTTATAAAAAAACTCATTATTAACATGATAATTCCAATTGTAATATAGATATCTGCTAGATTAAATGCTGGCCAATAAAAATTTTCATAATGTAGTAAGATAAAATCAACAACATAACTATTTATCAATCTATCAATGATATTTGATAAAGCCCCAATTATAACAAAGAAATAAGCCAGTTTTTCTAGTTGTTTATCTGATTTAATAAATAAATAAAAAATTAATATAACAACTATTAAGGCTATAAGTATTAATATCCAATGAGAAACATAACCAGAAAATAAACCAAAAGAAACACCAAAGTTCTGAACATAAACTAAATCAAAATATTCATTGATTTTTATTGATTGATTTAAAAACAAATTATCTTGAATTAAATACTTAGTTAGAAGATCAAAAAAAATTAATGATACTAGTATAGCTATCTTTATCACTTAACTTATTGCATCATTACAACGATTGCAAATTTCATTTTTCACTAATTCTTTTTCATATTTCCAGCATCTTTGACATTTTTGACCACTAACTTTTGATGCTTGTACCTTTACATTTTCAATTTCATCTATTGAAAAGCCCTGGCTATTTTCATCAAGTACATGCAGTTTATATGATGAAGTAATAGCAATTTCATCAAACATTACTTCATTAACTTTATCAAAATTTTCTTTTGATACAAATATATCCAAATGAGCTTCTAAACTTGAACGTATAATTTTTTCTTCTCTTATTTTTTCAATAGCACCCGTAGAAACTTTTCTTATATTCTTAATCAAATTCCACTTTTCATTTAATTGATCATTTTGGTATTCTTTTTTACAATTTAAAAAATCTTGAAGATGTATACTTTCAGTATTTCCCATAGCTTTCCAAGCTTCTTCAGAAGTAAAAGAAATAGAAGGAGCAAACCACCTTACTAAATGGTTAAAGATAATATTTAAAAGAGTTCTTGTAGATCGCCTTTTGATTGAATTTATACTATCACAGTAGATAGTATCTTTTCTAATATCAAAATAAAAAGCTGAAAGATCATTAGAACAAAAATTTAAAAGTGTGGTAAACATTAAATGAAAATTAAAAGTTTTTACACATTTTTGAATAGTTTGATCAACTTCCCATAATCTATGAAGAAGATATTGTTCTAATTCTGGAAACTCTTTCTCATCTATCGACTCTTCATTCTTATAATTATTTAAATTACCAATTAAAAAACGAAAGGTGTTTCTTATTCTTCTATAAGACTCTGCTTGTGATTGGAGAATGGCATTATCAAGTTTAAGATCATCATAATAATCAGAAGCAACGACCCACAATCTTAAAATATCTACTCCGTATTTTTTTAATATATCATCTGGAGAAATAACGTTCCCTAAAGATTTAGACATTTTACGTCCTCTTCCATCAACAACAAATCCATGTGTTAGAACACTTTCGTAAGGTGCTTTGCCTCTAGTGCCTGAAGATTCTAAAAGAGATGAATGAAACCATCCTCTGTGTTGATCACTGCCTTCTAAGTACATAGATGCAGGCCATTTCAAATCTTCTCTTTGTTCTAGACAAAAAGCATGTGTAGAGCCGCTATCAAACCATACTTCAACTACATCTTTTACCTGTTCATAATCATCAAGTGAATATTCACTCCCTAAAAATCTTTGTGGATCTTCGGTAAACCACGTATTACTTCCTTCTTTTTCATATATATCAGCTATTCTATTAATAATGTTTTCATCTCTTAAAGGTTGACCCGTTTTTTTACTTACAAATAATGGCAAAGGCACACCCCAAACTCTTTGTCTAGACACACACCAATCTGGTCTAGTTTCAATCATTGATCTAAGCCTTGTTTGACCTTGAGGAGGATAAAAAATAGTTTCATCAATTGATTTAAGAGCAATGTCTCTTAGATTATTTTTTTCCATAGAAATGAACCATTGAGGAGTATTTCTATAAATAAGAGGAGCTTTAGACCTCCATGAATGTGGGTAGCTATGACGAAGAGTGCCCTTAAATAATAATTTTGAAAATTCTTCTAATTTATCTGCAATTTTATGATCTACTTTATAAATATGTTCACCTTCAAAACCAACAGCGTGTTGATTATATTTTCCATCATCTTGTACTGTCTGGATAATATCAACATTGTTTTTTATACCTAAAACATAGTCGTCATCTCCGTGTCCAGGAGCTATATGTACAACTCCTGTTCCCTGTTCTAAGTTTACAAAATCCCCATGAAATGGTTTTACAATAAAATCGTATCCCAATTGTTTAAACGGATGTTCACATTCACAAGAAGATAAATTATCTCCTTTAAATTTCTTTTTTGTACTAAATTTTTTTATTCCAATTTCTTTAGTTACACTTTCTAAAAGTTCTGATGCAAATATTAATTTATCATTTTTTTTTACTAAACTATTTTCTTCTAATTCTTCAACAACAATAAGTGAATAATCTAATTCTTTTCCATAAGCCAAAGCTCTATTACCTGGAATAGTCCAAGGAGTTGTTGTCCAAATAACAATATTTGAATCAATTAAATCTTTATCAGTAGAATTTTTAATTAAAAATTTAACATATATAGTGTTAGACGTATGATCTTCATATTCAACTTCTGCATCAGCTAGAGCTGTCTTTTCTACAACAGACCAGAGAACTGGTTTTGCTCCTTTATACAAACTTTCATCAAGAAGAAATTTTCCGAGCTCTCGAACAATTTGTGCTTCTGCTTGATTTGACATTGTTAGATATGGATTTTCCCAATCCCCTTCAACACCAAGTCGCCTAAACTCTTTTTTTTGTATATCGATCCATTTTTCTGCAAACTCTCTACACTCATTCCTAAATTGAACAGTTGGAACATCATCCTTGTTCTTTCCTTTTTTTCTATATTCTTCTTCTATTTTCCATTCAATTGGTAAACCGTGACAATCCCATCCAGGTACATAAATTGAGTCTTTACCTGCCATTTGTTGTGTTCGCACAATAACATCTTTTAAAATTTTATTAAGAGCAGTTCCCATATGAATATGTCCATTTGCGTATGGCGGACCATCATGAAGAACAAATTTTTCTCTACCTTTAGATTTATCTCTTAGCTTTTTAAAAATATTTTCTTTATCCCACTCCTCTATTATTGCAGGTTCTTTTGCTGGAAGGTTAGCTCTCATTTCAAAAGATGTTTTGGGAAGAAAAATTGTATCTTTATATTCCATTATAGTTGATGATATTCTTTAGCTGTATTTATATCTTTGTTGATTTGCTTGGTTAATTCTTCAAAATTATTAAATTTTTGTTCAGACCTAATAAATGTAAGGAATTCAACAGTCAATTCTTTACCATATATTTCTTCACTAAAATTAAACATATGTGTCTCTAGAAGGAGTTTGCTTCCATCGACTGTTGGTCTTAAACCAAAATTTGAAACACCTTTGTATTTTTTGCCTTCTAATAGCACTTCCACACAGTAAACACCTCTTTTTGGTAATATGTGTTGATCTGGTATCATATTAGCAGTCGGAAAATTGATTTCTCTAGCTCTTTTATCACCTTCAATTATTGTTCCATGCATATGCCAGGGCCTACCTAAAGACTCAGTAACATCTTCCATATAACCATCTTTTATTTGTGATCGAATTATTGAAGATGAATATTTATCCGATTTATCAGCAAGCATAATAGGATCAATTAAATGAATATTAAAATTATTTTTTTCAGCATACTTTTCTAATGTTTTAAAATTACCTTTTCTGTCTTTTCCAAACTTAAAGTCACTACCTATAACTAAGTATTTAATATTTAATTTATCAATAAGAATTTTAGTTACAAAATCATCAGCTGATAATATTGATAGATTGTTATCAAAAGAAAAATCTATAAATATATCTAAACCCAATCTTTCAAGAAAATTTATTTTATCACTTTGAGTATAAATATTAAAAGGCTCATTAATTTGATTAAAGTAAATACGAGGATGAGGATTAAAACTCATTATAGAAGATAATAAATTATTGTTTGATGCAATCTCCTTAATTTTATTTATTATTTCTTGGTGCCCTTTATGTATTCCATCAAAATTACCTATTGCGAGACAAAGGTTTAATTTTTCAAAATCTGATGCTGTATCTAATTTATAAATTTTCATAATATTTATAAATCAATTAGTATAGAAACTTATGGTTAGTAACTACAAATATTTATTTAAGATATTTTCCAGATATTCTTGTCTTCCTGAACGAGGTTCTGGTTCAATATTATCGTCGATTACTTTTTTATTTATATCATCTAATCCAGTATCTTTATTATGAATAAACTGACCCAAATTTTTATTCCAGTCTTCATATCTATCTTCAATAAACTTAGGAATAACATTATCATTCATCAGTTTTTCAACAGCAATAAGTGTTTTTGCACAAACATCCATGCCTCCAATATGAGCATGGAATAAATCTTCAGCGTCAATAGATTGTCTTCTTATTTTTGCATCAAAGTTCATGCCTCCTTGGCCTAAGCCGCCATTCTTAAAAATAAAATAAAATGACATAATTAAGTCTGCAGGATTATTTGGGAATTGATCCGTATCCCAACCTATTAAAGTATCACCTCTATTAATATCAATGCTTCCTAAGGCGCTGTTTGAAGTTGCGTAAGCAATTTCATGTTCAAAATTATGACCAGATAAAGTTGCATGATTAACTTCAACATTTAGTTTAATCTCATTTTCTAAACCTGCCTTTCGTAAAAACGCTAAGCAAGTTGCAGAATCAAAGTCATATTGATGTTTAGTTGGTTCATGAGGTTTTGGTTCCAATAAAATTTGACCTTTAAATCCTATCTTGTGTTTATAATTAACAACTAATTCTAAAAATCTTTGAAGATTAGCTGTTTCCTTAGTCATGTCAGTATTAAGAATAGTTTCGTATCCTTCTCTTCCACCCCAAAGAACGTAGTTTTGACCGCCCAATCTCATCGTTGCATCCATACAATCTTTTACTTGTGCAGCTTTATATGCAAAAACTTCTGGGTCTGGATTGGTAGAAGCACCACTCATATATCTTTTATGAGAAAAAGCATTTGCTGTTCCCCAAAGTAATTTCATTCCTGAGTCATTAATTTTTTGTTCCATTAAATCTATAATATGAAAGAAATTTTTTTGTGTCTCAGCATAATTTGAACCTTCAGGAGAAATATCTCTATCGTGAAAGCAGAAAAAAGGTGTTTTTATTTTAGTGAAAAAATCAAATGCAGCATCGAGTTTCATTTCAGCCATTTTCATTTCATCACCTGCTTGCATCCACGGTCTATCAAATGTTTGACCACCAAATGGATCAAGGCCAGGCCAAGTAAATGTATGCCAATAACAAGTAGCAAACCTTAAATGCTCTTTCATAGACTTGCCTAAAACTTTTTTATTTTCATCGTAAAACTTAAAAGCAAATGGATTTGTGCTTTCTTCGCCCTCAAATTTAATCTCTGGTATTTTACTAAAGTATTCTGTCATATGATTTCCTATATTATATTACTCTATCTTGATGCCCAAAGTAAACCACGTTTATAAATTTTATTCATTTGTGGATGGTTTAATTCATGTGCAAAATGACCAAGAGAGATATAAAAAATTTTTCCTTTCCCAATTCGTCTTTTCCAAGCAACTGGCATTTCTACACCCTTTAACCATTCTGTTGTATATGCGTCACCACTTGATGAACCAGGTTCTTGTTCAAGCTTCCAAACTTCGTTACCTTTAAATGTCGTCGTTGCTAAAACTTCATTTAATGGATCCACATGCATGTAATATTGCTCTGAATGATAATCAAAATCTTCAATACCTTCCATGATTGGATCATCTTTTTTTGTTATATTTACTTTATAATCATGAATACCATTTGGGTGACTTACCCATTGACCACCAGTTAAGAACTGCCAATCAATTGATTGTCTAAATGCATCACACATTCCACCGTGATGACCAGCAAGACCGCAACCGTTGTGAACAGCTTTAATAACATTATTAACAGCAGTTTTTTTTATTTCTCCTCTAGGATCAAAATGAAAAGCCATCGTCACTATAGGAATAAGCAGATCCATTTCATGAACATAGTCTTCTGCAAATGCAGAAGTTTGATATTCTGCCCTAACCTCATATCCTTCAGGCTCTAACATGCCTTTGATTATTTC
>LULH01000348.1_pt1 | contig 10843 bp, 13 predicted proteins | sample 728201 | NCBI WGS metagenome assembly LULH01 (sample SAMN03860294, study PRJNA289734) | marine metagenome | biome: seawater column; feature: ocean; material: water; isolation source: Red Sea water column Station 169 - depth 100m | place: Saudi Arabia: Red Sea | collected 2011-10-15 | depth 100 m
TATTACAGCAGCTTTTGCAACAGTAGCATTTGTAGCGTTTATATCATTGTTAGTCGATAGAACTTACACAGCCACACAATATGCATTACTTGCTTCAATTGGAACAGCTGGAAGAACAACACTTGCTTCGTCATCTGGTGCATTAGTTGATTGGCTAAATGGAGACTGGGGAACATTTTTTGTATTAACTACAATCATGGTTATACCATCTCTAGTTTGCTTGTGGTTTATAAGGAATAAAGTAAAAATTGGTGCAAAATAATTTTTTTTGTAATTATCCATATATCAATATATTCGAAAATCCTTCAAACAATTCTAAAATAAGTTCACAAATTATTTATGGTGAAAAATTTAAAGTTTTAGGAAAAGTTAAAAATTTTCTTAAAATAAGAACATCTTACGATAGATATCAAGGTTTTATAAAAAACAAAAAATTCGAGAAAAAATTAAATGCTACTCATAAAGTAAAAGTTTTAAAAACTAAAATTTTAAAATCAAATAAATTTTTACCTTTCTCAAGTGAAATAGAGATTTTAAAAAAGAAAAAAAATTATGTAATGTTTAAAAAAAATAAATGGATAAAAGCAAAAGATATTAACCCGATTAATCAAAAAGATAATAATATACTTAAAATACTTAAAATATTTTTAAATTGTAATTATAAATGGGGAGGAAAAACCTATAACGGTATAGACTGCTCTGCATTAATACAATTATTTTACAAATTTAATAATAAATTTTTTCCAAGAGATACGGTTGATCAAGTAAAATTTAAAAAAGGTGTAAAAATAAAAAAATTTAAACTTGGAGATATTATTTATTGGAAAGGACATGTTGCAATTTGTATTAACTCAAACAAATTAATTCATGCATATGGACCAAAAAAAAAAGTACTAGTTATGGATATTAACAAAACTATTAGCCTTATTAAAAAAACTGCAAATTTAGAAGTAAAAAAAATCTTTCGAATTTAGTCTTACTCTCTTCCAAAATCTGGTTTTGCGATATCCTGTTTTAAATTGATTATTTGCTTTCTTACTTTTTTAGAATTAATAAGTTTTTTTAATAAATTTTTATCTTCTAAATTCTTTATATTTTTTTTGAATGAATTTAAATTTTTAATAAACATGTTGATTGCATCAATAATATTTTTTTTATTATTAAAAAAAATATCTCTCCACATAATTTCGTTTGAAGCAGCTATCCTAGAAAAATCTCTTAGCCCACCAGCACTATATTTAATAATATTTTTTTTTTGTTTTTTTTGAAAATCTTGAGCAGTTTTTATCAGATTGTATGCAATTAAGTGTGGAAGATGGCTGGTTAATGCGAATATCTTATCATGATCTTTTGGATCCATTAAAATTATTTTTGATCCAAGTTTTTTCCAAAGCTGTATTATTTTTTTTTGTTTTCTAGAATTTTTGTCTTTAATAATAATGCACCATTTATTAATAAATAAGCTCTTTGAACCGTATTCAGGACCGCTTACCTCTGAACCAGATATAGGATGGCTTAATATCCAGTTTAAAGATTTATTTAATTTTTTATTTTTTAAATTTAATACATTTTGCTTAGTTGAACCAACATCTGTAATTATACTTTTTTTTCCTAAAAACTTATTTAAGTTTGGAATAATTTTGTCATATTGGCTCATTGGAGTTGATATAATAACAATATCAATATCCGATATTTTTTTATCTAATTTTTTTAAAATAGTTATTTTTGAATTTATCTTTTTAATTTTAAAAATATTTTTTTTTGATTTTTCATAAACAAATATTTTTTTTGAAATTTTTTTATTGATACATCCTCTTAAAATAGATGATCCAATTAATCCACACCCTATAATTAATAATTTTTTAAACATGTTTAAAAATAGATTTCATTTTATTTAATAAAAATATATTTTCCTTTTTGCTTCCGATTGTTAGTCTTAAACAATTTTTAATTCCATAAGATTTCATCTCTCTTAATATAATTCCATATTTTTCAAGTTTTTTTTCGACTTTTTCAGCTGATAACTTGCATTTGCTAAAATTTAATAAAAAGAAATTTGGTCCAATATCGTTAGTACTTATATTATACTTTTCAAATTCTTTTTTAATTCTTTTGCACCAAAAAATGTTGTGATTAACAGATTTTTGTAAAAATTTTATATCCGTTAACGACTCTTTAGCACAAATTTGGGCAATCTTATTTACATTGAAAGGTGGTTTTATTTTATATAGTTCTTTAATTATTTTTTTATCTCCATATCCCCAACCCACTCTCAATGCTGCTAATCCATAAATCTTTGAGAAAGTTCTTAATATAAAAACATTATTCTTATTTTTAAAGAGATCTAATCCCGATTTATAATCCTTATTTAGCATATATTCAAAGTATGCATCATCTACAACAAGCAAAACATTTTGCCTTAGTTTTTTTCTCAAATCTAATAACTCTTTTTTAGAAATATAAGTTCCTGTCGGATTGTTTGGGTTGGCAAGAAAAACAATTTTAGTTTTTTTTGAAACTTTTTTTATAATTTCTTTTATTGAAACTTTAAAATTTATTTCTTTAGAATAAATTACTTTAGCACCAACTATTTTTGCATAAATTCTATACATTAGAAAGCTATATTGGGGTACTATTACTTCATCTCCTTTGTTTAAAAAAAGTTGGCATAGCATTTGAATTATTTCATCAGAGCCTGATCCACAAATTACTTTATTTACATTACAATTATATTTTTTTGAAATTGTATTTATAAGCTCTTTAAATTTTCCATCAGGATATTTAGAAATATTCGAATTAAAATTCTTTAATACTTTTTTTGCTTTATAACTTATACCAAGAGCAGATTCATTAGCTGATAATTTTATAATTTTATTATTTTTTTTTGTTATTGATCTTCCCGGCTTATAAGCTTGTAAATTTATTTTTCTAAAAGATGGATTAATCATCACTCTAATTTTTAGTAATAAATAGTCTTATAATTAAATAATACAATCAATTATTTCTTTATAAATTGACATACAATTATCTATCTTATAAAACGTTTATGCGCTGATTTAAACTGAATTGCGAGCGCTTTAAAAAACCTGCTAAACAAGTTTTTTACCTCACAATTCAACAAAAAAAGTATATGAACGATTTGACTGAGATAAAAAAAATTATAGTAAAAAAACCACTAAAATTAGATTGTGGAAAAGAAATTTCAAATTTTCCCTTGGCTTACGAAACCTATGGAAAATTAAACGAAAATAAAGACAATGCAATTCTAGTTTTTCATGCGTTAACTGGCGATCAATTTGCATCGGGAATAAATCCAATTACAAAAAAAGATGGGTGGTGGAAATATGCTTTAGGTCCAGGTAAAGCATTTGATACCGAAAAATTTTTTGTTATATCTGCAAATGTTATTGGTGGATGCATGGGCTCATATGGACCAAGCACAATTAATGAAATTACTAGTAAACCTTTAGGAACAGATTTTCCAGTTATTACAATAAATGATATGGTAAATGCTCAATACAATCTTTTAGATTTTTTCAAAATAGAAACTTTATTTGCTGTTGCAGGAGGTTCTATGGGTGGAATGCAAGTTTTACAGTTTGTTTCAAACTTTCCAAATAAAGCAAAAGTAGCTGTTCCAATCGCTTGTACAGCAAGTCATTCTGCACAGAACATTGCATTAAATGAACTTGGAAGGCAATCAATTATGGCTGATATAAACTGGCAAAATGGTTCATATGGAGAAAGAGAAAAAAGTCCTGATAAAGGTTTGGCTGTTGCAAGAATGGCAGCACACATTACGTATTTATCAAAAAAAGGATTACAAGAGAAGTTTGGAAGAAAACTTCAAGAAAGAGATGATTTAAAATTTAGTTTTGATGCTGATTTTCAGATTGAAAGCTATTTAAGACATCAGGGAGCTGCTTTTGTAGATCGATTTGATGCCAACAGCTACCTATATATTACAAGAGCTATGGACTATTTTGATTTAACTAAAAAATTTGATGGAAATTTATCAAAAGCTTTTGCTAACAGTAAAACAAAGTTTTTTGTTATATCGTTTACATCAGACTGGTTATATCCAACTTCTGAAAGTAGAGATATCGTTATCGCATTAAATGCAATTGGTGCTAGTGTTGGATTTGTAGAAATAAAGTCAGACAAAGGTCATGATTCTTTTTTATTAGATGTTCCAGATTTTCTTGGAACTTTAAAAAATTATTTAAGTAGTACTTATAAAAAATAAAATGAAAAAAGAGTTTAAAGTAATATCTGAATTAATTGAAAATAAATCAAAAGCACTAGATGTTGGATGTGGAGATGGAGAACTATTGAAATATTTACTTGAAAATAAAACTAAAGATATAAGAGGTTTAGAAATTTCAAAAGAAAGTGTCCAAAATTGTCTATCAAAAGGCTTACCTGTTATAGAAGGTAACGCAGAAAACGATTTAATGCAGTTTCCTAATAAATCTTTTGATTATGTTATTCTAAGTCAAACTCTTCAAGCCTTTTTAAATCCAGATAAAGTGATTAAAGAACTATTAAGGGTAGGAAAAAAAGCAATAGTAACTATACCTAATTTTGGTCATTGGAAAATAAGGATTAAATTATTAATTAACGGAACAATGCCATTGACAGAGAATTTACCTTACGAATGGCACAGTACTCCAAATCTACATATGTGCACCATTAAAGATTTTTTTGTTTTTTGTGAAGAAAGAGATATCAAAATTTTTAAATCTTTAGCTTTAAATCAAGACAAAATTTCAGAAATAAATAATAAAAACTTAAATTATAAAAACCTTATGTCAGATTTAGGTATATTTCTAATAGAGAATAAATGAGAATTGAAATAATTAAGTGTTTGAAAGATAATTTTTCATATCTCATTATTGATGAGCAAAATAATTCTGCTTGTGTTATTGATCCAAGTGAGGCTAGTCCTATAATTGATCATGTTGAAAAATTTAAATTAAACTTAAAGTTTATACTAAATACACATCATCATTTTGATCATATCGGTGGAAATAAAGAGTTAAAAAAAAAATACAATTTAAAAGTAATTGGTTTTGAAAAAGATAAAGAAAGGATACCTGAGATAGATATTACATTAAAAGATAAAGAAATATGGAAGAGTAATAAATTTGAAACAAAAATTTATCATATTCCTGGTCATACTTCCGGACATATTTGTTATCATTTTTTTAATCAAAATATATTATTTACAGGAGATACTTTGTTTTCATTGGGTTGTGGAAGAATTTTTGAAGGAACTTATGAACAAATGTTTTCCTCACTACAATTAATTAAATCGTTTCCAGAAAATACTAAAATTTATTGTGGCCATGAGTATACTTTAAAAAATGCAGAATTTTGTATTAAACATGATAAAGATAATTCTGCTCTTATTGAAAAAATTAAATCAATAAAAAAAAAATTAGATAATGGTTTTCCAACAATACCGACAACAATTAAGGAAGAATTAGACTGTAATATTTTTTTAAGATCAAAAGATGTAGGCTCATTTTCAAAATTGAGAGATTTAAAGGATAATTTCTAATTTATTCAACTTGACTAAAATAGACCTCTGACTATATTGCTGTTTATAAAATTAAGGAAACAATGTCATTTGCAGTAATAAAAACAGGTGGAAAACAGTATAAAGTTAAAGCCGGTGAAATAATTAAAGTAGAAAAATTACTAGACTCTAAGGCTGAAAGTAAAGTCGAATTTAAAGAAGTTTTAGCATATGGTGATGATAAAGCTATTGAATTAGGTGAACCAACAATTTCAGGAGCTAAAGTAGAAGCAGATTTAATAAAAAATTCAAAGAACAGAACAGTCCTAATTTTTAAAAAAAGAAGAAGAAAAAATTCAAGAAGAAAAAATGGCCATAGACAGCAATATTCATTAATTAGAATTAACAAAATTTTTTCTAAAGACGGAAAATTAATATCAGAGGCTGAAAAAATAAAAAAAGAAACTAAAGAAATTAAGCAAGAAAAAAAAGAAAGCGCTAAGTAAATTATGGCAACAAAAAAAGCTGGTGGATCATCGCGAAATGGAAGAGATAGTGCGGGCCGAAGACTAGGGGTGAAAAAATATGGTGGTCAAATGGTATCTCCAGGTAACATAATAGTTAGACAAAGAGGAACAAAAATTTTTCCTGGTGAAAATGTTGGGATGGGAAAAGATCATTCTATATTTTCTGTTGTGAAAGGAAAAGTAGAATTTAAAAAAAGTAGATCTGATAGAACTTACGTTTCAGTAAAGCCCAATTAATAAACACAACTAATTTAAAACAGTTGTATCATGAAATTTCTCGATCAAGTTAAGATATTTGTAAAAGCCGGCGATGGAGGATCTGGTTCTCCAAGTTTTAGGAGAGAAAAGTTCATTGAATTTGGTGGTCCTGATGGAGGCGATGGAGGAAAAGGTGGTTCAGTTATATTAAAATCTGAAAGAAATCTTAACACATTAATTGATTATAGATATCAACAACATTTTAAAGCAGAACGAGGTGGTGATGGAAGTGGAAAAAATAAAACTGGAAAAGGAGGTAAAAATTTAGTTTTGAAAGTTCCAATAGGCACTCAAGTTTTTGAGGAAGATAACAAAACAGTAATATTTGATTTCAAAAAAGAAAATGAGGAGTTTGTAATTGCAAATGGTGGTAAAGGAGGTTTCGGTAATACCAGATTTAAATCTTCAACAAATAGAGCTCCAAAAAAATTTACAAAAGGTGTTAATGGGGAGGAGTATTGGATTTGGTTACAATTAAAAACTATTGCTGATATAGGTATAATTGGACTACCTAACGCTGGAAAATCAAGTTTACTTGCTTCACTAACTAGTGCCAATCCAAAAATAGCAAATTATAAATTCACAACATTAAACCCAAATCTTGGAGTTGCTATGTACGATGACAAAGAAATAACATTAGCTGATATACCTGGGTTAATTGAAGGGGCACATACAGGCACAGGGTTAGGAATAAAATTTTTAAAACATATTGAAAGATGTAAAACTTTATTACATTTAATCGATATAACTGAAGAAGACTTGGTAAAATCCTATAAACAGGTAAGAAACGAACTTAAAAAATACAGTAAAGATCTTTTAAAAAAGGAAGAATTAGTTGTATTTAATAAAGTAGATTTAATTGCAAAAGATCAAATTAATAAAAAAATATCAATATTTAAAAAAAAAGTTGATAAAAATGTATTGTCCATGTCTACTATCGATAAAAAAACTGTATCTAATATTAAATCAAAATTAATTAATTATGTATCTTAAAGATTCAAAAACCGTTGTAATAAAAATAGGATCTTCTTTAATTATAAATGAAAGTAAAAGTATAAGGGAAAAATGGCTGTCAGATTTTGCACTAGATATACAAAACCTTCAAAAATTAAAAAAAAATGTAATAATTGTTAGTTCTGGAGCAATAGCATTAGGTTGTAAAAAACTTAAGTTAAATAAAAAAAATTTAAAATTGGACAAAAGTCAAGCAGTTGCATCAATTGGTCAAATTGAATTAATGAATTTGTTTATAAAAAAATTTAATTCAAAAAAAATTAACCTTTCACAGATTTTATTAACACTAGAAGATACTGAACAAAGAAGAAGGGCAATTAATGCAAAAAGAACTTTTGAAAATCTTTTTAAATTAAAATTTGTACCTATCGTTAATGAAAATGATAGTATAGCTACTTCTGAGATAAAATATGGAGATAATGATAGATTGGCATCGAGAGTTGCACAAATTTCTGGTGCTGACTGTCTAATTTTACTGTCTGATGTAAACGGTTTTTATTCAAAAAATCCAAAAATAGATAAAAATGCAAAGTTAATAAAAGAGATAACAAACATTGATGAAAAAATTGAAAAAATAGCTACAAAAAGTATCGGCGAACATGGAACAGGTGGAATGAAAACAAAAATTGACGCTGCAAAAGTTTGTCAATTAGCAGGATGTCATATGGCTATTTCTAACGGATTAATTAATAGGCCAATAAAAAATATGTTGGAAAAAAACATATGTACATGGTTTTTACCAAAGATTTCCAAACTAGATGCTAGAAAAAAATGGATAATAAGTTCCATATCTCCAAAAGGAGATCTTATTATAGATGATGGGGCATTAAATGCATTAAAAATAGGAAAAAGTTTGTTAGCCCCAGGTATCAAGGAAGTTAGAGGAAAATTTAACAAAGGAGATCATGTTAAAATATTAGATAAAAATATGAATGAATTTGCTAGAGGATTAAGCAGTTTTACATCAGATGAAATTATAAAAATAAAAGGACAACAATCTAATAAAATAAGTGCTTTACTAGGATATACTTCAAAATCAGAAGTTATTCATAAAGATGATATGGTTGAAGTTTGATGAGTAAATTATTAAATAAAATTGGACAAAATTCTAAAATAGCTTTTAGAAATAGAATTAATTTAAAAAAAAGAAATAAAGTATTAAAAGATTTTTGTAATTTAATAATTAAAAATGAGCAAAAAATTATCTTAGAAAATAAAAAAGATATTAAATTTGCAAAATCGAAAAAATTGAAAGAAAATTTAATTAAAAGACTTTCTTTAAATTCTGAAAAAATAAATTCTATAATAAAATCAATTCATACAGTAATTAAATTCAAGGATCCTTTAGATAAAGAATTAAATAAATGGAAAAGACCAAATGGTCTTAAAATAAAAAGAGTGACTATACCGATAGGCGTTATTGGAATAATATATGAGAGCAGACCTAATGTTACTGCTGATGTTTCAACGCTATGTTTTAAATCTGGAAATTGTGTAATTTTAAGAGGAGGATCAGAGGCTTATTATAGTAATAAAATTTTAGCAAATCTATTTAGGCAATCATTAAAAAAGAATTCTTTAAATATGAATTTTGTCCAATTTATTGAAAACAAAGATAGAAAATTAGTAGATTTTATGCTTTCAAAAATGAATAACTATATTGATGTCATAATCCCTAGAGGTGGAAAAAATTTGGTAAAAAAAGTACAAGACTTATCATCTGTCCCGGTAATAGGTCATCTTGAGGGGGTATGTCATACATATATTGATAAAGATGCAAATATAAGAATGGCAAAAAAAATTATAATAAATGCTAAAATGAGAAATACAAGCATTTGTGGAGCGACTGAGACATTGCTTATTCACAAAAAAAATTCAAAATTTGTAAATAATATTTTACAGGAATTGAGAGAAAATGGTTGTGAGATATACGCAGACTCAAAAGTTAAAAAACTATATCTAGGAAAAACAAAAACAGCTAATGAAAAGTTATGGTCTAGAGAATTTTTATCTGCAAAAATATCTGTAAAACTTGTTAACGATATTTATGAAGCTATTCATCATATAAATAAATATGGAACTATGCACACAGATTCAATAATAACTAAAAATAAAAAGTCAGCAAAGATATTCATTAAAAATGTGAAAAGTTCAATTGCAATGCATAACTCTTCGACTCAATTTGCTGATGGAGGTGAATTTGGATTTGGAGGTGAAGTTGGAATATCTACAAATAAACTTCCTCCAAGAGGTCCGGTTGGGCTCAACCAGCTTGTTAGTTATAAATACGAGGTTTATGGTTCAGGTCAAATTAGAAAATAAAAAAAAAATTGGTATACTTGGTGGAACTTTTGATCCTGCCCATAAAGGACATATTAAAATTTCTTTAGAAGCAAAAAAAAGATATGGAATAAATAAAATTATTTGGGCTATAACAAAAAAAAATCCTTACAAATCAAAAAGTGAATTTAGTTTAAATGAAAGAATTAAATTTGCGAAGCAAATTAACTCTAAAAATAAATTTATTAAAGTAAAATGTTACGAAAATATAATTAAATCAAATAGAACAATCGATTTATTAAAATACATTAAGAGAAAAAATAAAAATACTAAAATCTACTTTATCATGGGTGCGGATAATTTAATTAATTTTCATAAATGGAAAAATTCAAATTCAATTACCTCAATTTGTAACATTTTAGTATTTGATAGAGACAGATATAAAGCTAAGTCTTTGAAATCTTTAAGTTTTAAAAAATATAATAAAAAAAACTTGGAATTTATTAAATTTAAAAAAGTTAATATTTCATCTTCAAAATTAAAAAAAATTTGATAGTCTAAAAATAATTAATGGATAAAATTTCCAATCTTAAAAAAGAAATAATTAATACATTAGACTCAAATAAAGCCTTAGATATTGTGTCTATTGATCTTGAAGGTAAATCCTCTATAGCTGATTTTATGATAATTGCTAGCGGCACTTCTTCTAGACATATACAGTCTTTGTCTGAACAGGTTTTTGAAAAATTTAAAAGTAATGGAATTCATAATTGTAAAATTGAAGGAAAAGATAGTAAAGATTGGAAGTTGGTAGATGGAATTGATTTAATAGTGCATATTTTTAATCCAGAAAAAAGAAAATTTTATGAATTAGAAAAAATGTGGTCCGAACTTATGCCAAAAGAAAAGGTGATTATATGAAACATTTAATAAAAATTTTATCTTTATTTATAATTATATTTTATTTCTCAGCTGCTAATGCTGCTAATGAAGATAGTATTTATAAAAAAATTGATTTATTTAGTGAAGTATTAGACAAAATTAACAAAGAATATGTCGATGAAATAAACCAAAGCGAAGCAATGGATGCTGCTATAAATGGTGTTTTGCAATCTTTGGATCCTTATTCTGCTTACATGTCACCTGAATCTTTTGAAAATATGCAAACTGAGACTAGTGGTGAATTTGGTGGTCTAGGTATTGAAGTTGGAATGGAACATGGAGTTGTTAAAGTAATATCTCC
>LULH01000354.1_pt1 | contig 10763 bp, 12 predicted proteins | sample 728201 | NCBI WGS metagenome assembly LULH01 (sample SAMN03860294, study PRJNA289734) | marine metagenome | biome: seawater column; feature: ocean; material: water; isolation source: Red Sea water column Station 169 - depth 100m | place: Saudi Arabia: Red Sea | collected 2011-10-15 | depth 100 m
CTGCTGGGACAATTATTCCAAACAATGCATTAGGCGGTGGTAATACAACAAATAATATGATTACTGTAAATGTTGATGCCTCTGGAACTTCTGTTCAAGGAAGTGGATCTGACGCGGATCAGCTTGGAGGTTTAATTGCCAGTGTTGTGCAAGCAACTATAATTGATGAACAAAGGGCAGGGGGTTTATTAAATAGGTAATGGCAACTTTTCCAAGTATCTCTCCGACCTACGGAATGAGAAAAACAAGCAAGCCAAAAGTAAGGGTTACCTCTCTTGGTGATGGATATGAATTTAGAGCTTTATATGGTCTTCCGTTAACTCAAGACCCGAAAGTTTATGATTTAACTTTTAACGTGTCTGAAACGGAAGCAGATGTCATAGAAGGGTTTTTAAGAGGTAGAGTCAATGATCAAGCTAGTTTTACATTTACACCACCAGCAGAAGGTGGAACAAAAACAGGGACATATTCGCAAAGTGGGACTACTGTAACAATAACCATTAGTTCACATGGTTTTGGTATAGGAGATATTTTGACAATTGATTATACAACTGGTTCAGCAACAGATGGTACTTTTGCAGTAGCCTCTGAAGTTGATCGTGATAACTTTACAGTTACAGCTGCGGCAAGTGCTACAAATAGTGGTAATGTTTCTGTTACTAGATCAGGAGCAGGGCAATTTGTGTGCGATTCTTGGACAAAAACAATTCCTTACAATAATAGAGCAATAATTACTTGTAGTTTTAGAGAGGTATTTGAACCATAAATGGCAAATCCTGTTCCAGAATTACAACAACTTACAAATAAATCAATTATTGAGTTATATTCTGTCGAATTAAAAGCTGATGTGCATTACACAAAATCTGCAAAAACAGCCACATATAGTCAGTCAGGGACAACGATTACTATCACACTAACTGCACACGGATTTTCTACTGGTCTTATTTTAAGTCTTGATTTTACTTCTGGAAATGGGATTGATGGTATTTACACTATCCAAACAGTTACCACAAATACTTTTACAGTTACAGGTACTACATCACAGTCCACAAGTGGGAATGTTTCTTTTAACGTAAATTCAAATTTATCAAATCCTATTGTTTATTTATTTCATGCTGGCAATAATATGAAAAACAGTACAGACATTATTTGGCAATCAAACACATATTCAAGAATGCCTGTAAAAGCAGATGGTTTTAAATATACAGGGAAGGGAAAGTTGCCAAGGCCTACTTTAACACTTTCAAATTTGTTGGGAACTATTACAACAATTCTTCAAACAACAAATTTAATCACCCCATTATCTGATTTATCAGGTGCAAAAGTAGTTAGAAGAAGAACTTTAGCTAGATTTCTTGATGAATCAAATTTTCCATCAAATATAAACCCTTTCAAAGTTGGTTCAGTTGATCCAACAGCAGAGATGCCAAGGGAAACATATTTTATTGAAAGAAAAACAGTAGAAAATAGACAGGTTGTACAATTTGAACTTGTAGGATCTTTTGATTTATTCGGAGTTGTAGCTCCAAAAAAATTAGTTACAAGAGCCGATTTTGCTGGTGTAGGAACCTTTGTTAATGCTTGAAATGACTTGGAAAAATTTATTTTGTGAATATGCAAAAAAAGAATGTCCTAATGAAGCGTGTGGTTTATTAGCTATAATTAAAGGGAAAGAAACTTTTTGGCCTTGTAAAAATTTAGCTGTTGGAAAGCATGAATTTTTTATTATTGATCCTGATGATTGGGCTGAATGTGAAGATACGGGAGAAATAATCGGTGTAATACATAGTCACCCAAAAGGAGCAGCTACTCCATCAGATACAGACAGAGCAGCTTGTGAACATTTGGGATTTCCATATTATATTTACAGTATTGAGCATGACCATTGGGATAAACTTGAACCGTGTGGCTGGAAAACTCCTTCTCTTATTGGCAGAAAATTTATGTGGGGTAAATATGATTGTTGGAGTATAATTTCTGATTGGTATTTAGAAACAAAAAACATAAAATTAAAAGAGTGGAAACGACCAAAACGAATAAAAGATTTTATAAATGATCCCTTATTTGAAAAAGGTTTACCCTTGACAGGGTTTAAAAAATTACCTTCAAATGACGATATACAGATTGGTGATGTTTTGCTTTTTCAATCAATAACAGGCAATTTAGATCATGTGGCTGTTTACATTGGAGATATGATGATATTAAATCATAATATAAAATCTCTAAGTTGTAGGGAGCTTTTTGATTTAAAATACCAACAATCGCTTAAAGGTGTTTATAGATATGCAGCTTAAAAAAATCAAAGTATATGGAAAACTTAGAAGGTTTTTAGGTAAATCTTATTTTGAAGCTGCTGTCAAATCTCCACAACAAGCAATATGTTTTTTAGTAGCAAATTTTGAAGGACTACAAAAACACATGAATGACCAAATTTATAAAGTAAAAATGAATGGTAGAGTAATTACGGAAGATGCTCTTACAATATCTGGACAAGGAGACATACAAATTATTCCTGTAGCTACAGGTTCTGTTCCTATTGTTATAGGTGTTGCAGCTTTGGGTGCGAGTGCTGCAATACCAGCAGCCGTTTTAGGATCAACATTTTTAGCAACTGCTTTAACTACAACATTAACAGCAGTTGGAACTAGCATGTTAATAGGTGGTATTACTGAAATGATTGCACCGTCTCCACAACTGCCACAATTATCAGAGGTAAGTCAAAATGATCCTAGTATAAGAGGCTCATATACTTTTTCAGGGATTCAAAATGTTAGTTCAAGTGGTGTACCTGTCCCTATAATTTATGGTTCTGTTTTTTGTGGTTCCATTGTAATTAGTTCAGGAACAGATTCAGCACAAGTAGTTAAAACGGTAAGCTGATGCCTAGATTAGTAGACGATCAATTATTTGGTACAGATAGAAAGGTTGTTGATCCTGACCTTATAGATGGTGGTCTAAGATCAAAGCAATTTGCAACAGTTCTGGATCTTTTTGGATATGGAGAAATTGATTCGATAATAGATGTTGGTGGTTCTGGAAGTAATACTTTTCGTAAAAATGTTTTTCTTGACGGTACACCATTGCTAGATGCAAATGGTGTAGAAAATTTTTCTGATGTAGAAGTTTTTTTTAAAAATGGCGCGGACAATCAAACTGCATTGCAACAAATTAATGCAATTGAAAATACTGTACCTGTTGGTGTAGAAGTTACAAATGCTTCCTCAGTTACAAGGTCAATTTCAAGTACTGCAGTTGATAAAATACGAGTCACTATACAAATTCCAGCATTACAAGAATTTAAAGATGATGGAGATATTATTGGTGCTGAAGTAAAAATATCAATACGAATAACAGAGAATGATGGAACAGTAACAAATCCAGTTGTTGAAGATGTAATTAATGGAAAGGCAACAAGTCCTTTTGTGAAGGATTATGAAATAGTTTTTGAAAGAACTATGAGTTTTCCGATAAATGTAACTGTTATAAGAAATACCGAAGATGGCACAGATGCAAAACTGCAGAATTTAACCAGATGGTTATCACTAACTGAAATTAATACAGATACAAGTGCATATCAGGGATTTGCTTACGCTGCAATAAGATTTAACGCGCAACAATTTCAATCCTATCCAAAACGCATGTATCGGTTAAAAGGTACAAAAATAAAAGTACCTCATGGAACAACTGTTGACAGCACTAATGGTCGGGTTATTTATCCAGATGGCTATACATTTAATGGAACATTTAAAACAGATAAAGAGTGGTGTTCAGATCCTGCTTGGATTTTATATGATATTTTGACTACTGATAAAGGTTTTGGTGGAGATGATGGAATTGTACAAGAGGACACTCTTGATGTTTTTAGTTTTTATTCTGCAAGTGTTTATTCGAGTCAACTAATAACAGATCCAATTACAGGCACTACTGAACCAAGATTTTCTTTTAATACAATAATTCAACAAAGACAGGATGCTTTTACTTTAATAAATGATATTTGTGCAGTAATGAATGCTGTACCGTTTTATAGTGAAGGTTCTTTAAAAATATCTCAAGATAGACCAACAAATCTTTCAAGTAATACCTCTGATCCTCAGTATGTTTTTAACAACTCAAATGTTACAGAGGAAGGTTTCTCGTATCAAGGTGCTGGGCAAAAAACAAAATATACAGAAGTAGAGGTCGGATATTTTGATAATGAAACTCAAACTATAGACTATGAACTAGTAACAACAGATCAAATAACAGCATTATCTGATTCAGTTTCAAAATTTGGAAGAGTAAGAAAAACTATAAAAGCTTTTGCTTGTACATCAAGAGGTCAAGCAAATAGAAAGGGAAGATGGTTTTTGTATTCAAATCTCAAAGAAAGTGAGATTGTTACTTTTACAACAACTTTAGAAGCTGGTGTAATTGTTAGACCGTCAATGATAATTGCAATAGCTGACACTTTAAAAGCTGGTGTAAGAAAGGGAGGTCGTATTAAAAATGGTGTATCAACTACACAGATTGTCGTTGATGCTAGAACAATTGATGGAAATGATTTATCACATGACACTGGTGCAACTTTAAGTGTTGTTTTGCCTGACGGAACGACTGAAAGCAAGGTGATAGATAATATTGATGGCACAACAATTACTGTTTCTTCTGCTTTTTCAGCAGTTCCTCAAGCAAATAGTGTTTATGCCATAGAAAGTTCTATAACACAGCTACAAATTTTTAAAGTTATTTCTATTGAAGAGGTAAATGATTCTGAATATTCAATAACTGCAATAATACATGACACAAATAAATATGCACAGGTAGAAGATACAACTGTTGCAGCTAATCCAAGAGTAATCACGACTTTACTAGAGGAAAAAGAATCACCATCAAACCTTGTAGCGGTTGAACAAATTGTTGTTCTCAACAATAGAGCCGTTTCAAAAATATTTGTTACATGGCAGCCAGTACAAGGTGTTAAGGAATATTTAGTTGAGTTCCAATATGAAAACGATAATCCAGAAAGAATAAGAGTTGCAAGACCAAGTTTTGAATTATTTGAATCTAGATTAGGGACTTATACTTTTGCTGTTAAATCTGTAAATTCTTTAGGAAAATTAAGTTCATCAACTTCAACTATTGATTCTTTTCAAGCTGTTGGTAAAACTGCACTCCCAGAAGATCCAACAGGATTAACAGCTGAACCTGTATCAGATAGTTTTATAAGATTACGCTTTAATCCATCTACATCTGTAGATGTAACCCATGGAGGTACAATTTCAGTAAGGCATACAAGCGATACATCAACGAATGCAAATTTTGCAAACTCAACAGAAATAATCCCTCAACTTTCTGGAAACATTAGTGAGACACTTGTGCCTGCGTTGACAGGAACTTATAGTATCAAGTTCATTGATGATGGTGGTCGCAGATCAGCAAATGCAGCAAAAATTATTGTAACAAAACCAGATCCCCAACCAAATCAAGTAGTTGTGACTAAAAGAGAGGATCAAACAAGTCCACCTTTCAATGGCACAAAAGTAAGAACTGTATTTAGTAATGAATTTAATGGTTTAGTTTTAGATGGTACGCAATTTTTTGATAATGTTGCAGATGTTGGAGCAAATGCAAACTCAGGTCTAGCTAACTTTGATTTTCTTGGAGGTGGTATTGTTTCGCAAGGCTTTTATACGTTTACTGATGATTTAGATTTAGGATCAGTATTTAATTTATCAGTTGAAAGACATTTCAAAACAGCAGCTATTGTTGTTTCTGACTTATGGGATTCTAGAGTTTCATTAGTAAATGCTATGCCAGACTGGGATGGTACTTTAGCTGAAGATGTTGGAGCAAAATTACAAGTTGCGACTTGTCTGGGTGTACCTACTTCTTCATTAGCATCTACCTATAGTCAAACACAAGATTTAATAACAATAAATAGATCATCTCATGGAGCAAATGTTAACGATCAAGTTTTAGTTGATTTTACAAGTGGAACCGCTTCTGATGGTTTTTTAAAAGTTGTAACTATAACTAATGCCAATGTTTTTGTGGCTGAAGCAGTGCGTATTTTGGCCGAATATGAAGTTGTAAATGCTTCTACAGGTGAAATTAGATTTTTTACTACAGGTGACCATGGGGGTCTTGTAGCGAATGACACTGTTAATTTCAGAGTTTTAAGTGGTGATTTAACAAGTGGTGATTATACAGTTGGTGCAACTTTATCTCTAGGCATTGTAAAAATTACAACTTCATCTAACAATTCAATTACATCTGGAACGCTCGAATTTATAAAAGTAAAAGATAGTTCTGGAAATAATGTAACAACAAGTGGAAATTGTAATATCTCTAGTGCTTTCACTCCATTTAATATTTTTGCAAACGGTGAATATTCAGCAAGAGGTTTTAGATTTAGGGCAGAACTGTTTTCAAATGATCCTGATGAAAACATAGAAATTGATGAGCTAGGTTATTCAGCAAGCATAAAAAGAAGAACAGAAACTGTTAATGCAGCTATACCAAGTCAATGTTTAACAAATAATTCAGCAAAGACAGTGGTCTTTGGTTCACCGTTCTTCACAGGTACTTCTACGTTAAATTCTTCAACAACAGCATTTTTACCAACAATAGGAATTACTTTGGAAAACGCGGTTGCTGGTGATTATTTTAAAATTACTTCAGTTACAGGCACACAATTTGTTATAGAAACTAAAGACATAAATAATAATTTTAAAGATCTTAGTTTTAAATATACAGCTATTGGATTTGGTAAAGGTGTTTAATTTCCTTAAATAAGCTATTCTATAATTAAATCACGCAGAAAAATGAGTACTAACCAAAATGATTTTGTAATTGATAATGGAACAGGATTTGCGGTAAGAACTGACATACAAGACGCTTTGCAAGCATTAGCTGGTAATAGCAGTGGTAATACAGAACCCTCTGTCAAATATGCTTATCAATGGTGGGCCGACAGTAACGATAACGTGATGAAGCTCAGAAACTCTGCTAATGATGGATGGATTGAACTATTCCAATTAGACGGTACGTTAACTCTTGAAGATGGCTCAAATTCCGCACCAGCATTAGCTTTTAGAGATGATTTAGATACTGGAATATATAGTTCGGCTGCTAATACTTTTAACGTAGCAACTGGCGGTGTAGAAAGAATGGAGCTAGGAGCTACAACAATATTTAATGAAGATGGGGCAGATGTAGATTTTAGAATTGAAGGTGATTCACAAGCAAATTTATTTTATGTTGATGCTGGTAATGATCGGGTTGGTATAGCAACAGCCTCACCTAATTCAACCCTCGATGTGAATGGTGATATAACAATAACTGATAAAATAATCCATGGTGGAGATACAAATACTGCAATAAGATTTCCTTCAAATGATGTTGTATCTTTTGAGACTGCTGGCAATGAGGTAATGCGTTGTATAAATCCAGCACGTGTTGGTATCGGGACTAATAATCCGTTATATCCTCTACACGTCAAAGGGCTTGTTGATGTATCTTCGCCAGCAGACTTTGGTGTAATGATGGGTCTAAGTGCTAATGATGATTATGCACAAATACAAATGAACGGAGATACAGGAGCATTTATTGATTTTTCTACAAGCGGAGTAGATCAAAAAGGTAGGATTTTATATGTTCATGCAAACGAAAGATTTGAGTTTTTTGTTAACAGTGGAAAAAGAATGCAACTTACAGGTGATGGACTGATTCTCAATGGAACTGACACTGCTGCTGAAAATGCGTTAGACGACTATGAAGAAGGTTCTTGGACTCCTGTATACAATAATGTCACAGCACCTACATTCGATGTGCAAACAGGACGTTATACAAAAGTAGGGAGATTTGTATACTGCACTGGAAGACTAAGTGTACAAGGTGGTACAGCTTTAGATACTTCAGATGGCTCTGGTATGAATATCGGTGGCTTGCCTTTTACTGGTAATAGTGATCATAAAGCTTGTCTGTTAACCCTCGGTAGATTTCTAAGTATTTTTCAAGATGGTGGAGCTGGTGTCAATACTTGTCGTTTTAATGGAGACACTATTATGCTTATGACTTCTAACGGAAATGAAGTAACCTATACAGAATGTAATGCTTTTGGCGACAATACTTTTGCGTTTGCCTTTCAACTTTAGACCGTTAGCAAGTCTTTAAACTAAGCCTTAACCTGTTTTAATCGGAGATTAATCCTAATGGCACTAACTGAAACTCTTGAATACGACAAGATTGAAGTCGTTTCAATTTATAAACATTTGCAAATAAGAAAAGCAACTGTCATTAAAAGAGATGGTGCTGAAATTTCAAGATCATTTCATAGATATACTTTAACTTGCGGAAGTTTAGATGGCTCTGGTAATTTTGTTGCCACAGTTCTTGATAAAGAACCTGATGGCGTAACAGCTATTCCTGATGAAATAAAAAACATGGCAAATCTTTTATGGACAGATGCTGTAAAAGATTCTTACAAAACTCAATTACTTGCAGAATAGGATTTAAAAATTATGTCAAAAAGTCAAAAACGCATAGACCAACTAAAACTAGAAATGCAAGTAGCAGTTGATGAATTTAATAAAATTCAAGAAAAAATGAAAGAGTTATCTGTTGCTCGTGATGCTTTAAAAATGAAAGCATTTAGTTGTGGAGAAAGAATCAAAGAGCTTGAAGAACTCAACCAAGATCTAACTCAGACAGAGGTAATTAATTAACTTTTTCGTGCATCTGTTTAGTCATCATTCCACCAATTAGATATAATGGGGCAAGTCCTACAAGCAAAAACAGGCACATCAAAGTTATGGGTGCTAGGGCTTTAATAAACGCTTCTTTCCACATATGTTTAATAAAATTTGTCAAGTAGCTTCATTATTGTCTCTTTTGCTTTCTGGGTCAATGGCAGCTTTTGGTTTTGTAGCGATACGATATATGCAAAGTCCTGAGTTTGAAAGGACACTTAAAAATAAGTTGATGGGAAGTTTAGAAAACAAAATGCCAGACGTTATGAAAAACACGCTTCCAGATTTTACAGGACCATCAATTGAGATTCCAAAGAAAAAGGTAAACCCTCTTGGAAATACCCAGAATTGATATTCCTCAGATACAAATCAAAGAGATATATATTCCAAAAATTAAAACTTGGGAACAATATCCAACAACTCTTGACTTGATTGATAAACCTAAAATTGATTATCCCGTTGTAAATATTCCCTCTTTTGAACCTCTCGAATATAATCCTGATAAATTTATACCAACTGATCCTGTAAAGCAGCCAGAGCAAAAGCAACCTGAAATACCTCAACCTCCAGAATACAAACCTGAAATCAAGAAAGATAAAGAGTTCTTTATAAAATGCCCCAACGAGACTAACATTCCTGTAGGTTCGTTTGCGAACGATCTAAAGCTGGACAAAGTTGTATCCCACAAACTTTCTGAAGATGGAAAAGTCTGTTACGAAGTCTACGAACCATCCACCTTTATTGAGAAATGGATTCCTAGCCCTCCTATTCTTGTCAACACTTCAATTATTGCTGTTACTGCGGCTTCAAGTCCTATCATAGCTAACCTTCTTAAAAACCTTATCAAGACAGCAATTAAGAAGCTGACAAAGAAAAAAGATGCAGTAAAATAAAACCAGCAACCAGACCCATTATCAAAGCGTCAGTTGCTTTTTAATTTATGAGTGTGCGGTATAACTTGACCCATCTTTTCTACAACTTCCACATCCTCGCATAAAGAATAATATTTTGAATCCTTAGTGAATCGAATTCCATCACGATAAAGTTGGCCACAATTTTTTAATCTTGCCAATTCGTAATTCAATCTTTCCTTTGATAATATTTGCCTTTGTATTTTTTCTTGAGTCGTTGCACTTTTTAAACACGCATCTTGAAAGCGTTTGTCAAGCGGAACAGATATTGTTGCAGCAATTCCAAAGTTAAAGGAGGTTGCATCTTTGTTGCCACTATAATTTTCTTTATAGAAAAGGATCTCCCCTGCATTTGTAAGGTTTCCATCTTCGTCTGTGGCTTCGTTATAAACTGGCGTGAGGTATGTATAGTCTTGAGGTCGCTTGATCGCTACAGAAGTGGTTGCAAATGGGCTGACTGATAATGTAGCTCCTGAGCATTTGATTCCATTTCCATATGTGTTTTCAGTCATCGGACCCGTCAAAACCTGTGTGGCGAAGTTTGACACACTAGATGATGTATTGGATTGTGGATTCGCCACAGCTGAGGTGTTTGCGTAACTCGGCAAACAAGAAAAAAGACTTACTAATTGGAAAAGATAATAGTGGTATCTGTAACCACTTCTGACTGAACTGTTCTTGTTATATCGATCACGCTTTCCAAAGAAGGACCTTTGTAAAACTCTGAAAACTGAAAAGCATTCCCTTGTGTGGTTTGCTGCCAGTTTGGTTTTTGATCCATATTTAAACCAGTCCATTCATAAGTCGTTCCGTTGATGGTTTCAGTAACGGTTGCATTGGGCATAGAAATCGTGTCACAATTTCCGCAAGATATGCCAGATCCTGTCACCGAATAGGTATAGCCTGAATTGTAGCGAACTTCTCGAATATTTTCTGTGAGATTATTTGTGGTGACGCTTCGGCTCGTACTTGTAGCACTTGTAAAATTTGGCACGACAGGAATTGCGTGTGCTGGACTAACAAAAAATATGAAAAGAAGATATTTCCACATCAATCAACAGTTAAGTCTGTTACTAATTGACCAGTAAGAACAACTCCAGTTCCTGTTCCACCTGTAAGAGAC
>LULH01000643.1_pt1 | contig 10733 bp, 9 predicted proteins | sample 728201 | NCBI WGS metagenome assembly LULH01 (sample SAMN03860294, study PRJNA289734) | marine metagenome | biome: seawater column; feature: ocean; material: water; isolation source: Red Sea water column Station 169 - depth 100m | place: Saudi Arabia: Red Sea | collected 2011-10-15 | depth 100 m
CACTAGAAGTTGGTAAGCCTTTTGCAGAAGCCAAAGGCGAAGTTGGTGCTGCTGCAGATATTTTTGAATGGAATGCTGAAGAAACAAAAAGAATATATGGACAAACAGTCGAAAGTAGATTTGCAGATACAAGAGTACACGTATATTATCAACCAATAGGAGTTGTTGCGGCCCTAACACCTTGGAATTTTCCTCTAGTATTATCATCACGTAAGATTTCTACAGCACTAGCAGCTGGGTGTTCGGTGATTGTTAAACCTGATGTTATAACACCCGGAACAGTCATGGAGTTAGTTGATATATGCAGAGAATGTGGAGTACCTCCAGGGGTGGTAAATTTATTATCTGGAGATCCACCAAGCATTAGTCAACAGTTGATTGCTTCAGATATAGTAAAAAAAATTTCAGTAACGGGGTCTACAAGAGTAGGAAAATTAATCCTTAAACAAGCTGCTGACAAAGTGCAAAGAGTAACAATGGAGTTAAGCGGACATTCTCCATTTATTGTATTTGACGATGCTAACATAGAAAAAGCTACTGACATGGCTATTACTGCAAAATTTAGAAATAATGGACAAGTTTGTATTTCTCCAAATAGGTTTTACATCCAAGAAAGTAAAAAAGATGAATTTGTAAATTTATTTGTAGAGAAAACAAAAAAATTAAAAATAGGTGATGGTATGGATCCAAATGTTCAGCTAGGCCCTTTAACAACAAAAAAAAGATTAAATGAAATAGAAGAATTAGTTGAAACAACAAAAAAAGAAGGCGCCAAAGTATTAATGGGCGGAAAAAGACCAGCTGGTTTTAATAAAGGTTTTTATTACGAACCAACCGTATTTGACAATGTTAAAGATGATTTTACAATCATGAAAGTAGAACCATTTGGTCCATTAGTACCAATGCTATCATTTAAGTCATTTGATGAAATAATTGAGAGAGCAAATAATAATGATTTAGGTTTAAGTAGTTACATATGTACAAATTCAATGGAAAAAGCAAATAGAGCATCAGAATTAATGGAAACAGGTACGGTTGCAGTCAATACCCCTCTAGTTGCAATAGCGGAAGCACCTTTTGGCGGAATTAAACAAACAGGATATGGAAGAGAGGGTGGATCTATGGCAATCAAAGATTATTTGAATGTTAAATACACACACTTAGGCATCAAAGGATAATCAAGCAGTGGAAGGGCAAATAACTATTTATGCAAATTGGTATAGATTTGGGGGCAACAAAAATTGAAAGTGTAATTCTTAAAAACAATGGACAAGAGTTGGGTAGATTCCGAATACCATGTTCAAAAAATTACAAAAACATTATTAAAGATATAAAAGAAATAGTAATTAACTTAGATAAAAAATATAATAAAAAATTTCGAGTTGGTGTTTGTCATCCAGGTTCAATAGATTTGAAAACCGGTTTTTTAAAAAATTCGATTAATGCTAAACAATTAAACAATAAAAAATTAGATGTTGATTTATCAAAAGCTTTAAAAAGAAAAGTAATATGCGAGAATGATGCAAATTGTTTTGCTTTATCAGAAGCTATTGATGGTGCCGCAAAGAATTACAATGTTGTATTTGGAATAATAATGGGATCGGGGACAGGAGGAGGAATTGTAATTAATAAAAAAATTATTAAAGGAGCAAATTATCTCTCTGGGGAATGGGGCCACCTACCTTTACCAATATTTGGAAAATTAAATGACAAGAAGTTTATAAAAAATAAAATTTCAATGATGCAAATCCAAAAATTTACATCAGGTAAAGGTCTTGAAAAACTTTACAACAAAAAGATTACTGCTAGAGAAATATTTGATAAATCTGACAAATTCACAAAATCAATTTTTATAAAACACTTTAAAATAAGATTATCTCGAGCTTTAGTTAATCTAATATACACTATTGATCCAGACGCCATCGTTTTTGGAGGCGGACTTTCCAATGAAATAAATTCTCTAAATGAAATTAAAAATATGGTTATTAAGAATATGGAAATTAAAAATTTAAATACAAAATTTTTAAAAGCAAGATATGGAGATGCAAGTGGTGTCAGAGGAGCAGCAAGATTAGGAAGAAAAATAAATTATTAATGATATAATAAAAATATGAAATTATTGAGAATTGGAAGTTCAGGAAAAGAAAAACCTGTTGTATTAGATAAAGATAACAAATATAGAGATTTAACTTCCATTATAAAAGATTTAAATCCAGCAAATTTAAATTTTGAAACTTTTTCAAAAATTCAATCCATAGATCATTCAACTTTGCCAGAGATTTCTAAAAGTGAAAGAATAGGCTCATGTATATCTAGTCCAGGAAAATTTATTGCTATTGGTTTAAACTTTTCAGATCATGCTGCAGAAACTGGTGCAAAACCTCCTTCAGAGCCAATTATATTTATGAAGGCTACAAGTTCGATTTGTGGACCAAATGATAATATAGAAATAGTTCCTGGATCAAAAAAATTAGATTGGGAAGTTGAACTTGGAGTTGTTATAGGTAAAAATGCAAAACATATTTCCGAAAATCAGTCCCAAGATCATATTTTAGGATACTGCTTAGTAAATGATGTAAGTGAAAGAGAATGGCAAATAGAAAAAATGGGACAATGGGTAAAAGGCAAATCACACGATACCTATGGCCCTATTGGTCCATATTTAGTTTCTAAAGATGAAATTACAGATGTTAATAATCTAAATATGTTCTTAGATTTAAATGGCAATAGAATGCAAACAGGAAATACAAGCACAATGATTTTTAATGTAGATACAATTGTATCATACGTAAGTAAATTTATGTCATTACAGGCTGGAGACATAATTACCACAGGAACACCACCAGGAGTGGGAATGGGGAAAAAACCTCAAATATTTTTAAAAGATGGAGATAATTTAGAATTAAAAATTGATAATCTTGGTCAACAAAACTCAAAAGTTGTAGCTATATAATTAATGATTAAAAGAGACCTTTATTATGAGAGAATTCCAACAAAATCTCTTAGAGAAGATGTTAGATATTTGGGCAATGTCTTAGGAAAAGTTATTAAACAACAAGAAGGAGTAAATTTTTTTAAGTCAGTTGAAGAAGTTAGACGCTTGTCCAAAGCAAATATTGCAAATACTAATAAAAAAAATTCTTTTAAAAAACTTTCAAGTAAAATTAAAAATTTAAGCCCAATCAATTTGTTTAAACTTACAAGGGCATTTACTCATTTCATGAATTTTATAAACATTGCTGAATCTATTGATGCAGCACGAAAACTTGATGAGTATGAAAATAAAAATCAAATTTTTTAAAAATAGAAAAATTTCAACTAATAAAATTTATGAGATTGCAAAAAATTTAAATATAGGCATTGTTTTAACTGCTCACCCAACAGAAGTAAAAAGAAGAACCTTGATACTTAAGTACCATAAAATTACAGAAATATTGGAACAGAGAGATTTGTTAAAAAAATTTCCATCTAAATTAAAAATATTGGATAAAAAGTTGTATGATGAATTCACAGTAATTTGGAACACTGATGAATTAAAAAGAACAAGACCTACGCCATCAGATGAAGCTAGATGGGGGTTAGCAATAATAGAAGATAGTTTATGGGAAACTATTCCAAAAGTTTATAGAAGACTAAATGATATTTTTGTAAAAAATATAGGAAAAGGATTACCAAAAAACTTTAATCCAATTGAATTTGGATCTTGGATGGGAGGAGATAGAGATGGCAATCCAAATGTCACAGCTAAAGTAACTAAGGAGGTGATTTTACTATCAAGATGGGAGGCTGCTAAATTATATGAAAAAGAATTAACTAAATTGATACAATCTTTATCAATAGATAAATGTTCAAGAAAAATACTTTCTAAAACTGGTAAAACTTTTGAACCATACAGAGTTTATTTAAGACCGTTAAGAAATAAGATGCGTCTTACTCATAAACTAATAGAACAGCATCTAGTTGAAAAAGTTCCATTAGATCAAAAAAAACTTTTATCAAACAGAGAAGAAATTTTAAAACCTTTAAGAGTAGTAAGGGAATCTCTTGAAGAAAATAACAGTGAAAATATTGCAAGTGGTGATTTATTAGATTTAATGAGAAGAGCAAAATGCTTTGGAATTAATTTAGCAAGATTAGATATTAGACAAGAATCATCAAGGCATTCGCAACTTATTTCTGAATTTTTAAAGAGAAAATATAAAGTTAATTATGTCAACTGGAATGAAGATAAAAAAATCAAATTTTTATCATCAAAAATTAAATCAAAAAAAAAGTTTATTAATAATTTTTCATTTAAAAATAAAGAAAACAAAGAAGTCTGGTCAACTTTCAAAATTCTATCTTCTGAACCAAAAGAATGTTTGGGTGCTTATGTTATTTCTATGACTTCATCTGCGTCAGATATTTTATCTGTAAATTATCTTCAAAAAGAAGCAGGTATTAAAGATACTCTGAGAGTTGTTCCGCTATTTGAAACTTTAGAAGACTTAATAAATGCAAAACCTATCATGCAAAAATTATTTTCTCTTAATTGGTATCGTAAATCGATTAAAAATAAGCAAGAAATTATGATTGGTTATTCTGACTCCAGTAAAGATGCTGGAAAATTATCTGCAAGTTGGCACCAATATAAGTTGCAAGAAGAAATTATAAAATTAGCAAAAAAATATAAAATTGATATTACTTTTTTTCACGGAAGGGGAGGTTCAGCAGGAAGAGGAGGAGGTCCAATTCAAGCTACATTAAGATCTCAACCGCCTAATTCTGTAAACGGTAAAATTAGAATTACTGATCAAGGAGAAGTAATACAACAAAAATATGGATATGAACCTTTGGCAAAATACAATCTTTGCAGTTATATAGGAGCCGTTATGCAAGCTACTTTATCTCCACCCCCAATTCCAAAAAAAGAATGGAGAGATTTAATTGAAAAAATGTCAGAAATTTCAACAAAATCTTATAGAAAAAATATAAACGAAAGTTCAGATTTTATAAGATATTTTAAAACTGTAACTCCTCATGTTTCTTTAGGAAAACTTTCTATAGGATCCAGGCCATCAAAAAGAAAAAATGTAGATAACATTCAAAGTTTGAGAGCAATTCCTTGGGTATTTGCTTGGACCCAAATTAGATTAATGTTACCAGCATGGCTTGGAAGTGCAGATGCACTAAAATATTCTTCGTCAGGAAAGTTAAAGAAAATTTTGGTTGAAATGGAAAAAGATTGGCCATTCTTTAACTCAAACATGGATATATTAGATATGGTTATTTCAAAAGCAGATCCAGAAATTTCAAAAATTTATGAGGAAAATTTGGCTGATAATAAATTGAAAAGTGTTGGGAAAAATTTAAGATTTCAGTTTCATAAAATTAAAAAATTAAATAAACAAATTACACCAAAAGAAATTATTAAGGCTAGAAAAGAATTTAGAACATCAGTAATCGTAAGAAATATATACTCAGAAGTACTGAATATTATTCAAGCAGCTACAATGAATAAACTTTCCCAAAAAAAGTATAATAAAGAAGGAAAAAAATTTCTAAATGATGCATTAATGACCTCTATTGCTGGAATTTCAGCTGCAATGAAAAATACAGGTTAGATGATAGAATTATTTATTGCATTTGGTGCTGGATTAATAAGTTTTTTATCGCCTTGTGTTTTACCACTTATACCGGGATATATATCTTATATTTCAGGCAGTTCGCTAAATGAACTTTTAGAAAAAAAAACTATTAATATTTTTCCAATAATATTATTTGCAATTGGATTTTCAATTGTATTCATATCTTTTGGAGCAACTGCATCATTTTTAGGATCTATTATTTTAGAAAATTCTTATGAGCTAAGAATAGCATCAGGAATTGTAATAATTATTTTTTCATTACAAATTTTAGGCATAATTAATTTAAATTTTTTAAATTATGAAAAAAGAATTTATACTGAAAAAAAATCAGGAATTTTAAGCTCATTAGTAATTGGAATGGCATTTGGTTTTGGATGGACACCTTGTATTGGGCCAATTCTTGGTTCTATTTTGGCTCTTGCATCAACAGAACAAAGTTTAAATAGAGGAATTCTTTTATTAGTTTTTTATTCTTTAGGTTTAGCAATTCCTTTTATTTTATCTGGATATTTGATTCAAAAATTTTTAGTTTTTTCGAAAAATATAAAATCAAAAATGAATATTATAATGAAAACTGGTGGCGCACTTCTGTTAATAACGGGAGTACTTATAATTACAAATCAATTACAAGCATTAGGATTTTATCTATTAAAATATATTCCGATATTACAAAATTTAGGATAATTTATGAAAATTTATCAAATCGATTGTAGTGCAAGAAAAGAAGGATCAACATCAAGATCGCTAGCAAAAAAGTTACTAAATAAAATTAAAAAACCTGAGGATGAATTAATATATAGAGATTTAGATAAAGAAATGCTGTTTATATCAGGCTTAACAGAGTCGGGCATGAAAATTCCAGAGGAACAACAAACAGATCAACATAAGAAAATGTTTGAACTTTCTGACAGGCTTGTAATGGAATTAAAAGAAAGTGATGTGATAATTATTTCTGTTCCAATTTATAATTTTGGTCCTCCGGCAACATTAAAAGCTTGGGCCGACCTAGCAGCAAGAGTTAAAATGACATTTAAGTATAATGAAGATGGACGAAGAATTGGTTTACTAGAGGATAAGCAAGTTTATTTGGTAATAACTTCAGGAGGTACAAAAATACAAGGCAACGACGATTTTTTGACTCCATGGTTAATACATATGCTAAATTTTTTTGGAATAAAGAAAATAGAAATAATTGCAGCTGATCAAATGGCAATTGATTATGAAAAATCAATTAAAGAAGCTGAAGCAAAGATAGATAGTTTATTTTAGATATTAAATTTTCTTTTTAAGTGTAATAACTTTCCTTCGGTACTGTCAAAATCTAAATAACAACCTTGAAGAAATCTTTTACCTTCATTAGGATCGTATGATGTTCTTCCGTGGAGAAGTCTGTGATTATCCATCATCATTAAGTCTCCTTGTGAAAGTTTAAATTCAATTCTATAATTATCAGAATTATATAAATCAGATAAAAATTTTCTTGCAGAATAAAACTTTTCTATTTTTTCTCTATTCAATGAAGGTACATAGTCCAATCTTGGACTAAACCTGACACTTTTAAAATTTTTACTTTCATCTAAATGAATTAATTCTGACCAACTTTCCAGAATGGTATCTTTATCTACAAATCTAAATCTAACTTTTACCTCAGTTAAAATATCATAGTAATCTTTATTTATTTTTTTTAAGTCTTCACTTACCGTATAACCATCAACTAAAGTTGATAGGCCACCTTTTACTTCGTTTTCAATACAATGTAGAATTTGAATACATGGAGGGAATGGATTTCTATAAGGATTATCAGTATGTGGTGACAAATGAAGAGCAGTATAAGCTAAATCATTTGGATTTGGTTTTGACTTTACATTAAAATATTCTCCAAAGTTTGTTTTTTTTACACTACCAATCATATTTCCAAATTTTACTAAGAAATTATCATTGGTTGGAACATTTTTGATTATAACAAAACCATACTTATAAAATGAAATCAAAAGGTCCAACATTTCTTTGCTATCAAAAAAGTTTTCAGAAAAATTATAATTTTTTATTTCTTTTAAATCAGATTTCCATTTAGTTTTTTTAATATCAACTATGCTCTCCTGATTTAAAGACAATTCATTTGTAATTTTTTTTATTTCAAATTTTGATTTAACACCATCATTAAATACGATATTCAAATAATCTCCATTAATAGTTACTTCTTCTACATCAACAATATGATTCATTAATGATGGATCAAATAATCTTTGCTGAGTTCCTTGGTCTAAATATTCTTCTTCACTTACCCTCTCTCTTAGCCAAAAAGGATGAATTTCATGTTTAATATTTCCGTTATTAACAAATATTTTTTTAGAATCGAGTTCAATTTTCATAGAGATTTTAAACATTCTCCTAAAAAATTTTTTTTTTCAAGATATAAAATTGATGTAAAATATTCATTTATTTGTTACAGACACTTAATGAGCCTAAAAAAATTCACAGAATACAACAAATATTCTTATTTTTTAAATTCTTTAGCTAAAGATCTAACTAAATTTTACTATTCAAAGCTTGATAAGAAGTTTGTAATTACCAATAAACTAAAGAGTAAAGGTTATGATCCTGTAACTACTTCAGATAAAGCATTTGAAAAATTTATAAGATTAAAAATTTCCAAAAAATTTCCAACACACCAAATAATTGGTGAAGAATATGGTTACAAAAATACTGATAGTAAATACTCTTGGGTTATTGATCCAATTGATGGAACTAGATCTTATGTTGTAGGCAATCCAAGTTGGAGCAATTTAATCTCATTAAATTATGATGGAGAACCAGTTTTGGGATTAGCTAATTTTCCAAAAATGAAAAAATACTATTTAAATGTAAACCAAAATTCAGCATATGTTTTTGAAAAAAATAAAAAAAAAAAATTAAAAATTAACAATAAAGTAAATTTTAAAAATGCAAAATTAGCAGCAGCTTTTCATAATGAACTTTCATTAAAGAAGCAATTTAAAATTAAAAAATTTATTTCGCGAATGCAGTTTCCTTGTTTCGACGCTTTAACTTATTGCCAGCTGGCAGAAGGAAGAATTGAAATAGTTGCACAATGTGCGAATAAAATTTGGGATATTCACCCAATTATTCCAATAGTTAGAGCCGCAGGTGCGATAATTACTACTTGGGATAATAAAAATCCAATTATAGGTGGAAACATAGTTGTTTCAAATAACAAAAGAAATCATAAAGAAGTTTTGAAATTGTTAAAACCAGCTACATGAAAAATTTAATTGTACTTCAGCATATTAAAATTGAAGATCCTGGTTACATTAAAGACTTAATGATTAAAGATAATGTAAATCTTACAACTATTGAATTAGATGAAGGAGATAAAATTCCTGAAGATTTGTCTAATTATGATGCTATGTTTTGTATGGGAGGTCCAATGGATACTTGGATGGAAAAAGATTATCCATGGCTTATCGAAGAAAAAAAAAGAATTAAAGAATTTGTTGTAGATTTAAAAAAACCATATTTAGGTTTTTGTTTAGGATGTCAATTACTAGGAGAAGTAGCAGGTGGTTTAGTTGCTAAATCAAAAAATCCAGAAATTGGAATGCTGGACATTAATTTTTCAGATAATAAAAAATCAGATTTATTATTCAGTCAATTTCCAGATCAGATAAAATCTCTTCAATGGCATTCATATGAAGTTCAAGGACTTGAGAAAAATAAAGATATAACACTAATAGCTTCATCACCTGAAACAAAATATCAAATATTTAAATATCAAAACCACGCTTATGGAATTCAATTTCATATAGAAATCAAAGATACTACAGTCAGTGAATGGGGGTGTGTTCCAGAATATAAAACTGCTTTAGAAAAGCAGCTTGGTCCCGGAGCCCTAGAGAAATTTGACATAGACGCCAAAAATAACATGTTAAACTTGAATAATTATTCAAAAATTCTTTACGAAAATTTTAAAAAATTACTTAAAACCCTTTAGTTTATCTAATTAATAGGCTAGATTTTCGAATTAATTAATTAGGAGGGGAAAATGAAACCTAAAAATTTGCTGAGAATTTTATTAGCATTTTTATTTGTTTTTGTATCAACACAAACTTATGCAAAAACTATTAAATGGTCTATGCAAGGAGATAGTTTAACACTAGATCCACATGCGCAAAATGAAGGTCCTACTACTCAAGTATCAAGACAAATTTACGAAGCTCTTGTTACTAGAGGTTTAGATATGTCTATTGGACCACAACTAGCGGAAAGCTGGGAGGCTACAACACCTAAGACTTGGAAATTTAATCTTAGGAAAGATGTAAAGTTTAGCGACGGAACACCTATGACATCTGAAGATGTTGTATTTAGTATCTTGAGAGCTCAACAACGTACATCAGACTTTAAAGAATATATAAGCACTATTACATCAGTAAAAGCAACTGACGCTTATACAGTTGAAATTCAAACAAGAGAACCAAATCCAATTCTTTTGAACCAATTGTCAAATATATTCGTAATGTCTAAAAAATGGTGCGAAGAAAATTTTGCAATGGCTCCACAAAACTGGGATGCAGGACAAGAAACATTCTCTGCAACTAACTCAATGGGGACGGGACCATTTAAAATTACTTTAAGAGAGCCTAATACAAAAACTGTTTTTAAAAAGAATAGTAAATGGTGGGGCGAAGTTGAACACAATATAACTGAGATACACTTACTTCCAATTAAAAATGCTGCAACTAGAGTTGCTGCACTATTATCTGGAGAGTTAGATGTTGTAACAGATGCTCCAGTTCAAGATTTAGATCGTATTAGAGCATCGGGTGCTCATAAAGTTCAAAGTACTCCACAGATGCGTACAATCTTTTTAGGAATGGACCAAGCTGCTGACCAACTTAGAACTGGTAATACTGGTGATAACCCATTTAAGAAAAAAGAGGTTAGACAAGCTCTTTACCAAGCAATTGATATAGAGGCTATTAAGAAAAAAGTTATGAGAGGTTTAAGTGAACCTGCAGGAATAATTACTTTCCCAGGAGTTACTGGATATACTAAAGAACTTGATGAAAGATTACCTTACGATGTTGATGCTGCAAAACAGTTATTAGC
>LULH01000459.1_pt1 | contig 10726 bp, 7 predicted proteins | sample 728201 | NCBI WGS metagenome assembly LULH01 (sample SAMN03860294, study PRJNA289734) | marine metagenome | biome: seawater column; feature: ocean; material: water; isolation source: Red Sea water column Station 169 - depth 100m | place: Saudi Arabia: Red Sea | collected 2011-10-15 | depth 100 m
GTGTACTATCACATCAAGGACGGCAAGTTTGCAATCACCAACAGCTTATTGTCATTCAGTAATACCCTAGACATAGACGAAAAATGGATTGGACTAGCACAATCCGGAAACTACACAGACAGGCTGATCCAGCCCTGTGAGGGTATCGCAACTGACAAATATCTCACAGACAATATTACACCCATCAAAGATGTCAAGCGACTTGGTCCAGGGAGGGTAATGGAAATCCAATTAGGCACTGGGAAAATGAATACTTACAGCTGGTATGATGCAGGTTCTGATTACGTTGCACCAATATTTGCAGAACCTATTTACAACATGGAGTCAGCGAAGGATCTCGTGGATAAGGTTCTTAGACAAAACGCATTGACCCTCACGGAAAAATATGGTTCTCGACTCGCCATGTTTGCCAGTAATGGTGTCGACAGCCTTACATTGATCAAGTACCTCGAAGAGGTTCCCAAGTATGGTTACTATGGAAAAGATTACATGAACGAGTCACCAGAGCTGTTAAAGAAACTATATGCAAACACAGGCGGAACACTGCACTACTTCGACGAAGATGAGTACCGGCTTGCCTACTCAGAAACAATACGAGGATGGAAAACGCCATCCTTCAACATGGATCTCGCACCTGAGATGCACATAAGAGACAGATACAATTTAAAAGATAAAGTGATTGTGAAAGGCACCTTTGGTGACGAGATATTCTGGCATGATGCGAGAAGTGCCATGAGTGTTGCTGTACATGATTGGAGAATAACAGGCATGGAAGAAATAATACACAGCCTCAAAGAAAGGTACAGTCGTCAGCTGTTCCATATGACACAGCACAATCTGGACAACATTATTAAAAGTCGAAATTTTGAAGTGTCCATAATGAACTACCATTACAACAGGCAGAGGAGTTACCTCAAGGACGACAGGGTTTTGCTTGACCAAATGATCATATCGCCTTTCATTGACCTCAGATTAAGAGAATTGCTTCCAAAGTGCGACAAACAAACTCAGACTGCCAGCATACTAGATGCCTCTATACAGACCCAACTCATGGGCAAGAACCTTAAGCAGTACATGAACAAATACAAGGCGGGCGGAGAAGAAAGTTTCGAAGAAATAGGATACTCCAAGCAACAAAGAAAACAACTCGAAGAGTTTATTAAGTCACGTTGATCAATAATTGAAAGCATCCGAGCAGGTGCTTATCACCATGTACCACAGGCTGTCATACTCCCAGTCATAGTCGTGTTGATCTTTTAGATATTTCTGCTGGATAGGCCAAGCGTCCTTCTCCATCTGTGCAGTGCATTGGAAATCCATGCTATTCATGTCCTGCAGGTAGTGTACCATTTCGTGCACCAGGACCCCCATGTCCCATGGTTTTCTCCTGTCCCACGTGTCTCGTAGAATTATTGTGTCCGAGTCTGTGTCATATATGCCGTGCAGTTCGTTGGGAAGTTTCTCAGGCTCGTCGACATAGTACATTTGTTCCATTTTCTCCTGCGGTAGGAAGACCACCTTCGGAATGTCGTGGTTGGTATCTAGTGTGGTGTTGGCACCCAACCATATCATGAGTGCTGTTAGGATCTCTTTCATTTGCCTGAGCGAGGTTAACGTACAAAATGGCAGGTCCATCAGACAAGATAGAAATATCCTATGAACAACTTTCCACGGGTAAGTTTATCAAGACCGGTGACGACCTAACCATCACTACACAAGACCTATGGGGAGACTCAGAAACTGTTCTGCTCAAAGACTACTTTCTCACATCTCCCGACCTCGTCACTTCCAAAGGATCAGCACTCAAAGGAAACATAGTTAACCTCTTGGCCATAGACAGCCAGCCTCTTGACCACGGCATGTTGGCCTTTGAGGATCCTAACGCAATAGGCAAGATCACAATAGCCGACGGACCTGTAGTTGTCCAACGTGCTGACCAGCTCGTTGAACTGAACGCCGGAGACCTCATATATCTGAACGATGTTGTGGAATCCAAGGCCGGGTCCGTTGGTATTGCGTTCGCGGATGAAAGCACCATATCAATAGACTCCGGTGCCAAGATGGTGATAGATGATTTTGTGTATGATCCAGAGAACCCAACCACAGGATCAATGAACGCCAACATCATAACAGGTAACTTCTCTTTCGTGTCTGGCCAGATTGCAAAGACAGGCGCAGACGCCATGCAGGTAACAACGCCTGTGTTGACGATTGGTGTGAGGGGAACACAGGTGGCAGGTAAGGCCAACCAGGATGGTGAGGAGAATGAGATAGTTCTACTTCCAAACGAAGACGGCACTGTGGGACAGGTAATGATCACAAACCAATCGGGTTCGGTGTTACTGACCGAGGCGTACCAGGCAACCACAATAGCCACGGCACTGCAACCACCAACCGTGCCTGTGATACTACCGAAAGCAATAGTTCTCAAAAAGTTCGCAGACACGATCAGCACCAACAGGAAAGTAAAGATCAAAAAGGAACTGGACGACGAAGCGGAAGAAACGGAAAAAGAAAAGGAAGAGGCCGAGGAGGAAAAGGAAGAACTGGAAGAAGAGAAAGAGGAATTGGAAGAAGAGAAGGAAGAACTGGAAGAAGAGGCCGAAGAACTTGAGGAAGAAAAAGAGGAACTGGAAGAGAAACTGGAAGAGATCGAAGAAGAAAAAGAACAACTTGAGGAAGAGGCCGAACAACTAGAAGAAGAAAAGGAACAGTTGGAAGAGGTAAAAGAAGAGATACTGGAAGAAAAAGAATTCATAGAAGAGAAACAGGAAGAACTTGTCGAGGAAGTACAGGAACTGGAAGAACAGTTGGAAGATGCAGAATCTTTCGAAGAGGTCAAAGAACTAGAACAGAAACTGGAACAAATAGAAAAAGAGATCGAGAAAGTTGAGGAAGAGAAGTTCGAAATCGACGAGAAGTTCGAAGAGATTGAACAGGAAGTAATTTCCGTTGAGAAGGAAGCGGAAAAGATCACACAGGAAGTTGAACAGATATTCCAAGAAGAACAGTTCGTTGAACAGCAGTTCATAGAAGTTGAACAGAAGGTTGAACAGGTGATAGAACAGGTTGAGTTTGTCGAACAACAGGTAGTATTGGTTGAAGACAAGGTCATGGAGATCGAATCAACAATCTTTGAACTTACCAAGGAAATGATCCAGTTGGAACAGGAGTTCTACTCACAGGTAGAGTCTTATGAGCAGATGTTCGAAGAGGAGTTCCAAGAAGCACGTGAGGAATACAGGGAAACCAAGGAAACCATGATCGAGCAGGAGAAACAGGAGATCGAGGACAAGAAGGAAGAATTACAGGAGCAGTTGGAGAATGATGACCTCTCAGAGCAGGAGCAACAGGAGATCGAAAAGCAACTGGATGTTGTTGAACAGAAAGAACAGGTACTGGAGATGGAGGAGGACCTATTCAAGAACGAGTTCCAGGCAGAGAAGATAGAGGACATATTCGAGGACTCAAACCAGGACTTTGTTGTTGATGAACTGGCGGACGACTTGACCGAACTATTAGTAGAGATTCCAGAAGACAAAATGTATGTCACCGAAGACATGTTCAGCGAAGAGCAGTACAACGACGAGATGTTCCAAGAGATGGAAAACATCATTGAGGAACAGGTGGAAATAATTGATATGGAGGCATTCACTGACAGCATGGAAGATGAATTTAACGTTGATAATATTGTGATTGATGAGACAATGATAGTGGACAACATGGTGCACACCTTGGTCCACAACGTGCAGGGATCACCACAGGACCCGACAGATGAGGATCTGTATTTCATGGCCAACGATGATCAACTGGAGATAGAATCACCAAATGAGATGGATGACGCATTCAACCAATGGTACGACGAGTTCATTGAGGATCTCGTGGAAGAGACAGACCTAAACGTTGCTCCATGGTTGCAGTGGGAGGAGAACAATCATGCCAAGACAGTGGCAGAGAGTGCCAGCACCGGCACACAGATATATGACATGGGTGCCACGGACGCCAACGGTGACCAACTGACATTCTCGCTGTACAACGATCCAACGGGCAAATTAACAATCGATGCCACAACTGGTATAATAACACTGAACGAGGCATTTGACGATGTGTCAACGGACACGAACTACAATGTGTGGATCCAGGTCTCAGATGGGTCCTTGACGGACCTTGACTACCTGACTCTTACTGTGTCGGCGGACTCACAATTGACCAAAGGCTTTACCTATGGTGACATTGCCACTTGGGGAGCCAAGTTCTCGGAAGACACAGTGCAGGACAACTCCTGGAAACAGCAGACGGCATTGATAGTTTCCAACTCCAACACATACAGTCAACAGGCCAACGCCAAGGCAAATTTGGAGGCAGAAGGATTCACAGTCACCGAAAAGACGATAGACGATATAATCAGCGGCGGATACAGTGAGATGATGGGATACTCCGCTGTGTTTGAACTCAACTGGGCGAGTGAGTCAAGGTACCCCAGCCACTTCAGTGGCACACAGGTGGGATCATATTCCAGTGCAGTGAAGGACGCATTTGAAGATTACCTGCAGTCAGGAGGTTCACTGTACAAGGCAGGTGAACTTGACGGCAACGGATACAACGTTCAGAACCAAAACGCCAAGGACCTGTTGGCACAGATTGGTGGTAACATGACATGGAGTGGAACTACAGGTTCAGCCGTGGCAATCAATGCAGATTACCTAGTTGGTCCAGACACTAGTGGAACCCTAACATATTCTGCTCTTTCATCTGCAATTATGTCAACCACAGACGGAAGTTTGATGCAGTCAAATGGTGCATCCGCTGAATGGGGACCGGATGTGCTGAACACGAACATACAGGGTACCATGATGGTGCTGACAGACTTCAACCACCTAGGAAATCAAAACAATAGCCATTCACAGCGGTTCAAAACATATGCGAACTGGCTACTACAGGAGAACGAGGACAACTCCGCCATAGCCACGTATGACACAGAATACCTACCGATTTGGCAATACTCCGGCGGCGGAACTGATTACCACCAACTAAACCACATCACGGAAGTGGAGGCGTTCCACGTGGGCGACAACGTGTACATCGGCGGTGGTATGTCACACATCGACTGGGCATGGGACGATTCCGCGGACACGGCCTACTGGGCCTTCAACGCTGACATGGACGGTGACGTGGGCAGTGATGACGGAGATGACCACTACGGCGTGATAGGATACGATGCGGACGGTGACGGGGACCTGTGGGAGACCACGGACACATTCGATCTGGACAAGATCAAGATACTGGACGACTCCGAGGACTACATGGCACAGGACTCTGACGCCTCAGGCGACTACTATTTCAAAGTGACGCCGGTCACATATACAAATAACAGTTGGTACGTGAATGAGAACCAAACAGTCACAGTAGCAAACACCACAGGCTACAACGGATATCTTGACCTGAGTTCAAACACGGATTTTGACAACATCAACTACGCACTGATCGAGACAGAGTCAGCACTGATCTCAGAAGTGGTGGTTTCAGCATAATTGGTAAATATGGGTATAAAATGAAGAAACTTATACATTACATTTTGATAGGAATAATGCTTAACTGGAACGTGGCGGTGTTCGCGGCGGATGATCCGGACTGCAATTGGAAGACGTTTGAAGAGACTGACACATACGTGATGGAGAACTGTGTGACTGAAAATGGATATTCAGCACGTGTGAGACAAAAGCCAGTTGACGGAATTAAAATAGAAATTGTAGAAGCCCCAAAGAAAAAAGCCAATCCAATACAAGAATTCAAAGACAAAGTAAAAGAAGCACCTAAGGCAACTGCCAAGGTAGAGAAACTTGAGAAGATAGAAGAAGAGGTAATTGTCACAGAAAACAAAGTTAAAGAATTAAAAGAGGAAAATGACAAAGTAATCATTGCTGTACCTACTCCAAAAAAAGAAAAAGATGTTGTAGCAAAAGTTGAAGAAAAGCAAGAGACTGAAACTCCTGCTAAAGACACAGAAAAACAGATAGTAAAAGAACAGACTGCCAAAGAAGAAGCTGAGAAGAAATTGGTTGAAGAGACCACTGAAAAGGAATGGGCTGAAGTCGACGCTGAACAGAACATCGATTGGATGCAGTTGCATGAGATGTTGCCAAGGTTGATAGTTGACAACGAAAAGGTTAAAGCCGCAGAACTAGACTATGAATCCGCAGTAGAAACTTTAAAATCCGAATACTCCGCATACTACCCACAAGTAACAATCACAATAGGTAACGAATGGGAGGATGACAGGACTCCTGCCAAAGGCACACACCCTGCCAACACAATTACGCATGATTCGAAGCAAGGTATCAAAAAATCAATCACGATTACACAGATGATCTGGGACGCAGGAAGGACAAGTTCGGTGATCGACAAAGCTAAAAGCACTGCACAGCAGGCCTATTACAGAGTTGAGTTGGCCAAAGAAGATGTTGTGATGGAGGCCATAAACGCATGGTTGAATCTACAGAAAGCATACAACACACATCAAGCAAACAAAAAAGTTGAGGCCAACGCAAAGATCACACTTGCTATGACCATTGAGAAAGTCAAAAAGGGTGAAGGCTCCAAGTTGGAACAATTACAGATAGAACAGCAGTTCAGAACATATCAAACACTTTCAATGACAAGCAGACTAGGACTTGACAGTGCAATACAGAGGTTCCAGAACGTTTGGAGATTCTTTCCACACAATATTGGTAACATGCCGTCACCAATCGCAGACCTTTTAGGCATGATTCCACACCAGGGCACCGAGGTAACGAACAACACGACTTTGAGGATAGCAAGAATGGACGTGGAGATAGCACGTGATCAGTTGAGATTCAGCGATGCAGAATTCAAGCCAAGGATAGATGGTAAACTTTCTTATACAGAAAAGGATGGTGAACTGAGTGGCGGTTATGATACTGATGATGCACAAAAGGAAGAATTCAGGGCAGATGTAACAATGACTTGGAAGATATTTGGTGGTTTCAAGAACAGACACTTACAGAATTCAGATAGGGCAAAACTAAATGCGGCACACAACAGATATGATGATGTCCAAAGAACCACTGACGAGCAATTCAAAAACGCATGGAACAACTACGTGTTAGTAGAGAAGAATTTAGCAACACTTAAACGAACAGTTGAAATAAACAACGAGATGTATCAACTGACTTTAGCAGATTTCAAAGCAGGTAATTCACCTATCATGTCTGTGTTTGGTATGAAGACAGCACACATCATGAGCGAAGTGGCATACAAAAACGCCCAGATAGATTTGCAGATAGCAAGATATCAACTCCACAAACTTTTGGGACTGGTTAATCCAATCATCCAATAGTCAAATCATTAAATACAACTATAATGAAAAGTCTGATTTTGTACCTATTCCGCGACAAAAAAACTGCGGCCATGCTGTTGGTCAGCAGTTTGATAATTGGTATCTGTGCTCTTGCACCATCATTGTTTGTGATTGTGGTTCTTAACAAATACCTTGCCAGCGGTGTTACAGCCACATTAGTGTCATTGGCCATAGGGGCAGTACTGGCCATCGCATTTGAATTTGGCTTCAGACAGAATCGTGGCATAATGATAACAGAATTTAACCAAAGGATCTTTAATCCACTGTTGCAGAAATTTTCAGACAAGTTTAAACAGGCCGGACAGTTGACCGCACAGCAATATAAAAAGTTGGATGGTGCTGGAACCACTATCAAAAACATGGTCAACTCTGGAGTAACAGGCTGGATACTGGACTGGCCATTTGTGTTGGGATTTGTAATATTACTAATTTTTTTAAACTGGACAGCGGCGGTCATTACTGCAATATTCATGTTGATCACACTGGCCATTAACAAATGGAAAAACAGCCTTAGTCTGTCACAGGAGATGCTGAGTAACATAGAAATATTCCTCATGGGACTTTTAACTATCTCAATCATGACTGCAGGTGCATTGATGATAATGCAAGGCAAGTTAGACATAGGTGTATTGATTGGATCAAATATACTGGCGGCACGGGCATTCCAAGGAACCAACAAGTATGCAAAAGGAAAGGAGTTTTTACAGAATCGTGAAAGAGCAGTTTCAGAAGTTGTCAATTTCATCAAGCAGTAAATTCTTTCTAGGAATAACCTGTTTGTTTGTGATATTCTTTGTATGGATGGCATGTAGCAAAGTGGACGTGACGACCCAGGCTAGTGGCATTGTGATAACGGAAAGCAATTCTACCACAATCGACACAATGGTCGATGGACAGATAGACCAGGTTAATTTCAAACAGGGAGACATTGTTAAAGAAGGTGATGTTATCCTTGTAATAAATCCTGGGGTTGGATATGAACCTTACAACATCGTGGCAAACGTAAAAGGCAGGATACAGTCATTGAATTACAAGAATCCTGGAGCCGTTGTGAAAAAAGGTGAACCAATATTGACCATCGTGCCACAAGACCAAACACTTATGGTGTTGGGTAAACTTTTTGTGAAGGATCGAGGCTATGTCACAGTTGGACAATCCTCAAAAGTCAAACTTGCAAATCAGGATCAATTGAAATTTGGACCGATCGATGCTAAGATCCTGAGTATATCTCCAGACGCTGTTCAGTCACAGGAAGGATCATATTATGAAATTGAATTGGAACTTGCAGAACAGAAATTCACTGCTGGCAACATTGAGTACATATTGGTACCAGGAATACAAGTACAGGTTTTTATATTAACAGGTGAAAGGACAGTTTTAAGTTATGTAACCACGCCTTTCCATAACGGCATAGGCCAGGCACTACAGGAGAGATAATGTTAAGTTGGTTTCTAATTGGAATATTGGTAGGACTTTGCATTAGATGTATCGTTAAACCACACAAGAGTGAAATGGAAAAATTCAAGGATCCATGGAACTGGACTTCTTTTGGCGGTGGCGGATGAGCGAATCAAAAAAACTTACCATAAAACAGAGATGGCGTAAGGCCTGCACTGCGGACAACATAGTAGATTTCAGTGTTGACGTTTTCCTAATAGTCTTTGATGTATTAAGTTCACCAATACTGATTGTTATGAGGGTGGTGCGTTGGCTCCTAGCCAAGTTTGTGAACGAACATGTAAAAAATTTCATAAAGAAGATAGTGCATTGGTTCATAGACAACAGGAAAATTAGACTACAAAAAGGACAAAACATATTCCGTTACTATTGGTACCTATGGTTGTTGAGTCCTGTAATATTACTTGTCTTGGTTCTAGTGTTGGCCTTCACAACCGGCGTGTTAGAAGGATTAAAAGAAATATAATGAGAATATTCACAAGCATTTGGATGGTTGTAGTGGTTGCCGCTGTGCTGTTGGGAGTAAGGATAGACAACGGTGACACAATCAAAACTTTGCGTTATAAGACCTGGGACTATTTTCAACAAATACATCCGAGAAATTCAATAAGTGATTCAATCACTGTGGTCAATATCACTGAGGATGACTTGAAGAGATATGGACAATGGCCATGGCCTAGGCACATAATGGCGATGCTACACGCACATATCGCAGACGCAGGTGCCATACTAGTAAATTACAACATACTTTTTGCGGAGCCTGACAGGATGAGTGGTGTTGAGTATCTGAAAAGTATGCCTATGACAAATGAATTGAGAGAACAACTAGGAAGCGTGTTGTTAGACACGGACGGCATTTTTTCAAACATACTAAAAGAATCCGGCAACGCAGTAATATTAATGAGTGTAAAAAATGATGCTGGTGTGGAACTTCCAAGCACAACACAAATTATTGAAAAAGGAAACGTAAAACCTTGGCTTTACAACTATCAAGGCATTGTAGCACCCACACAAAAAATAAGTGCGGGTGTCGCCGGCATAGGAGTGAATGTTACTTCTCCAGAACCAGATGCAGTGGTCAGAAAGATGCCTGTGCTGATAAGGATCAACGGAAAAATTTATCCTAGTATGCTTCTGGAAAATGTGAGGTTACTGAATGGTTCTAAAAGGATCAAAGTAATCGCCAAAGAGCACGGAATAGACGAAGTGCTTGTCAGCAAGAAAGCAGGCGTACCTGTTAACCATCTTGCTGAAATGTACATCAATTATGCCGATCCTGAAAAATATGTGCAGATGTCAGCAACGGAAATTTTCTCTAATAGCTTCAATGAAAATAAAATCAAAGGCCGTATCGTGGTTGTTGGTATGGACGCGGCAGGTTTGAGTGTGTTGAAATACACACCACACGGGCTAACCACGGATCAAATGATCAGTGCCCAGGCTTTAGACACATTGTTGACAGGTAAACTTTTATTGCGTACGCCACAAGCAGACACTTTAGAAATACTCTTCATTGGTTTCCTAGGATTACTGATGATAATTTTGATTCCGAGAGTATCAGTGTTGTTTTCGGTTCCGCTTTTGCTCTTCGTGATGGGAGGAATAAGTTACGCATCGTTCATGGCTTATGCCAACAAAGGATTTTTGGTTGATCCATCATTCGCAGTGCTTTACATATTTTTAATTTGGTCCCACAGCACGTACAATAATTTTGCAACACAAAGCAGATTAAGGAAACAAATTAAAAAACAATTTGAACACTATTTAGATCCAGGCATGGTTAAAAAACTACAGAAAGATCCTTCATTACTAAAACTTGGTGGTGAGACAAAACAGATGACTTTCTTGTTTTCAGACATCAGGGGATTCACTCCTATTAGTGAAAAGTAC
>LULH01000832.1_pt1 | contig 10651 bp, 10 predicted proteins | sample 728201 | NCBI WGS metagenome assembly LULH01 (sample SAMN03860294, study PRJNA289734) | marine metagenome | biome: seawater column; feature: ocean; material: water; isolation source: Red Sea water column Station 169 - depth 100m | place: Saudi Arabia: Red Sea | collected 2011-10-15 | depth 100 m
CAGTCACTCTATCAAGCAAATTTTGTAATCTCAGTTCTTCTACCAAATAATCTATTCTACTATTCAAGTTTTTGACAGAATACAGTTTTCCATAAACAATTAGATTCTGCTTAACCGTAAGTTTCTTTGGCAGTTCAATGTAAGGAGAAATAAAATTTATCTTTTGAAGAATTTCAATTCTATTTTTTTCTAGTTGAAAGCCATTAATCAAAACTTGCCCACTTGTAGGTTTTAATAAACCTAAAATCATACCTATAGTAGTTGTTTTTCCACATCCATTAGGACCAAGTAACCCAATTATTTCATTTTCTTTAATTTCAAAATTAATATTCTTAACCGCTTCTTTATTTCCATAATTCTTTTTAAGATCAATTACTTTAATTGAATTTTCCATTACTTTACTGAAGCCCTTTTAAGTCTTTCATTGATTGCTTCCCCAAATCCATAATTAGGAATTTTTTCTACAGCAATACTTTTATAATCTTTATTTTTAATATTTCTTAAAACTTTATACAAATTTTTTGCGGCTTCTTTTAAATCTTTTTTTTTACTTAAATAATAATAATCCTTTGAAGTTTTTTTTCTTTTTTTAATTAAAATAAAAGCTTCATTTTCTTTTGGTTTTTTCTTGTTTAGCCTTATAGGTATTCCAGGTGAATAATGTAAACTTAATTGTCCTGGGACAACAATTGTTTTATCATTTTTTTTATACAGGATTTTTTTTCTCAAAACTTTGTTAATTCTTTTTCTTTCAATTCCACCTAGCCTTAATATTTTTGGCTTTCCTAATAAACTTACTATAGTAGACTCTAATCCTATTTTAGATCTACCACCGTCTAGAATAAATTTAATTCTTTCTCCAAATTCATCCTTTACATCTTCTTTTGTTACCGGACTTATTTTTGAGGATATGTTTGCACTTGGTGCCGCTAGAGGATATTTCAATATTTTTAAAAGTTTTATAGCCAAATGATGTCTAGGAAACCTAACAGCTAGTGTTTTTTTATTATTAGTTACGATTTTTGAAATATTACTATTTTTTTTTAATTTTAAAACAAATGTAATAGGTCCTGGACAATATTTTTTATATAACTTTAAAAATTCTTCATTAATCATACAGTCGTTATTAAGCATTTTTAAGCTACAATAATGCACTATGAGTGGATTTCTTTTATTTCTTTTCTTAAGTTTGAATATTTTTAAGGCAGCCTTTTTTGAATAAGCATTAGCCGCTAAACCATAAACAGTTTCAGTCGGAAACCCAATACATTCATTTTTATCTAAATAATATTTAGCTTTTTTAATATTTGAAAGATTATAATTCATGTAATAATACAAACTAATATATGAAACAAAAAAATTTACCAGATGATATTGAGTCTAAATCTTTAGATGAACTTAAAGAAATTCTTAATAATTTGGTTGAAAAAATTGAAAAAAATAAAGCTTCAAATCAATCCGAAGAGGATTATCTTGAAATATTTAAATTAAATAAATTTATTGAAAAAAAGTTTCAAAATACTTCAAGAGAAATATCTGAGAAAAACAAATTAAAAATAAAACAAATTCTAAAAAAAGATGGAAAAAAAACTAAATAAAACAGGAAAAGATATAAATAAATTTCTCAAGAATTTTTTAAAAAAACAGAGAAGAACTGAATTAATCACTTCAATGAATTATGGTTTATTTCCTGGTGGAAAAAAAATAAGATCAAAGATCATTGTTGACGTAGGAAAAATTTTTTCAGTTCCTTATTATCATTTAGTAAGAGTAGGAGCTGCAGTGGAATGTATTCATGCATATTCACTTATACACGATGATTTGCCATGTATGGATAATGACGATTTAAGAAGGGGAAAGTTAAGCACGCACAAAAAATTTGGTGAAGCAACAGCAGTCCTAGCTGGCAATTCATTGCTTACCTTAGCCTTTGAAATTTTAAGCGAAAAAAGTTTCAATATTAGTGAAAATAAAAAAAGTAAATTAATAAATTTACTTTCAAACACTTCAGGCCATTTAGGAATTGCAGGGGGCCAATATTTAGATCTTAATTTTGAAAAAAAAAGAGTAAGTAAAAGAAAAATTATAGATATGCAGCTTAATAAAACTGGTAAACTTTTTTCATTTTCTACTATAGCGCCGTTGATTATTGCTAATAAGTTTGGGAAGATAAATCAGTTTAAAAAGATAGGTTTAGATATTGGACTTTTGTTTCAAATTATTGATGATTTTCTAGATTACAGTGGAAGTGAGAAAAAGATTGGAAAAAAAACTGGAAAAGACAAAAAAAAGGGCAAGGCGACTTTAATAAGTTTACTCGGGTATAAAAATGCTGTTAAATATTCTTCTTATTTAAAAAATAGAATAATTTCTTCTTTAAGTAAGTATAAAAGTAAAGATTTGATTGAAACTGTAGAGTTTGTGGTAAATAGAAAAAAATGACAAAATATAAATTTTTAGATAATGTAAATTTTCCATCGGATATAAAAAATTTTAAATCCTCAGAATTGATTACCCTGTCAAAGGAGTTAAGAGAGGAATTGATAGAGGCTGTTTCATTTACAGGTGGTCATTTAGGTGCAGGTTTAGGAGTTGTTGAGTTGACCGTAGCCTTACACCATGTTTTTGATACACCTAATGATAAAATAGTTTGGGATGTCGGCCACCAATCATATCCTCATAAAATTTTAACAGGTCGTAAAAATAGAATCAAAACACTGAGACAAGGAAATGGACTATCTGGTTTCACAAAAAGATCTGAAAGTGAATATGATCCATTTGGTGCAGCACATAGCTCAACATCAATTTCTGCAGCTTTAGGTATTGCTACTGCAAATAAACTTTCAAAAAAATCAGAAAATGTTGTTGCTGTTATTGGCGATGGAGCGATCAGTGCTGGAATGGCTTATGAGGCTATGAACAATGCGGGCATATCAAAAACTAAAATGATAGTAATTTTAAATGATAACGACATGTCAATTGCGGAACCTGTGGGTGCAATGAGAAGTTATTTAGCAAAATTATTGACTGGGAAAATATATTTTAGTCTAAGAGAGACGTTTAAATTAATTATTTCTGCCTTTTCCAAAAGATTTTCAAAAAAAGCTGGAAAAGCAGAAGATTTTCTGAGGTCAGCAGTAACAGGTGGAACACTTTTTAATTCACTAGGTTTTTATTATGTTGGACCAATAGATGGACATGATATTGATACTCTTGTCTCAGTTTTAAAAAATGCAAAGGATACTAACTTTGACGGTCCAATAATGATACATATTAAAACTGAAAAAGGAAAAGGTTATCAATTTGCAGAAAATTCAAAAGACAAATATCATGGTGTTTCGAAGTTTAATATAAAAACTGGTGTACAAGAAAAATCAAGTTCTAAAATTCCATCATATACAAGTGTTTTTGCCAATACGTTAATTAAACACGCTGAGAGAGATAGTAAAATAATTGGTATCACTGCTGCGATGCCATCTGGTACTGGAATGGATTTATTTGCAAAAAAATTTCCAAATAGAATGTTTGATGTTGGTATTGCGGAACAACATGCAGTGACATTTTCTGCTGGTTTAGCTACAGAAGGATTCAAGCCTTATGCAGCAATTTACTCTACCTTTTTACAAAGAGCCTATGATCAGGTTGTCCACGATGTTGCAATTCAAAGTTTACCTGTCAGATTCGCTATAGACCGTGCTGGTCTTGTTGGTGCGGACGGTCCTACACATGCCGGATCTTTTGATATAACTTACCTATCAACTTTACCTAATTTTGTAGTTATGGCTCCAAGCGATGAGTCGGAATTAGTGAAAATGATTAATACCTCAGTTGACATTAATGATAAACCGTCAGCTTTTAGGTACCCTCGTGGAACTGGTATTGGGATTAAACTTCCTGAAATTAATGAAAAAGTTGAAATTGGAAAAGGCAGGGTTATTAAAGAAGGTAAAGAAATTGCTTTAATTAATTTTGGTGCTCGTTTGCAAGAGTGTCAAAAAGCTTTAAACAATCTTGAAAAGAAAGGTTTAAATCTTACCTTAATTGACGCAAGATTTTGTAAACCATTAGATGAAAATTTAATGTGGAATACAGCAAAGAATCATGAAGTTGTTATTTCAATTGAAGAAGGTTCAATTGGAGGTTTTGGATCTCATTTAAGTAAATTTTTATCAGAAAAAGGCTTATTAGAAAAAATTAAATTTAGGTCGATGACTTTTCCTGACAAGTTTATTGATCAAGATAAACCTGATCTAATGTATCAGATTGCTGGCTTGGATAGCAAAGCTATCGAAGAAAAAGTTTATGAGGTTTTAGATTCTAAAATTGTTGTTCAGAAAAAAAACTAAGACTCACACTGGGCTTTGTGCATCAAAAAATGATCCAATAAAACACAATGCATCATCGCTTCACCTATTGGGACAGCTCTAATTCCAACACAAGGATCATGTCGACCTCGTACTGATATATTTGTATTTTTTCCAAATTTATCAATAGTTTTTCTTGAGTTAAGAATTGAAGATGTCGGTTTTACTGCGAAAGATACTTTTATTTGTTGACCACTTGAAATACCACCAAGAATTCCACCCGCATTGTTAGATTTGAAAACTGTTTTATTCCCTTTTTGTCTTATCTCATCAGAATTCTGTTCACCTGTTAATTGCGCAACATCCATTCCAGTTCCAATATTGACTCCTTTTACAGCATTGATACTCATCATAGCTGAAGCTAAATCCATATCTAATTTTGAGTAAATAGGCGCACCTAGGCCAGATGGCACCCCGTTAGCTCTTAATTCTATGACTGCACCACAAGATGAACCAGACTTTCTGATTGCCAACAAATATTTTTCCCACAATTTTAAAACTTTTTTGTCAGGACAGAAAAATGGATTTTTTTCTATAAATTTATTGTTCCATGCAGATACATCACAACCCAAAATTCCAAGTTGGATAACCGCACCTTTAACGTAATATTTTTTCCCGATTTTTTTTTCTAAAACTTTTTTTGCAATTGCACCCGCAGCTACTCTAGCTGCAGTCTCTCTCGCTGATTGCCTACCACCTCCTCTGAAGTCTCTTATGCCATATTTTTTAAAATAAGTTAGATCAGCGTGTCCAGGACGAAATTTATTTTTGATAGTCTCATAGTCTCTTGATTTCATATCCTTATTGTAAATAATCATTAATATTGGTGTACCAGTTGTCTCACCATTAAATACTCCTGACAAGATTTCAACTTTATCATCTTCTTTTCTTTGAGTAGTAAATTTAGATTGACCAGGTTTTCTCTTATTTAGTTCTTTTTGTATGTCTTTTTCAGATATTTTTATTCTCGGAGGACATCCATCAACTACACATCCAATAGCTGGTCCATGAGATTCACCCCAAGTAGTGAAACGAAATAACTTTCCAAATGTATTAAATGACATTATTCTATTATATAAATTATTTTGTTAAAATTATGAATGAAAAAAATTCACTTGGACTAGATATTTGTTTTAAAGATGAGGATAACCCAGTAAATCTCTTCAAAGAATGGTTTAAAAAGGCTGAAACCACCGAACCTAATGATCCAAATGCATTATCATTAGCAACAGCTGATAAAACCGGAAGACCTAAAGTGAGAATGGTTCTGTTAAAAGGCTTTAGTGATGATGGTTTTACTTTTTACACAAACTTCAATAGTTCTAAAGGCAAGGATCTTAAAGAAAATCCTAAAGCATCAATGTGTTTTCATTGGAAAAGTCTTTTAAGACAAATAAGGATTTACGGTAATGTTGTTCAAGTTCCTGACAAAGAGGCTGATGAATATTATAATTCAAGAGCATATGGGAGTAGAATAGGAGCGTGGGCCTCAAATCAAAGTGAAGTTTTAGAAAGCAGAAAGTCACTTGATGACTCAATTGAAAAATTCAAAAAAAAGTTTAGTGATGAGAAAAAAGTTCCAAGACCACCTAATTGGTCTGGATGGAGATTGGTACCTGAAGAAATTGAGTTTTGGCGTGATGGAGATAATAGAATTCATGAAAGATTGAAATACGTTAAGAACAATGGAAAAGGCTGGAAAAGATTTTTATTAAATCCTTAAAAAGATCTTTCAATACTAAAAGATGTCAAATTTTTCAGAATATTTTTTTGCTCAGAACTTTCAAAGACATTTAAAGAGCTAGATGCTAAAGAGATAAAATGATCAGCTTTTTTGTAACACTGTTTAATAATGTCATATTTTTTTATGATATCTAATGTGTATTTAAGGTCGTTTTCAGTTCTTTCTATTTTGGAAAAAAATTCTTTAAGCATATCTCTCTCACCACTTTTACATTGCTGATTTAAAATAATTATAGGCAAAGTGATTTTACCCTCATAAAAATCTTTTCCAATTGTTTTTCCAAATTTTTTCAGATCAGAATTATAATCTAATGTATCATCGGCTATCTGAAAAGTTACTCCAAGATTTTTTCCATAAGAAGATAATGCTTCTTTTACCTTTTCATCTTTATTACCCAATATCGCTCCAACCTTGCCTCTTCTGATCTCTCCGTTATCGAGAACATCATCGTGCATTAATGTTGCAGCGTGAATTAATTCTACGCATGCAGCTAAGTTTATATCTCGACCACCTTTTAAGTACCCACATAGTTTTGAACTACTTAAAGTCAACATGGCTCTTAATTTTTTTCCACCAGTTTCTAAATTATAACTAGTCATCTTTTCTACTAAAGACACATCACTTATAAGTTTATTCTTTATCTTTTCTTCTACTAAAATAATTTTATCATCGACTGAATTTTTTAAATCCAGGTAAGCGTTATTAACTTTATTTTTTAATTGAATTACTGAACCCATTGTTAAGAAACTAATATTTCATGTTGTCTTTTTTCAAAAAAAAAAAAATCGTTCCCCACATAAGATTAACTGGTGTTATTGGAAACGCTGGAAGATTTAAGCAAGGAATTGATTTTGCTGGCCAAGAGGAATTAATAAAAAAAGCATTTTCTATAAAAAAATCTCTAGCTGTTGCTATATCGATTAATTCTCCAGGTGGTTCACCAGTCCAATCTCACTTAATATACGACTTCATTAGAGCTCAGGCCAAAAAAAATAAAAAAAAGGTAATTGTTTTCGCAGAAGATGTTGCTGCTTCAGGAGGTTACTTGATTGCATGTGCTGGAGATGAGATTTATGCTAATTCAAGTTCAATTGTTGGTTCAATTGGTGTTATTTATGCTTCTTTTGGTTTCAAGGATCTTATTCAAAAGGTAGGTGTAGAAAGAAGAGTTTATACTGCAGGAAAAAACAAAAGTACTTTAGATCCTTTTGTGGATGCGAAAGAAGAAGATATAAATAGATTAAAAAATATTCAACTTGATTTGCACAAAGATTTTATAAACGTAGTGGAGACAAGTAGGGGTGCAAAACTTAAAAAAGATAAAGGAATAGAATTATTTTCTGGAGAGTTTTGGTCCGGGTCTAAATCAAAAGAACTTGGCTTAATTGATGGTATAGGAAATGCAAATCAAATTTTAAAAGATAAGTTTGGTGACGATGTCATAATTAAAAAGTTTGAAAAAAGCAAAGGATGGTTGGCAAAAAGAATTTCATCAGAGAATCAAATCGATAAGATAGCAAATGTAATTGAAGAAAGATCTATCTGGCAAAGATATGGCCTCTAAAAAAAATTTAAAAATACAAACATTCCAGGATACAATTTTAAATCTGCAGAAATTTTGGGCAAAAAATGGTTGTGTAATTTTACAACCATATGACATAGAAGTTGGTGCAGGCACATTTCACCCCGCAACCACCTTAAGATCTTTAGGACCCAAACCATGGAGATCAGCTTATGTACAACCTTCGAGAAGACCAACTGATGGAAGATATGGAGAAAATCCAAATAGACTTCAACATTATTATCAGTTCCAAGTGATTATAAAACCGTCACCAAAAAATATTAAAAAATTATATCTTAGTAGTCTAAATGCCATTGGAATAAAACATAATGACCATGATATTAGATTTGTTGAAGATGATTGGGAAAGCCCAACATTGGGTGCAGCCGGTCTAGGTTGGGAAGTATGGTGCGATGGAATGGAAATTACTCAATTTACTTATTTTCAAAAAATGGCTGGGATGGATTGTAAACCTATTTCTGTGGAGCTTACTTATGGTTTAGAACGATTATGTATGTTTACCCAAAAGAAAAAAAATGTATTTGACTTAGTATGGAACGATGAAGGTATCCTTTATAAAGATGTTTTTTTACAAGCTGAAAAAGAATTTTCATCTTACAATTTTGATTTTGCAAATGTTGAGAACTTGTTTAAATTTTTTGATATGCTGGAACAAGAAACCAAATCTTTGTTAGAAAAAAAACTCTCACTTCCTGCCTATGATCAGTGTTTAAAAGCAAGTCATGTTTTTAATATTTTAGATGCCAGAGGAGCGATTAGCGTAGCGCAAAGAGCAGAATTTATTGCTAGAATTAGAGATTTGACCAAAGGTGTTGGTCAAGTATGGGTAGATAGCCAAAAATAAAATGTCCGAATTTTTTTTAGAATTATTTAGCGAAGAAATTCCTGCAACTTTACAGAAAACAGCTAGAGACAATATCCAAAAAAATTTTGTAGATTTTTTGAAAAAAGAGGAAATCAAATTTAAAGATAGTATTTCTGTTCTATCAACTCCAAATAGGTTGATTGTTTATTGCGAAAACATTTCTCAAAAGATTATAAAAGCAGAGGCCGAAATAAGAGGTCCAAGTGTAAATGCGCCTGAACAAGCGCTAAATGGTTTTATAAAATCTAATAATATAACTAAGGAAGAAACCTTTATAAAAAAAACAGATAAAGGAGAGTTTTATTTTTTTAAAAAGCCCGCTCAAACAGTAGAGACAAAATCTATTTTGCAAAAAAATTTACCAAAAATTCTTGATGAAATTTCTTGGAAAAAATCAATGAGATGGGGTGATCATGATTTGTATTGGGGTAGACCATTAAAATCCATTCTTGCTTGTTTTGATAATAAAGTTTTAGAATTTAATTATCATCATTTAAATTCATCCAATTTTACCTATCTGGATAAAGACTTTGAGGAAAAAACAAGTAAATTTTTGAGTTTTAAAACTTACAAAGAATTTTTCAAAAGCAAAGGTATCATCAAATATTGTTGAAAAACCCAATATAATTAAATGTAAGTTTGACAAAAAATTTTTAAAGATTCCTAAAGAAATATTAGTCACAACTATGGAAGTTCATCAAAAGTATTTTCCAACCTTTGACAATAAAGAAAAGTTAACGAATGTTTTCTTTGTAGTTGCAGACAATAACGACCCAAAAGGTTTAATTAAATTAGGAAATGAGCGAGTAGTCGAAGCTCGTTTAAATGATGCTCAATTTTTCTGGGATAAAAATAAAACAAAAAATTTAGTTAAAGGAATATCAGATTTAAAAAACGTAAATTATTTTGAGGGATTAGGAACTTACTTTGATAAAACTCAAAGATTAAGAAAGCTCGGGTCGCTAATATCTGACGAACTTTTAATTAGTAAAGAAAAAGTCGAAGTAGCATCTTCTATTTGCAAAGTAGATTTAGTGTCTGATTTAGTTGGAGAATTTCCTGAACTTCAAGGTGTAATGGGTGGCCACTTTGCTAAGGCTCAAGGTTTCGATAACGAAATTTGTTTGGCCATTAGTGAACATTACTTACCAATAGGCCCAGAGACAAAGACACCAAAAAAACCTTACTCAGTCACTTTAGCTTTAAGTGATAAAATAGATACCTTAGTTGGTTTTTTTACAATAAATTTAAAACCATCTAGTTCAAAGGATCCGTTCGCATTAAGAAGGTCAGCAATTGGTCTTATAAGACTAATAATAGAAAATAAATTAGAGATTAAATTAAAGGATTTAATAAATTATTCTTGTGTTTTGTTTGCTGAACAAGATTTAGATTTTGATATTAAGACTGTCCAACAAGATTTGTTTAATTTTTTTTCTGAAAGGCTTAAATTTTACATGAAAGAAAAAAAAGTAAGATCAGATATTATAGAATGCTCAATAAATAGTTATAGTGCAGATCAAATTTATAAAATTTATAATAAGGCATTTATTTTAAATAAATTAATCGATAAAAATATTGGTCAAGATGTAATTTTTTCTTACAAAAGAGCATCCAATATTCTATCAAACGAAATATCTAAAAATAAGATTGAATTAGAAAATTCGACCGATCCAGGTTTATTCAAAAATGATTTTGAAAAAAAACTATACAAAAAAATACAAGAAATAAGAAAATATTTTACAAGCTTAGGTAGTCGTGAGGATTGTAAAAAAACTTTAGAGGTTTTAGCTGATGCAAAAACTGATGTTTCTAACTTCTTTGATAATGTGATAGTCAACGATGAAGATGAAGCAATCAAAAAAAATCGTTTGGAACTTGTACAATTGTTATGTAAAACGTTCAATAATTATTTAAATTTTTCTAATATTGAAAGCGCATAATGAGCAACTTAGTTTTTAACTTTAAATCTAAAAAAATTAAAAAGATTAAGAATCCAAAATTCATTTTAGGTGGCAAAGGAGCAAATCTAGCTCAAATGGGAAAACTTGGTTTACCCGTGCCTCCCGGATTTACAATATCAACAGGGGTTTGTG
>LULH01000811.1_pt1 | contig 10612 bp, 8 predicted proteins | sample 728201 | NCBI WGS metagenome assembly LULH01 (sample SAMN03860294, study PRJNA289734) | marine metagenome | biome: seawater column; feature: ocean; material: water; isolation source: Red Sea water column Station 169 - depth 100m | place: Saudi Arabia: Red Sea | collected 2011-10-15 | depth 100 m
GGTCCAGGGCGTGCAGGCCGGCAGCGGCCAGGATCCCGACCTGGCGCATGCCGCCGCCGAGGCGCTTGCGGCGCACCCGGGCCTCGGCCATCGCGTCGGCGGAGCCCACCACCAGCGACCCGACCGGGGCGCCGAGCCCCTTGGAGAGGCAGACGGCCAGGGAGTCGGTCGCGGCGCCGTACTCCTCCAGCGGCGTGCCGGTCGCGACGTGGGCGTTCCAGAGCCGGGCGCCGTCGACGTGGACGGCGACACCGGCCTCGTCGGCCAGGGCGCGCACGGCCTTGAGATCCGCGAGCGGCAGGACGGTGCCGCCGGCGAAGTTGTGGGTGTTCTCCAGCGAGATCGCGGCGGTGCGCACGAAGAACGGGCCCATGTCGGGGGCGACCAGCCGGCGCAGGACGCCGAGGTCGACACCACCCCGATCGTGGATCCACGTGCGCATGGTGACGCCGCTGACCGCGCCGTGGGCGCCGAGCTCGGCACGCGCGATGTGGGCCGAAGCCTCGCACAGCACCTCCTGCCCCGGCGGGACCAGCAGGCCCACCGCGAGCACGTTGGCCAGCGACCCGGTGGGGGTGAACAGCGCGGCCTCGTGGCCGAACATCCCCGCGACGCGCTCCTCGAGCGCACGGACCGTGGGGTCCTCGCCGTAGACGTCGTCACCGACCTCGGCGCGCGCCATCGCGGCGCGCATCGCCTCGGTGGGACGGGTCAGCGTGTCGGAGCGGAGGTCGATCACGGCGCGACCCTACCCAGGGGGCCAACCGGTGTTTCGAGACGCGTCACGGTCCGACCTCGCCAGCTCGGTCGCTCCGTCGACGCTCCTCAACCTTGCTCGCGCACGTTTCGTCCTTCTCTTCGTTCAGGGCGAAACGGCTCGCAACATGTCGGCCACCTGGAAGGCCAGCTCGAGGGACTGCACGCGGTTGAGGCGCGGGTCGACGACCGACTCGTAGCGGTGCGCGAGCCCGTGCTCGTCGAGCTCCTCGCCGCCGCCGATGCACTCGGTGACGTCGTCGCCGGTCATCTCGACCAGGATGCCGCCGGGCCAGGTGCCCAGGCTGCGGTGGACGTCGAAGAAGCCCTGCACCTCGCCGACGACGTCGTCGAGGCGACGGGTCTTGTAGCCGGTGGAGGAGGTGAAGGTGTTGCCGTGCATCGGGTCGCAGACCCAGGCCACCTGGACGCCCTCGGCGGTGACCTTCTCCACCAGGCCGGGCAGGCCCTCGCGGACCTTGTCGGCGCCGAAGCGGGTGATGAAGGTGAGGCGGCCGGGGGTGTTCTCCGGGTTGAGCTGGGCGGCGAGCGCCAGCGCGTCGTCGGCGGTGGCCGTGGGGCCGAGCTTGACGCCGATGGGGTTGCGGATGTGGCGGAAGTACTCCACGTGGGCGCCGTCGAGCTGGCGGGTGCGCTCACCGATCCAGACGAAGTGGCCCGAGACGTTGTAGGGCTGCTCGGTGCGGGAGTCGACGCGGGTCATCGCGTGCTCGTACTCCATCAGCAGCGCCTCGTGGCTGGAGTGGAAGTCGACGCGGCGGAGCTCCTCGGGGTCGGCGCCGATGGCCTCCATGAACGACAGCGCCTTGTCGATCTCGCCGGCCAGCTGCTCGTAGCGCTGGCCCGCGGGCGAGGTCTTCACGAAGTCGGTGTTCCAGGTGTGGACCTGGCGCAGGTCGGCGTAGCCGCCGGTGACGAAGGCGCGCACGAGGTTGAGCGTCGCGGCGGAGGCGTTGTAGGCGTCGAGCAGCCGCTTGGGGTCGGGGATGCGCGCCTCGGGCGTGAACTCGAAGCCGTTGACCACGTCGCCGCGGTAGGCCGGGAGGGTGACCTCCTGGCCGTCGACGACCCGGGTCTCCTCGTCGGAGCTGCGTGGCTTGGCGTACTGCCCGGCCAGCCGGCCCAGCTTCACGACGGGCACCGAGCCGGCGTAGGTCATGACGACGGCCATCTGCAGCAGCACCCGCAGCTTGTTGCGGACGTTGTCGGCGGTGACCTCGGCGAAGGTCTCGGCGCAGTCGCCGCCCTGCAGAAGGAACGCCTCCCCGCGGGTGACCGCGGCCAGCTTGTCGGTGAGGTCGTCGCACTCGCCCGCGAAGACCAGCGGGGGCATGGTGCGCAGTCGGGCCACGGCGTCGTCGAGCGCCCCGCGGTCGGGGTACGTCGGCTGCTGGAGGGCGCCGATCGCGTGCAGGCTCTCGAGGGTCGGGATGCTCACCGATCCAGGGTACGTCGAGCCCCGGCCAGGCTCCGAGTCCGCGGCGCGACGTGGACAGGCCCGGCGCCCCGCGAGGTCTACTCGCGCAGCGCCTCGGGGTCGCGGAACCCGGTCTTCTTGGCGCGGATGCCGCGGTTGGTGAGCCACGTCAGCACCCACAGCACCACGCCGATGGCCAGCAGGACCCCGGCGATGCGGTACTGCACGTGGTCCTCCGCGACGCGGGCCCAGGGGCCGACCAGGAACGCCGCGCTGACGGCACCGACGTACGGCGTCCAGCGCGGCGCGCTGAAGCCGTCCGCGTCCCCGGGGTCGCGACGACGCAGCACCAGGCAGGCGACGTTGACCACGGCGAAGACCGCGAGCAGCAGCAGGCCCGTCGTGCCGGCCAGCGCGGAGACCACCTCGGTCTCCGAGCGCAGCCGGACGAACGTGATGAGCCCGAGGGCCATGAGCGTGGTGAACGGGATGGCCGCCCACGGGGACCGCCGCCCGGGCAGCACCGCCGCCAGGGAGCGGGGCAGGACGTCCTGCTTGGCCATCCCGTAGACCAGGCGGCTGGCCATCAGCATGTTGATCAGGGCCGTGTTGCCGACCGCGCAGATGGTGAGGAAGGGGAAGACGTCGTCGATCGGCAGCCCTGGAGCACCGACCCGCACGACGTCCAGCAGGATTCCGGCGTCGGGGTTGGCGGGGTAGACACCGGCGCAGATCGCCAGACCGGTGAGCAGGATCCGCGGGAAGGTGCGCGAGGGGTCCTTGACCTCCTCCACCATGTTCACCGAGTCCTCGAACCCGACCATCGCGAAGAACGCGACGGTCGTGGCGATGGTGATCGCCAGGAACGCCGACTTCTCCCCCGGCGTCTCGAAGACCACCACGCGGCCGACCTCGCCCTCGCCGCTGACGACGGCCCACGCACCGATGGCGATGATCACGGTGAGCGCCACGACGACCACCGAGGTCAGCACGACGTTGAGCTTCACGCTCTCGCCGACCCCGCGCAGGTTGACCGCCGCCAGGACCAGCATGAAGCCGAGGGCGACGGCGAGCGTGGCGCCGGTGCCGGTGGGGACACCGCCGAGGAGGTTGTCCAGGCCCAGCAGCAGGTTGGAGGCCACCAGCCCCGAGGACGTCGAGGCGCTGGTGATGCCCGAGCAGACGACCGCGAAGGCCACCAGGAAGGTGACGAAGTGGATGTCGAAGGCCTTGTGGACGAACAGCGCCGCTCCGGCCGCCTGCGGGTGCCGCGTCACCAGCTCGAGGTAGCTGAGGGCTGTCAGGGCGGCCACGGCGAAGGCCACGAGGAACGGCAGCCACGCCACCCCGCCCACCTGGGCCGCCACGTCACCGGTGATCGCGAAGACACCGGCCCCGATGATGTCGCCGACGACGAAGAAGAGCAGCAGCCGCGGACCGATCGCCCGCTTGAGGGGACTCCCGTCGCCGGTGTCGTCCGCTGCGTCCACCTGTGTGGCGCTCTCGCTGGTCATGGGAGCCTCCCTGCCCGGAGCCGGTCCCGGCCCGCTCAACCGCAGATGCTCTCCCGCGGAAGGGCACGGCAAACCACCCCGGGCCGGACCGCCGGGCGACTCTGACGGCGGGTCATCGGTCGACTCGTCCGACCGCGGACGTCACCCCTCGACCCGGCGCCGCGCGCAGGCGAGCACCTCGTCCAGGTCCAGCCCGTACGTCGGCGGGTCGCCGTCGGCGTACGCCCCCAGGTGGCCGGCGGCGCGGTCGAGCAGCCGACGGGCGCCGACCGCGTTGCTCCGCTCTGCGTGGGTGAGGGCCACGCACAGCTGGGCCAGCCCCTGCCAGAGCGGGCGCTCCTGCTCGGGGCAGGACTTCCAGCGCACCTCGAGCGCCTCGTGGGCGGCGAAGGGACGGCCGTCGTCGAGCAGCGACCGGGCGTAGGCCAGCGTCTCCTCCGGTGAGCGGGGCGTCTCGTCGATCGGGGGCAGCCCGGGCGAGCCGTAGGGCCTGTCTCTTATACCTCGTGCCGTGCAGCGCCATCATCGTGCCGAAGTCGCCCTCGGCGACCGCGTCGGCGGCGTGCAGGCCCAGGCGGGTGGCGAGCCAGCGGTCGAAGGCCGTGGGCGTGCCGCCGCGCTGGACGTGCCCGAGGACGACGGCCCGCGCCTCCTTGCCGGTCCGCTCCTCGATCTCGGAGGCCAGGCGGTCGCCGATGCCGCCGAGACGCACGTGGCCGAAGTCGTCCTTCTCCCCCGACTGCAGGGTCATGCCGCCGCCCTCCTTGGGGACAGCGCCCTCGGAGACCACGATGATCGGGGCGTACTCGGACTCGAAGCGCGCCTCCACGTGCCGGCAGACCGCCTCGATGTCGAAGGGCTGCTCGGGGATGAGCACGGCGCTCGCGCCCCCCGCGATCCCGGAGTGCAGGGCGATCCAGCCGGCATGGCGGCCCATGACCTCGACCACCAGCACGCGGTGGTGGGACTCGGCGGTGGTGTGCAGCCGGTCGATGGCCTCGGTGGCGATGTTGACCGCGGTGTCGAAGCCGAAGGTGAAGTCGGTGCCGGACAGGTCGTTGTCGATGGTCTTCGGGACCCCGACCACGTCGACGCCGAGCTCGGCGAGCTTCGTGGCCACGCCGAGGGTGTCCTCGCCGCCGATCGCGACCAGGGCGTCCACGCCGTCGCGCGCGAGGTTGTCGGTGATCTGCTGGACGCCGTGGTCCAGCTTGAACGGGTTGGTCCGCGACGAGCCGAGGATCGTGCCGCCGCGGGGCAGGATGCCGCGGCACTCCTCGATGCCCAGCGGCATCGTGAGCCCCTCCAACGGGCCCTTCCACCCGTTGCGGTAGCCGACGAACTCGAACCCGTGCTCCTTGACGCCCTTGCGGACGACGGCACGGATGACGGCGTTGAGGCCGGGGCAGTCCCCGCCTCCGGTCAGGACTCCCACTCGCATGCCACGACACTAGCCCTCCATGGCCCGGGTCACACACGGATAGGGTTCCTGCCATGACCTTCTCGATCGTCGCCAGGTCCGCCGGTCCCGATCCCGAGACCGCCTCGTGGGGGGTCGCCGTGGCCTCGAAGTTCCTCGCCGTGGGCAGCGCCGTCCCGGCCGCGGTCGCCCAGGTCGGCGCCATCGCGACCCAGGCCCACGCCAACGTCGCCTACAAGGGCCTCGCGCTCGCCCACCTCGACGAGGGTGCCACCGCCTCGGTGGCCCTGCAGCGGCTGCTCGAGGAGGACGAGGGGCGCGACCACCGACAGGTCGGGATCGTCGACGTCGAGGGCAACGCCGCCAGCCACACCGGCAGCGCGTGCCTGGACTGGGCGGGCAGCGTGACCGGCGACGGGTACGCCATCCAGGGCAACATCCTCACCGGCGAGGAGGTCGTCTCGGCGATGGAGGCCGCTTTCCTCGCCAGCGACCCCGAGGCCCCGCTCGCCCAGCGGCTCCTCGCCGCCCTCGAGGCCGGCGACCGGGCCGGCGGGGACAGTCGGGGGCGCCAGTCGGCAGCCGTCCTCGTCGTAAGCGAGGGCGCCGGGTACGGCGGCATGGACGACATAGAGGTCGACCTGCGCGTCGACGACCACACCGCCCCCGTCGAGGAGCTGCAGCGCCTGCTCGCCCTCAACGACCTCTACCTCACCGCCTCCACCGAGGAGGAGAAGGTGCCGATGACCCCGGAGCTGCGCGAGGAGCTCGAAGGCGTCGCGCGCGCCGCCGGCCACCGCGACCTCGAGAGTTGGGTCGGCGCGGAGAACTACGAGATGCGGGTCGCCGAGGACCTCTCGTGGGTCGACCGGCGCATCCTCGCGATCGCCCGCGGCGAGGAGGGCGCGCAGTGAGCGGCAGCATCCTGGCCATCGACGCCGGCACGACCGGGGTCACCGCCGTCGTCGTCTCCGACAGCGGCGACATCGTCGCCAAGGGCTACCAGGAGTTCGCCCAGCACTTCCCGAAGCCGGGCTGGGTGGAGCACGCACCGGAGGAGATCTGGCAGGCCACGCTCGAGGCCACCCGCGACGCGCTCACGCAGGTCGACGCCTCGCACCTCAGGGGCATCGGCATCACCAACCAGCGCGAGACGGTGCTGCTGTGGGACCGCGAGACCCTCGGCTCCCCCCGCCGCGCCATCGTGTGGCAGGACCGCCGCACCGCCGACATCTGCGTGCGCCTGCGCGAGGAGGGCCACGAGGAGCGCATCACCGAGCTGACCGGCCTGCGCCTGGACCCCTACTTCTCCGGCACCAAGCTGCGGTGGCTCGCGGAGCAGGAGCCGCGCACCTGGGGTCTGGTCGAGGAGGGCAGGTACGCCGTCGGCACGGTCGACTCCTACCTCATCGCCCGGATGACGCGCGGGCTCCACCACGTCACCGACGTGTCCAACGCCAGCCGCACGCTGCTGTTCGACCTCACCACGGGCGACTGGTCCGACGAGCTGTGCGGTCTCTTCGGCGTACCCCGCGACGCGCTGCCCGACCTCGTCCCCAGCTGGGGCGACATCGCGGTCAGCGACCCGCGCTCGTTCCTCGACCTCGAGCTGCCGATCGCCGGCATCGCGGGCGACCAGCAGTCGGCGCTGTTCGGCCAGACCTGCTTCGACCCCGGCGACGCCAAGTGCACCTACGGCACCGGCTCGTTCATCCTCACCAACACCGGCAGCGAGCTCGTCCGCTCCGACGCCGGCCTGCTCAGCACGGCCGCGTGGCGCTCCCCCGACGGCGAGCTCACCTACGCCCTCGAGGGCGCCATCTTCGTCACCGGGGCCGCGGTGCAGTGGCTGCGCGACGGCCTCCAGATCGTCGGGTCCGCGGCCGAGACCCAGGCGGTCGCCTCGACCGTCGACTCCTCCGACGGCGTCGTCTTCGTGCCCGCCCTCACCGGCCTCGGTGCCCCGCACTGGGACCCGCACGCCCGTGGCACGATCCTCGGCCTGACCCGCGGCACGACGCGTGCCCACCTGGTGCGCGCGACGTTGGAGGCGATCGCCTTCGAGGTGCGCGACGTCATCGAGACCATGCCGGCGCGCGACACCCTCAAGGTCGACGGCGGCGCCTGCGCCAACGACCTGCTCTGCCAGATCCAGGCCGACCAGCTCGGCGTCACCGTCGACCGGCCGCGCCTGACCGAGACCACGGCGCTCGGCGCCGCGTTCCTGGCCGGCCTCGGCACGGGGGTCTGGGACTCCACCGACCAACTGCGCGCCACCTGGCAGCTCGACCGCGCGTTCACCCCGTCCGGCGACCGTGCCGACGCCGACGCCGCCCACCGGCGGTGGACCGAGGCGGTCGAGCGGTCGAAGGGCTGGGCGACCCCCTAGCCCTGCCCCAGGATCGCGAGGTCGCGGCGGATGTAGCGCAGGTGCGCCCACTCCTCCTCGAGGATGACGCGCACGCAGTCACCGACGGTCGGGTGCCAGTCACCGCCACCCCAGGGGTTGTCGCGCTCCTCGGCGAGGTGCTCCGGCGTGACCGAGTCCAGGAACTCGGTCACCTGCCGCTGCTTCTCGGCACGGACGGCCAGCACCTCCTCGTACGTCGGTGGCTCGGGTCGGAAGATCGACATGTCGAAGCCCATCTGCGCCGCACCGTCGAAGATCTGCCCGATCTCGTGAAAGGGCTGTTCCTCACCGCGGATCGCCTTGCCCAGCCAGCAGTCGGTGGCGAGCACGAGGTGGCGCAGGGTCTGGGCGAGGGACCACTCGTCGGGCACGTGCGCGTCGACGAGGTGGACCGGAGTGGCAACCACCGTCTCCGCCCAGGCCCCTTGCGCGGCGACCCAGGCAGCCCGTAGGCCCTCGGGCGTCTCGGCCCTGCGCAGTCCACGTCCCGGGAACAGCCGGTCGAGCTCGGCCTCGACCAGGGGCACCACGTCAACCCCGTTCACCAGCAGCGTCCCGAGCTCCAGGTCGTGACTGTCGATGTCCAGCCCACCGACGTCGACGCTGCGCATCACCACGCTGCTGACGTCGGAGAAGCGGATGGTCGCGCCCTTGAGACTGGCGCTCTGGAACGTCGCGCCCTCGAACTCGTCGCCGGTGTAGGTGGTCATGCACCGATGATCCTCGCCCCCGGGCGACGACGGCCAGTGGCAACTTCGAGCGCTGTCGCAGCTGGCTCCTCGGCGACCTGGCCGGCGACTCGCCGACTGAGCAGACGGCGGCGTCGTGCGTCAGCCCAGCCGCTCCAGCGCAGCGGCGGCGTCGTCACGGGCGGCGCGCGCCTCGTCGCGCACGGCCTGGGCCTCGTCACGGACCTCCTCGGCCTCCTCGAGCGCGTCGTCCACGTCGTCGGCGTCGTTCTCCAGGTCGGCCAGCCGTCGCTTGAGCTCGTCGATCTCCGCCTGGAGCTCCAGGGCGCGCGCCTCGAGCTGCTCGACCTCGGCCTGTGCCTCCTCCCAGGCGGCATCGGCGTCCGCGACCTCGCCCTCCGCCTCGGCGAGGGCCTCCTCCGCAGCGCGCCTGGCCTTCGCGTCCGCGTCGGGGTCGGGTACGACGCTCAGCACCGGTCGCTCCGCGGGCGGCTCCGCGGGCGCGGGTGCGGCCTCGAACCCGAGTGCGTCGGGGAGCGCGACGGCCGCGGCCACGTCGACCGCGTCCACCCCGGTGGACGTCAGCGCGGTGACGAGCAGCCCGCTGCGCACCGCCTGCGCGCAGTCGGCGTCGACCATGGCGGCGGTCAACGTCGCCTCGACCTGGTCGGCGACCGCCTGCGTCACCTTCAGCCCGTGCCGACGGGCGAGACCGCGGGCGGTGGTCGTGACCGCCGCCGTGAGCTGTCGACGCTGCTTGGTCAGCGCACGGAGCTCCTCGGCCGACATCGAGGCCTGGGCCTCCCGCAGGGCGGAGCCGACCTGCAGGACCTGCTCGACCTGCTCGGTCTCGTGCCGCACCAGCAGGTCGACCACCCATGCAGCGGTCGACGGCTTGCGCAACGCCTTGAGCCGCGGGGCGAGGTCGGTGCCCTTGTGCTGCTTGACGAGCGCGTCGCGCGCTGGGGTGAACTCGGCCAGCGGGAGCCCGTAGAGCCGCTCGGCGAGCCCGAGCAGCTGCTCGGTGAGGTCGTCGCGCTCAGCCATGAGGCGAGGTCATCAGGCCGGGCCGTCCGGCTCGTCGAGCCCCTGCTCGATCGCCCACCGGGTCAGCTCGACGCGGTTGTGCAGCTGCAGCTTGCGCAGGGTGTTCTGCACGTGGTTCTGCACCGTGCGGTGGGAGAGGACGAGTCGCTCGGCGATCTGCTTGTAGGACATCCCCGTGGCGACCATCCGCAGCACCTCGGTCTCGCGCTCGGTGAGCTGCGGCCGGTCCGGGTCGTCGGCAGCGGGCTCGGAGAGCCGGGGGGACTCCCCCAGCACCAGGCCGGCCAGTCCCGGCGTGAAGACCGGGTCCCCGGCTGCCGTGCGGCGCACCGCGTCGATCAGCTGCTCGCGCGAGGCGGACTTGACCAGGTAGCCGGTCGCGCCCGCCTTCACCGCGGCCAGGACATCCTCCTGCTCGCCGCTGGCCGAGAGGATCAGCACCCGGGCGGACGGGTCGTGGCGCAGCACCGTCTCGGTGACCTCGACCCCGTTCGGTCCGGGGATCTGCAGGTCCAGGACGACGACCTGCGGGCGAGCTGCGGGGAACCGCGCCACCGCCTGGTGACCGTCGGCGGCCACCGCCACGACGTCGAAGCCGGCGTCGGCGAGGTCCCGTTCCACGGCGTCGCGCCACATCGGGTGGTCGTCGACCACCATCACGCGCAGCGCCTCGCTCACGCGTCGGACCCTAGAGGATGGCCCGGGTGCACCAACGGGAGCCACCGCCCGCGGCGGTGGCCCAGGGCGCCCGAGGCAGGGTCGTCGGCGACCTCGAGGTGCGCGATGCGGCAGGTGACCTCCGCCGACCAGCCGACCTCGCGCTCGTCGACGAGCTCGACGCCCGCCCAGGTGCCGGCCGTGACCAGTCGCGGCCCCCACGGGGTGTCCTCGAAGTCGGCCATCCGGAACGGCCCGCCGGGTGCCGGAGCCATGCCGGCGAACGCCTCCCCCAGCGCGCGGTCGCTCCAGGCGAGCACCTGCACGACCGCCCGGCCGGTGTCCCGGAGGGTCTCGGTCAGGTCGGCGTCCGGGTCGAGCAGACCGATCACGTGCGAGGGCTCGCCCAGGGCGACCACGAGGGAGGAGACCGTCAGACCGACCCGGTCGGGCCCCGAGCCGGTGGTCCACAGGGTCACCGCCCCGCCAAGACGTCCGCGGAACCGGCGTACCGGGTCGGGGTGTGGGTCGGCGAAGGGGTGGGTGTCGTGGATCGTCACGGTGCCTCCCGAGGCAGGGTCAGCGTCCACTCGGTGCCCCATGGACCGGTCGCGAGGTCGGCTCGGCCCCCGAGGTCGCGCAGCCGCCCGACGATCGAGCCTGAGACGCCCAGCCGCCCGT
>LULH01000620.1_pt1 | contig 10575 bp, 9 predicted proteins | sample 728201 | NCBI WGS metagenome assembly LULH01 (sample SAMN03860294, study PRJNA289734) | marine metagenome | biome: seawater column; feature: ocean; material: water; isolation source: Red Sea water column Station 169 - depth 100m | place: Saudi Arabia: Red Sea | collected 2011-10-15 | depth 100 m
CATCAGGGCGAGGGCGGCCGTCTTGCGGCGCCGTGCGCGGGAGGGGGTGTTGGGCATGGCCTGCTCAACGGCTCCGGGGACCGGTGGTTATGCGGACGGGGGCATGAAACGCGGAGTTCACAGGAACACGAGTGGTCCAGAGGTCTTGGATCGTTCAAGTGATCGCGTTAGCGTTCGCCCGTGCGTGCCATCCGACGGTTCACCGTCCGCCCCGTCCTGCCCCCCGAGCTGGCTCCGCTCAGCGACCTGGCGCTCAACCTGCGCTGGTCCTGGCACCCGCCGACCCAGGATGTCTTCGCGGCCGTGGACCCCGAGCTGTGGGAGTCCTCCGGGCGCGACCCGATGCGGCTGCTGGGCTCGGTCTCCCGCGAGCGCTTCGAGGAGCTGGCCGGAGACGAGGCCTTCCGGGCTCGGCTCGAGGAGGCCCGGGCGGACCTGGACGCCTACCTGGCCGGCGACCGGTGGTTCCAGCGCACGGCTGCCGCGGACCCCGGGATGCCCCGGGCCATCGGCTACTTCTCCCCGGAGTTCGGCATCACCGCCGTGCTCCCGCAGTACTCCGGCGGCCTCGGGATCCTCGCGGGCGACCACCTCAAGGCCGCCAGCGACCTCGGCGTGCCGATCATCGGCGTCGGTCTGCTCTACCGCCACGGCTACTTCAAGCAGTCGCTCTCCCGCGAGGGCTGGCAGCAGGAGACCTACCCCGTGCTCGACCCCGACGAGCTCCCGATCTCGGTGCTGCGCGAGCCCACCGGGGAGCCCGCGACCATCTCCATCGCCATGCCCGGCGGCACGGACCTGCTGGCCCGGATCTGGGTGGCACGCGTCGGACGCGTGCCGCTGCTCATGCTCGACACCGACGTGGAGGGCAACAGCCAGCAGTACGTCGACGTGACCGACCGCCTCTACGGCGGCAACTCCGAGCACCGGCTGCGCCAGGAGCTGCTGCTCGGCATCGGCGGGGTCAAGGCGCTGCGGGCGTTCTCGCGCATCACCGGGCACGAGGCGCCCGAGGTCTTCCACACCAACGAGGGTCACGCGGGGTTCCTGGGACTGGAGCGCATCCGCGAGCTCACCGTCGACCCCGCCGGGCCGGGCCTGGACTTCGACACCGCGCTCGAGGTCGGACGCGCCTCGACGGTGTTCACCACGCACACGCCGGTGCCCGCCGGGATCGACCGGTTCCCCCGGTCGCTCGTCGAGCAGTACTTCGCCGACGCCGGCGCCTGCCCGGGCGTCCCCGTCGAGCGGATCCTGGCGCTGGGCGCCGAGGACTACGAGGGCGGCGACCCGGCGGTGTTCAACATGGCCGTCATGGGCTTCCGCCTGGCCCAGCGCGCCAACGGCGTCTCCCAGCTGCACGGGCACGTCTCGCGCGGGATGTTCCAGGGGCTCTGGCCGGCCTTCGACGAGGCCGAGGTGCCGATCGGCTCCATCACCAACGGCGTCCACGGTCCCACCTGGGTCGGCCGGGAGGTCTTCGAGCTCGCCGCGCGCGCCGGCGTGGCGCCGGACTCCGAGGACGTCGACGCCTTCTGGGACGTCGTGGACTCGATCCCCGGCGAGGCGGTGTGGTCGACCAAGCGGGTGCTGCGCCAGCGGCTCGTCGAGGACGCCCGTCGTCGCTTGGCCAAGTCGTGGACCAAGCGGGGTGCGGCCAGCGCCGAGCTCGCCTGGATCGACGACGCGCTGGACCCTGACGTGCTGACCATGGGCTTCGCGCGGCGCGCCGCGTCGTACAAGCGTCTGACGCTGATGATGCGCGACCCCGAGCGGCTCAAGCGGCTGCTGCTCGACCCCGACCGCCCCGTCCAGCTGGTGATCGCCGGCAAGGCGCATCCGGCCGACGACGGCGGCAAGAAGCTCATCCAGGACATCGTCCGGCTCTCCGACGACCCCGAGATCCGGCACCGCATCGTCTTCCTGCCCAACTACGACATCGCGATGGCCCAGCCGCTCTACCCCGGCTGCGACGTCTGGCTCAACAACCCGCTGCGCCCCTACGAGGCCTGCGGCACGTCCGGGATGAAGGCGACGCTCAACGGCGGGCTGAACCTCTCGGTGCTCGACGGCTGGTGGGACGAGTGGTACGACGGTGAGAACGGCTGGGCCATCCCGACCGCCGACGGGGTGGAGGACGTCGATCGACGTGACGACCTCGAGGCCGCCGCGCTCTACGACCTCATCGAGAACGAGGTCGCCCCGCGGTTCTACGACGTCGACGCCTCCGGGGTCCCGACCCGCTGGCTGGAGATGGTCCGCCACACGCTGAAGTCGCTGGGCCCCAAGGTGCTCGCGACCCGGATGGTGCGCGACTACGTCCGCCAGCTCTACGCACCCGCCGCCGCGACCGCCCGCGCGCTCAACAGCGACTACGCGGGCGCGGTCGACCTGGCCGCGTGGAAGAAGCGGGTGCTCGAGGCCTGGCCCGGCGTCCGTGTCGAGCACGTCGAGTCCAGCGGGGTGGGTGACTCACCGGAGGTCGGCGCGCTGATGTCGACCCGCGCCTTCGTCGCGCTCGGCTCGCTGTCACCCGAGGACGTCGAGGTGCAGCTGGTCCACGGCCGCGCCACCGCCGAGGACGAGCTCCTCGACGCCCGGACCTCCCTGCTCACCCTGGCCGAGAGCTACGAGGGCGGGCGGCACCGCTTCGACGGCGACATCGCCCTCGACGCGGCCGGCCCCTTCGGCTACACCGTCAGGGTCGTGCCGCGGCACGAGCTGCTCGCCTCCGACGCCGAGCTCGGTGTGGTGGCCCTGCCGACGGGCTAGTCGACGAGCTCGCGCAGCACCACGACCGAGCGGCGCCCGATCGAGATCCGGTCCCCGGCCTCGACCCGGGCGCCCTCGTCGAGCTTGACGTCGGTCGACAGCACGACCTCACCGCGCTGCACCCAGTCGTTCTCCGGCAGGTGCACGCTCTGGGGCAGCCAGCCACTGTTGAACCACAGCATGAACGAGCGGTCGACCTGCTGCTCGCCGCGCGGGCCCGGCGCGCGCAGGGGGGCGCCGGCAGCCAGGCCAGGTCCTTCGGACCGCCCTTGATCGTGGGGCGCCCCTCGAACCAGTGCCGCTGGCGCAGCGCCGGGTGGTCGCGGCGCAGTCGCAGCGCGGTCTTCGTGACCTCGTAGACGTCGAGCCAGGCGTCCTCGGCGGACCAGTCGACCCAGGAGGTCTCGTTGTCCTGGCAGTAGGCGTTGTTGTTGCCGCGCTGGGTACGCCCGCGCTCGTCGCCCGCGGTGATCATCGGCACGCCGTTGGACAGGCACAGGGTCGCCATCATGTTGGCCGCCTGACGACGGCGTACGGCGACGAGGGCCGGGTCGTCGGTCTCGCCCTCCACCCCGTGGTTCCACGAGCGGTTGTTGTCGGTGCCGTCGCGGTTGTCCTCGCCGTTGGCCTCGTTGTGCTTGTGCTCGTAGGTCACCAGATCGCGCAGGGTGAAGCCGTCGTGCGCGGTGACGAAGTTGATGGAGTTGTAGGCCGAGCGCCCGTCGTCGGCGTAGAGGTCCGAGGAGCCTGCGAGGCGGGTGGCGACGGTGCGGGGCCCCGAGGTGTGGTTGCGCCAGAAGTCGCGGATCTCGTCGCGGTACTGGTCGTTCCACTCCACCCACGGCGGCGGCATGCCTCCGACGAGGTAGCCGTCCATCGAGGCGTCCCACGGCTCGGCGATGAGCTTCACGTGCCGCAGGATGGGGTCCTGGCCGATGGCGACCAGCAGGTCGGAGTTCATGTCGATGTCGTAGCCGGTGCGGGTCAGCGCCGACATCAGGTCGAAGCGGAAGCCGTCGACGTGCATCTCGGTGACCCAGTAGCGCAGCGAGTCGAGGATGAGCCGCAGCGCCAGCGGGTGGTTGGAGTCGACGGTGTTGCCGCAGCCGGTGACGTCCCAGTAGGCGTCGTCGAACTCCACTGCGCCGGTCTTGGGGTCGGGCTCGGGGATGACGCGCTTGTAGAAGCCGCGGTCGTCGAGCCCGCGGAAGGAGAGCGTCGGGCCCAGCGGGCCGGCCTCCGCGGTGTGGTTGTAGACCACGTCGAGGATCACCTCGAGTCCGGCGCGGTGCAGCGCCTTGACCATCTCCTTGAACTCACGGACCTGCTGGCCGCGGTCGCCGGAGGAGGAGTACGCCGCGTGCGGGGCGAAGTAGCCGATGGAGTTGTAGCCCCAGTAGTTGCTGGTGCCGCGCTGGGTGAGGCCCGGCTCGGAGACGAACTGGTGGACCGGGAGCAGCTCGACCGCGGTGACACCGAGGTCACGCAGGTAGTCGGTGACCGCGGGGGAGCCGAGGCCGGCGTACGTGCCGCGCAGGTGCTCGGGGACGCGGTCGTGCAGCTGGGTCATGCCCTTGACGTGGCACTCGTAGACGACCGTGTCGCGCCAGCGGCGTCGCATCGGCTGGTCGCCCTCCCAGTCGAAGTCCCCGGACGCCGGGTCGACCACGACGCTGCGCGGCACGAAGGGGGCGGAGTCCTCGGTGGACTGCTCCTCGGGGCTGCCGAAGACGTAGCCGAAGGTGGCCGGCTCGGGGGTGTACTCGCCGCTGACCGCCATCGCATAGGGGTCCAGGAGCAGCTTGTACGGGTTGAAGCGGTGGCCGGAGGAGGGATCCCAGGGGCCGTCGACGCGGTAGCCGTAGCGGGTGCCGGGCTCGACGTCGGGCAGGGCGCCGTGCCAGATGCCGAGGCTCTGCTCGGTGAGGACGAAGCGGTGCTCCTCCTCGCCGCCGTCGGGGGCGTCGGTGAACAGGCACAGCGTCACCTCGGTGGCGGCCGGCGCGTAGACGGCGAAGTTGGTCCGCTCCGGCGTCCACGTCGCGCCGAGCGGCCAGTTGCGCCCGGGCCAGACCCTGGCGGTCTGCCCGAGATGCGTCCACGTCACCGGCACCATGCGGAGGATTGTGTCAGGGGTGGCACGATGCTCGGCGCAGACGTAGCCGTCGCCACATCCCGTCGCCGCCCGGCGGTGCCGGGGCTGGTCGAGGAGAGGGAGAAGTCGATGGGTGAGTTCGTCCGGCTGGAGGTCGCCGACGGTGTCGGGACGATCCGGCTCGACCGTCCGAAGATGAACGCGATCAGCATCGCGGTCCAGGAGGAGCTGCGCGCCGCCGCCGCCGAGGCGACCGAGCGCGACGACGTCCGCGCCGTCGTGCTGTACGGCGGAGAGCGGGTCTTCGCGGCGGGCAACGACGTCAAGGAGATGGCCGACATGTCCTACCAGGACATGGTCGCCCGCTCCGGCCCGCTGCAGTCCGCGGTGACGGCGATCGCCCGCATCCCCAAGCCGGTCGTGGCGGCGGTCAACGGCTACGCACTCGGCGGCGGCTGCGAGCTGGCACTGGCCGCCGACCTGCGGATCGCGGGGGAGCGGACCGTCATGGGGCAGCCCGAGACGCTGCTCGGCATCATCCCGGGCGCCGGCGGCACCCAGCGGCTGGCCCGGCTGGTCGGCCCGTCGAAGGCGAAGGACCTCATCTTCAGCGGACGGTTCGTCAAGGCCGACGAGGCGCTGGCCATCGGCCTGGTCGACCGGGTCGTCCCCGACGAGGACGTCTACCGCGAGGCGCTGGCCTGGGCCGGGCAGTTCCGCACGGCGGCCGGGCTGGCGCTGCGGGCGGCCAAGGAGTGCATCGACCGGGGGCTGGGCACCGACCTGGAGACCGGTCTGGAGATCGAGCGGATGCAGTTCGCCTCCGTGTTCGCCACCGAGGACCGCACCACCGGCATGACATCCTTCCTCGAGAACGGGCCGGGCAAGGCCACCTTCGCGAGCAGGTGAGGACGCGCATGGGCATCAAGGACAGGCTCTCGGGCCGCTCGTGGCGCACGCGCGTCGCGCAGCTGCTGTGGACCGTGTGCGTCCTGGCTGCGCTCGTCCTGGCGGTCGGCGCCCTGCTCGTGGCCATCGACGCCAACGAGGACAACGGCCTGGTCAGCTTCGTGCTGTCCGCCGCCGACACCGTCGACCTGGGGGTCTTCTCCCGGGAGAACGGCATCCGCGAGTTCACCGGGGAGTCCGCGGAGACCAAGAACGCCCTGGTCAACTGGGGCCTGGGGGCGGTGGTCTACCTCGTGCTCGGGCGACTTCTCGAGCGGGTGGTCCGCCCCGGCGCCTGAGCCGGCCGTGTGAGAAAAGCAACCGTAAACGCGTGTTACATCCACGTTGACGCGAGGGTAGCCTCGCGATCGATCCCGAGTGCACAGGAGGGGCCCTGAGGGGCCGTCACCACCATGAACATTGTTGTCTGTGTGAAGTACGTGCCCGACGCCACTGCCGACCGGCAGTTCGAGTCGGACAACACCGTCGACCGCGTGGGCGTCGACGGGCTGCTGTCGGAGCTCGACGAGTACGCCGTCGAGCAGGCGCTCCAGCTGAAGGAGAAGGCCGGTGACGACACCGAGGTCACCGCGCTCTGCATCGGCCCGGAGAAGGCCGTCGACGCCGTCCGCAAGGCCCTGCAGATGGGTGCCGACAAGGGCATCCTGGTCTCCGACGAGGCCATCGCCGGCTCCGACTACCTCGGCACCTCGCTGGTGCTGGCGGAGGCCATCAAGAAGATCGGCGTGCCCGATCTCGTGATGTGCGGCATGGCCTCGACCGACGCCTCCGGCTCGGTCGTCCCGGCGATGCTCGCCGAGCGCCTCGACCTCCCGCAGGTCACCTTCGCCTCGGTCATCGAGACCCAGGGCGACCAGGTCCGCATCAAGCGTGATGGCGACACCGCCACCGAGGTCATCGGCGCCACCATGCCGCTGGTCATGTCGGTCACCGACCAGACCGGTGAGGCGCGCTACCCGTCGTTCAAGGGCATCATGGCGGCGAAGAAGAAGCCGCTGGAGACCTGGAGCCTCTCCGACCTCGGCGTCGACGCCGAGCTCGTGGGCCTGAACGCCTCGTGGAGCGCCGTCGAGGAGACCGCTGCCCGCCCGCCGCGCACCGCCGGCGAGATCGTGACCGACGAGGACGGCTCCGGCGCCACCGCGCTGACCGAGTTCCTCGCGTCGAAGAAGTTCATCTGAGCCGGGCTCGGATAGGAGAGGAACACACACATGTCTGAGGTCCTGGTCGTCGTCGACGCGGTCGACGGCGCTGTCCGCAAGCCCACGCTCGAGCTCCTGGCCCTGGCCAAGAAGCTCGGCACCCCCTCCGCGGTCTACTTCGGTGGCAACGACTCCGCGGTGACCGACAAGCTCAAGGCCTTCGGTGCCGAGAAGATCTACGTCGTCGACGACGCCGAGATCAAGGGCTACCTGGTGGCCCCGAAGGCCGAGGCGCTGCAGCAGCTGGTGGAGAAGACCTCCCCTGCCGCCGTGCTGCTGGTCTCCGGCTACGAGGGCAAGGAGATCGCCGGTCGCCTGGCGATCAAGACCGGCTCGGGGATCATCACCGACGCCGTGGACATCGAGGACGGCGGCGTGACCACGCAGTCGGTCTTCGCCGGCAACTACACCGTGAAGTCCAAGGTCACCAAGGGCACCCCGATCATCACGGTCAAGCCCAACTCCGCCGCCCCGGAGGAGACCGCCGGAGCCGGTGAGGTCGAGGCGTTCACCGCGACCATCTCCGACTCGGCCAAGAAGGCCCAGATCGTGGCTGCCCAGCCGCGCAAGTCCACCGGTCGCCCCGAGCTGACCGAGGCCGCCATCGTCGTCTCCGGCGGTCGTGGCACCGGCGGCAACTTCGACCCGATCGAGGGCCTGGCCGACGCGCTCGGTGCCGCCGTGGGCGCCTCGCGCGCCGCCGTCGACTCCGGCTGGAAGCCGCACTCCTTCCAGGTCGGCCAGACGGGCAAGGTGGTCTCGCCGCAGCTCTACGTCGCCAACGGCATCTCCGGTGCGATCCAGCACCGTGCCGGCATGCAGACCTCGAAGACCATCGTCGCGGTCAACAAGGACGAGGAGGCGCCGATCTTCGAACTCGTCGACTTCGGCGTCGTCGGCGACCTGCACTCGGTGCTGCCCGCCGCCACCGAGCAGATCGAGAAGCGCAAGGGCTGATCGGGGCGGCGAAGCCGACCCGATGATGGTGGTCGAGCGAGCGGCACGGCTGAGCTTGCGAAGCCGTGACCCGCGTGTCGAGACCTGAGTCGAAGCCCGTGACACCAGCGGTGCGTCATCAACCTCCGGAGCATCCGGATCGGTTGAGGGCGCACCGCTGAGTGCTCTCTTAGGACGTCACGCGTCCCGCAGGGATGGACGTCCCGTCCGCATGACGTCCCACGCGCCCTAGGCTCGGGCCCATGACGACCCAGCAGGACGTGATCGAGCTGGCGCAGCGGGCCCGGGAGGCCTCGCTGGGGTTGGGCCTGGCGACCAGGGCGCAGAAGGACGCGGCACTGCTGGCGATGGCCGAGGCGCTCCTCGAGCGCGCCGAGCCGGTGCTGGCCGCCAACGCCGAGGACGTCGCCCGCGCCGAGTCAGGCGGTACGCCGGCGGGCATCGTCGACCGGCTCCGGCTGACTCCCGAGCGGCTCGAGGGGATGGCGCAGGGGCTGCGTGACGTCGCCGCGCTGCCCGACCCGGTGGGCGAGGTGGTCCGCGGCAGCACGCTGGCCAACGGGCTGGAGCTGCGCCAGGTGCGGGTGCCCTTCGGCGTGGTCGGCATGATCTACGAGGCTCGTCCCAACGTCACCGCCGACGCGGCCGGCATCTGCCTGAAGTCCGGCAACGCCGTCCTGCTGCGCGGGTCCTCCAGCGCCGCCGCCAGCAACGCGGCCATCGTCGCGGTCCTGCGTGAGGCCGCCGCCTCGACCGGCCTCGACGCCGACGTGGCCCAGCTGGTGCCAGCCGACTCCCACGACACCGTCAAGGCGCTGATGCGGGCGCGCGGGCACGTCGACGTGCTCATCCCGCGCGGCGGTGCGGGCCTGATCCGCGCCGTCGTGGAGGAGTCGACGGTGCCGGTGATCGAGACCGGCGTGGGCAACTGCCACGTCTACGTCGACGCGGCCGCCGACCTCGACAAGGCGCTGGCGATCGTGGTCAACGCCAAGACGCACCGGCCGAGCGTCTGCAACGCGGCCGAGTCGCTGCTCGTGCACGCCGACGTCGCCGAGGCGTTCCTGCCGCGTGTCGTGGAGGCCCTGCAGGGCGCCGGGGTGACCATCCACGGCGACGAGTCGTTCGCGGCGTACGACGGCGTGGTGCCGGTCACCGAGGAGGACTGGGACACCGAGTACCTCTCCCTCGACCTCGCCGCCCGCGTCGTGCCCGATCTCGACGAGGCGCTCGCCCACGTGCGCCGGCACTCCAGCCAGCACAGCGAGGCGATCGTGACCGAGGACCAGCGCGCCGCGCGGCGTTGGGTCGCGGCCGTCGACGCGGCGGCGGTCCTGGTCAACGCCAGCACCCGCTTCACCGACGGCGGCGAGTTCGGCTTCGGTGCCGAGATCGGGATCAGCACCCAGAAGCTGCACGCCCGGGGCCCGATGGGCCTGCCGGAGATGACCTCGACCAAGTACGTCGTCACCGGCGACGGCCACGTGCGCTGAGCCGCTGCCGGCACGCCCGCGGGGGACCGCTAGGATCGCGCCATGCAGTCGCTGATCATCCTCGCCTCCGAGGCCGCCGAGGCCGCCGACGTCGACCACGCCCTCTCGTGGGGCATCGGTGTCATCACGCTGGGCATCCTCATGGGCCTGCTGTTCGCGCTCCTCGCCTTCGGCGGCGGTCGCGAGCACAGCTGAGCCGAGCCGGCTCGACCCGATGGGGGAGCAGGGCACCCGACGCCGCGTCGGCGTCATGGGCGGCACGTTCGACCCCATCCACCACGGCCACCTCGTCGCGGCCTCCGAGGTCCAGCACTGGTTCGACCTCGACGAGGTCGTCTTCGTGCCCACCGGCGACCCCTGGCAGAAGGCCGACCGCGACGTCACCGGGGCCGAGCACCGCTACCTCATGACGGTGATCGCGACCGCGTCCAACCCCCGCTTCACCGTCAGCAGGGTCGACATCGACCGCCCCGGTCGCACCTACACCGTCGACACCCTGCGCGACCTGCGAGCGGCGTTGCCCGACGCCGAGCTCTACTTCATCACCGGCGCCGACGCCCTGGCCGAGATCTTCACCTGGCGCGACGCCGACGAGCTCTTCGAGCTCGCCCAGTTCGTCGGGTGCACCCGTCCCGGCTACGAGATGGACCCCGCCACCCTGGCCTCGATCCCGGCCGACCGCGTCACCATGGTCGAGATCCCGGCCCTGGCGATCTCCTCGACCGACTGCCGTCGACGCCGCGAACGCGGGGAGCCCGTGTGGTACCTCGTCCCGGACGGTGTGGTGCAGTACCTCACCAAGCACGACCTCTACCCGCCCGCCCACGACGCCGGGGACACCGGCCCCACGGGAGCAGCATGACCGCCACCGACCACGCCCTCGAGCTCATCGTCACCGCCGCCCGCGCCGGCGGGGAGAAGAAGGGCGAGCAGATCGTCGCCTTCGACGTCTCCGAGCAGCTCGCCATCACCGACGCCTTCCTCATCATCTCCGCTTCCAACGAGCGCCAGGTCGGCGCGATCGTCGACGCGGTCGAGGCCGCAGCTCGGCGGAAAAAGGAGCGCGTGGGCAAGCTCAAGAAGCGCC
>LULH01000360.1_pt1 | contig 10553 bp, 10 predicted proteins | sample 728201 | NCBI WGS metagenome assembly LULH01 (sample SAMN03860294, study PRJNA289734) | marine metagenome | biome: seawater column; feature: ocean; material: water; isolation source: Red Sea water column Station 169 - depth 100m | place: Saudi Arabia: Red Sea | collected 2011-10-15 | depth 100 m
GATCCGTTTGGTTCAAATGGATAATCAACCAGGAATTATCATGTACAGCACACAGTGGTGTGGAGACTGTGTAAGATCAAAGAAAGTTTTTGATAAGTTGAATATCAAATTTACTGAAATTGATATTGACTTTGATAAAGATGGCTATGAAATAGCTAAGAAATTACAAAATCAAAACCCTAGGATACCAACCATAGTATTTGAAGATGGAAGCTATTTAGTTGAACCCTCTGATGTTGAGCTCATAAATAAACTAAACTCTTTATAATTTGAGAGATGTTGGATAATAAAATAAATTCTCAAGATTTTATAAATTTTTGTAATGAAACTCTTGATATTTCTGGAAAAATTGCATTAGCTCATTTTCGCGACATAAGGGATCTGACAATTAAAGTTGATGAAAGTCCAGTTACTCTTGCTGATAAACAAATTGAACAAGTAATTAGAAGAGAAATAGAAAAAAAGTATCCAAAGCATAATATTGTCGGTGAAGAGTTTGAAGTCCTTAATAATGAATCCGAATATACATGGTATATCGACCCAATTGATGGAACCAGAAGTTTTATAGCTGGAAAAAATGATTTTGGAACTTTGATTGGACTGGTCAAAAATGATGAGATTATTGGAGGAGTTATTGATTGTCCAGCCTTAAAAGAAAGATGGGTTTCCTTTGAGAAAAATGTAACTATGGTAAATGGAAATATTATTCAATGTAGAAAAATCGACAAACTTGAAAATTCAGTTATGGCAACAACTTCAAGTCATCAATTTGGTATGAAGAAATGGAGAGCTTATCAATCTCTTGAAGAGAGTGTTAAAGTTACGACCACTGGAAGTGACTGTTATAACTATGGATTGTTAGCTAGTGGGTATGTAGATATTGTTGCTGAAAAACTTACTGCTCCTCACGATTATTTACCACTAATAAAAATTGTTGAAGGCTCAGGTGGTGTCATGACAGACTGGGATGGCAACAGACTTCCTTTCGATGATAAAGATGTTTATGTTTTAGCCTCAGCCTCTAAAGAACTCCATGAGTTAGCATTAGAGAAATTAAAAAATAAATAATATGAAAATCTTAGTTTGCGACAGGTTAGAAGAAAAAGTTTTAGATAAATTTGAAGAGCTTGGTGAAATTACAAATATTTCTGAATCCAAAACAAAAACGGAAGATTTGAAAAGTAATATCGTCGATACGGAGATTGTTGTTATTAGAAGTGGTACCAAAATAAATAAAGATATTTTAGAAAATGCAAAAAATTTAAAAATTATTGCAAGGTGTGGAGTAGGAGTAGACAATGTTGATGTAGAGGAAGCAACCAATAAAAAAATTTACGTCACTAACTCGCCAAATGCAAATATAATTTCAGTTGCTGAATTAACAATTGGGCTTATCATTTCAGCTGCTAGAAAAATCCATGTATCAAATAATTCGCTTAAAGACAAAAAATGGGATCGTAATAAATTTCTTGGAACTGAACTTTATCAAAAACAATTAGGATTAGTTGGCTTTGGAAAAGCGGCAAAAGAAGTTGCAAAAAGATTGTCTGCGTTTGGAATGAACATAGTTTTTTATGATCCTTATGTAGATAGTTCTACAATAGAGGCTAAAAAAGTTGATCTTGACGAACTGTTAAAAACATCAGATGTTATATCAATTCATGTTGTAAAAACTGAAGAGACAACAAACTTGATCAATAATGAAAAGCTTAATTTAATCAAAAAAGGTGGAATTTTAGTAAATACATCAAGAGGAGGAATAATTGATGAAGAATCTCTTTTCCAAAAAGCAAATGAAGACCTTATTTTTGCCGGCCTAGATGTGTTTAGTCAAGAACCACCTGACATTAATGAAACATTTTCAAAATCAAACATTGTTACCACTCCTCATCTTGGTGCATCAACTTATGAAGCACAATTAAAAGCAGGTTTAGAGACTGTACAAAATGTCTCGGATATATTGAATGGTGAGCTTTCAAGCGTTTTAAATATTTAAAAAAATAAAAAAAGTATTTGTTATAACAATTAAATTTAGTGATAATGATATAACCAATTAGTTGTTACTGGCACCAATTAATTATCAATTTCGGGCAAATAAGAATACGTATTAATACCAAATTCTTTTTCTAAAATTTCATAAATTGGCCATCCATAAGGTTCGCAACCCATGGTAGATTTACTTTGTTGCATCATTACTGGTGCTAAAGCACCTTCTTTTGGACAACCAACATGACCCCATTCTAAAATGTGTCCAACTTCATGATTTATAAGATACAATCTATATGTTTCTAAATCAGATCCAAAATCAATTGCACCATTAACCCATCTAAAAAAATTTATAATAATTTGTTGTTCATTTCTGCATGAATATATTCCATTAGTCTCGAGTGGATAACATAACTCATCAGTTTTTTCGGGCGATGCAAAAATGAATTCAAATTCACTTTCGACATTATCAACTAGCTGAAACTCTTTCTCGGTTACTTTAATCCAACCTCTTGAATCATTGAGGATTGAAGTGATTAGCTTTCCGATACAATCAACTTTTAGTTGAAGTGTTGACTCTATTTTTAAGTTGAAATTTATTTTATTTTCGTCGTATGTAAATACCTCAAGAGGTTTTATCCATTCTTCATCTGTATTATTAGGCTCATCTTTTTTACACCCACTTTGTAAGTAGTCATAAGAAATTTTTTTACTATTATTTATTTCTTCTTGTGTTGCAAATATTGCTGTCTGATTTGGTGGAATAGTAGTTGTAGTTGTTGTGCTCGTACTAGTTGTAGATGTTGTTGTAGTTGTTTCCATCAATGTTGTTGGAGTAGAAGTTGATGTTGTTGAATTAATTGAAATTGTTGTAGTCGTTTCAATTTCAGCCTCTGATTGGATACTGGTTTGCTGATCAACATTATCCTCAGAAAATATAAAAAATGACAATCCTGCTATTCCAATTAATGCAATGAACAATATAACTAATCTTGAGTTGTTACTCATTGTTTAATGTTATATCTTGAAAAACAATGAAACAATATTTATTTGTTTTTATAACCTTTTTTATCTATGAATTCTTCTGGTTCTAATCCAAGTCCATCTGCGACTCTATTTATATAATTAAAATATGCAATAATTTGTACGATTTGTGAAATATCTTTATCTGATAAATCGTAACTCTTCAATAATTCAATATCTTTTTTATTAACTTTACTTGGGTTTTCAGTTAATTTTTTCGCAAATTCACACATTGCCATTTGTATTGGTGAGATAGAACTTGTGGTCCAATCCTCTGCTATTTCATCTACTAATTTTTGATTATCTGTCTCCGACCGAAGATCATACAAATGTGCCCTTATTCAATATTCACATTCGTTTGAAATAGAAGTGACAACAGCTAATAATTCACTATCGAACCTCGAAATATTTGAATTACCAAACATTGTTGATCCATATAGATTCATTGAGTGTTTTAATATTTCAGGAGTTTGTGATTGAATTGTAAGCACATTCCAAATTCTTCCAGCTCTACGCATACCTTTTTCGTATTCTTTTTTTAATAAGCCAGATGATTCTTCAAATTTGAATAATTTTATAAATGCCATATAAGTAATTTTTACTTAAAATAAAAGCGTATGCAACTTCCAGATGAACTTAAACAAGCAATTGATAACAATGCTTTTTGTGCATTATCAACCAAAATCAATGAAAAAGAGATGCAGAATCATTTAATGTGGGTTGATTACAAAGATAATAAAATTCTTATCAACACAGAACAAGGAAGAAAAAAAACAGAAAACATAAGGAAGGAACCAAATATTTCACTCGTTATATTTCATCCATCTGATATGTATACATGTTGGGAGATAAGGGGTGTTGTTAAAAATATTGTTCAAGATTCGACTGCAAATGACCACATAGATTATTTATCAAATAGATATTCAGGTAAACCTTATGGTAGAACAGAAGATGTTACTTGGGAGCAAGCAGGATTCAAATCCAGAGAAATATGGGAAATTGATGTTGGTAAGGTTATATCAATGGTCAGTAGAGCTCAGACCAAATCAGAACCTGAATGAAATTTCAAAAAAGGACTTTCTTCAAATAATTTTGCCTGAGTGTCGTTAAGATTTTTCTTTATTAACTCTTCAGCATCGAAAGTTAAATTACCACCTCTAGATTCAAGGTGTCCTGTTTTTCTAAATATTTTGTCTGGAATTTTCTTTAATAGTCTTTTAAAAACTTCTTCAGATACTCTTAAATATTTTGCAAGAGTTAACTCTACTTTAATTGATTCGGGAATGACATTACAAGCAAAAACATATAGGGATGCAAACATAGACCAATCAAGATCACTCGGTCTTCTTGATTTTTCATATACAGAAAAATCATATTCTAAAAACGAATCGAATGGTGAATAATTAAACGTTGCTTTATCACTCAACTGCTTAAATAAAAATCTATCGAGAAGTTTAAGATCTAGATTATTTAGGTTTTGCTCTAATCCAACTTTTGACAGGGAGAGCTCATCTTCAAGATGTTTAATAGATAAATTATTTATAACTATTTTTCCAAAATAGTTAGCTATTTTAATTTCTACATTTACATTTTTAGGTATAAATATTAAACCATCATTGTCCTCAAAATCTATTGAGATACTTAGTTCTTCTTCTAAATCAAAAGTTTGTTTATCAATTTTCATATAATAAATATGTATTGGCTAATAACTATTGTAAAGGCATAATAGTGATATGGGGGTGAACTGGCTTCGACTTTGAAGCGAGCCTCTCAGTAGCGAGCTGAGGGTCCTAGGGCCTCATTAAAAACGTAGGAAAAAAAAGATAACTGCCAAACCTAAATTGGCCGTAGCAGCTTAATTGTTGCTCGTCGACTATCGGGGCTCCCACCTCGGGTAGTATCGGCGTCGAAATGTGGGATGCTAAGTTAGATTACCGGCTAACTTTTAAGATTTAAGGTAGAAACTATTGAGAATTTGTTTCTGGTGACTCTCTCAATAGTATTTCACCAGATGCGCTCGGAGAAGCTGTTGGGTAGCTTAAAAGGACCGGGGTTCGACTCCCCGCACCTCCACCAAAATGAATTTAAATAACACATATGACTATGCAGTGATTGGAGCTGGAATCGTTGGTTTGTCTACAGCTCTTCACTTACAAAAACAAAATCTAAGTGTTGTTGTTCTTGAAAAAGAAAAAGAACCAGGACTTCATCAATCTGGACGTAATTCAGGAGTCATTCATTCAGGAATCTACTATAAGCCAAATTCAAGTAAGTCTGAACTTTCTATAAAAGGAAGAAATTTGCTCGTTGAATATTTACAAAAGAAAAATATTAACTTTCGGCAAGAAGGAAAGATAGTAGTTGATAATGATCTTGATAAATTAGAGAGTTTATTAGAAAGAAGTATTGATCTAGAGATGGAAGGAGTAAAAATTGTTCAAAATGATGAACTTCTTTCTATTGAACCAAATTCAGTAATGTTAAATGGACTTTTTGTTCCTCAGGCAGGAGTTGTCGACTATAAAGAAGTTGTTCAGGCATATGCAAATGATTTTATAGAGATGGGTGGAGAAATAAAATATATTCAGGAAATAAAAGAGATTGAAAATAAAAATGGTTTGAAATCTATTTCGGGAAATAAATATACATACAACTGTGAATTTTTAATTAATTGTGCAGGCCTTTTCTCAGATGAAATTGCAAAATTAGACAATATGTCTCCAAATGTAAAAATAATTCCTTTTAGGGGAGAGTATTACAAAATAAGTAACACAAAAAATAAAATTCTAAACAATATGATTTATCCATTGGCTGATCCTGATCTTCCATTCCTAGGTATACATTTAACAAAAACTGCAAATGGTGACATTGAGGCTGGACCAAATGCAGTACTGGCTTTTTCAAAAGAAGGATATAAATGGACAGATATTAATTTTGTAGATTTAACAAAAGTTTTGACTTTCCCCGGAATGCTCAAACTAGGGAAAAAATATTTCAGGACAGGAATTTCTGAAATGTATAGATCATTAAATAAAAAAATTTTTGTAAAAGAGATTCAAAAATTAATTAATGGAGTAAATCTAAAAGATATCAAACAAATACCATCTGGTGTAAGAGCACAAGCTGTTGATAAAGATGGGAATTTAGTCGATGACTTTCTTTTTGAAGAGGGAGAAAATTCTTTACATGTCCTTAATTCACCAAGTCCTGCAGCAACTGCTTCTTTAGCTATTGGAGAATCAATAGTTTCAAAAATATTAAATTAATTTATCTTTTTATCTTTCCTGTTTGAACGTCCCATAATTTTGCGTACACACCTTGATTGTTCAGTAGTTCATCATGAGTACCATACTCGACTATCTCACCAGACTCTAATACATAAATTAAGTCAGCATTTCTTATAGTAGAAAGTCTATGGGCTATAGCAATTACCGTTCTTCCTTCTTTCAATGTCTCAAGAGACTCCTGAATTGCAGCTTCAGTCTCATTATCAACGGCTGAAGTTGCTTCATCAAGGATTAAAATCTCAGGATTTTTCAATATTGCTCTAGCAATAGATATTCTTTGTCTTTGTCCGCCCGAAAGTTTCTGCCCTCGCTCACCAACAATAGTATTTTCTTGATTAGGAAGTTCACTTATAAATTTATCAGATTCAGATAAACGGGCAGCATTCCATACGTCTTCTGTTGACGCATCTATATTTCCATAAGCTATATTTTCAAAAACAGTTCCCTCAAACAAAAATACATCTTGGCTTACAAGTCCTATTTTGCTTCGAAGACTATCAATTACTAAAGATTCAATTTCATTGTTATCAAAAAATATTTTTCCAGAATTTTTTTCATAAAATCTGAGAATTAATTTTATTAGTGTTGATTTACCAGATCCTGTACTCCCAACGATTGCCGTTGTTTTTCCTTTCATAATTTCGATGTTTACATCTTTTAATACGGGAAAGTCAGAGACGTATTCAAAATTGAGATTTTCAAATCTAATACTTTCTTTAAGTTCTTCCATAAAGGTATTTCCATCGTTGATTAGTGGTTTAGTTTCTTTCAAATTGATAATTCTTCTAAAAGATGCCATTGCTTTTTGATAAACATCAAAAATCATTCCTAATTCGGTCAAAGGCCATAAAAGTCTTTGAGTAATAAATAACATGACAGAGTACATAGCAACTTTTATTTGCCCGTCTAGAGCAAGGAATCCACCGATGAGAAGTGTTGCAGTAAAGCCAAATAATATTGCAATTCTTATAATGGGTATGAATGCGGCAGATAGTTTTATTGCTTCATAATTTGCAGTTTTTACCTCTTTCGATGCTTCGTCAATTCTTTTATACTCTCTGTCCTTTCTATTAAAACTCTTTACTGTTAGTACTCCTGTTATTGAATTAGAAAGATGAGCATTCAGGGATTCAACATTATTTCGTATTTTTGAATATCTTTCGGCAATTCTTTGTGTAAATTTATAAGATCCAAAAATGATTACTGGAATTGGAATAAATGCAAAAACTGCAACTAAAGGTGATATATAAATAAAGGTTCCACCGATGACTATAACGGTTGTTGCTGTCTGAATTAAACGATTAGCTGCTTCATTTAAAAACTGTTCCATTTGATTTACATCGTCATTCAATATTGCCATTAGGCGTCCAGAAGATTTATTCTCAAAAAAAGATAAATCTAAATCCAGTGTTTTTTCAAAAGTTTCAGTACGTAAGGAATGTTGTAGATCTTGTGCAATATTTCTCCAAGTAACTGCTGCGACATAATCAAAAATTGATTCTAAACCCCAAATTACAAAAGTAATAAATGCAAGAATAATTAATTGTTGTCGTCTGTCTTCAAACCCAAATGAACCAATGAAAGAATCAGATCCCTCCACAACAATATCAATTGCTACACCAATCAAGACCGGAGGAGCGAGATCGAACAATTTATTTAAAATTGAATAGAGGATTCCTCTTTTAACTTTTGTTTGATTTTGTTGAGCGTATTTATATAAATCTTTAAGATTATTTTGTTTCATTGGTTGTTACTTTACTTAGTTTGTAAATTATTTATACCATCTCTTATTTCTTTAAGAAGGGTTACTTCTTTTGACTCTGTAGCAACAACTTCTTCATTATCTTCGTCATCAACCATATCTTCAAAATGATTGTAAGCCTTAATGACTAGAAACATCACAAATGCAATGATTAAATAATTGATTATCTCTCCAAGAAATGCTCCAAAACTACCTGATTGCAATCCAGATTGAGGATCTACATCACCAAAAAGTCCAAGATTGTCTAGGTTTGGAAGATTAATAATTAATCCAATTAATGGCTCTATTAACCTTTTAGTAAATACATCTACTAATGATTTGAATGATGCACCCATAACAAATGCAACCCCAAGTTCAACAACATTTCCTCTGTTGATAAAATTTCTAAACTCTTTTACCATGAAACCTCCTATTTGTATCTCAATATTTAAGATTACAATTATTCTTAAGTCCTATGAGAAAATATATAAATTATTTACTTGTTTTATTCTTAGTTTCAAGCTGCACTTCAGATACTGAAGCTGAGCCACAAGCTCTTGAAACTTCAACAACAACTAGCTCAACTACAACATCTTCCACTACTACAACAGTTCAAAAAATTGATGATGATATTGTCGTTGATGAATTTGGAATTGAACTTCTTGAGGTAAGCCCAGAAATGAAACAGCAATTTGATGAGCTTATTGCGTTTGTTGAAAAAAGAACAGGCTTGACTTACTCGGAATATCCAAAATTTAATTTATATACATTAGAAGGTTACAGAGATTATAGTGCCGCCTCTTATCTCGACGATTTCGAAAAAGATTATGAAGAAGGAGAGTGGGAGAGAGCAGTATTATCGGAAAATATGTGGGGTTTAACTAATGCATCACCTAAAGAATTGAAACAATTGATAGTAGAATTTCAAAGATGTGCTTCAGCTGGATCATACAATTTACTTGATCAAATATTACGAGTTCCAATAAAACGTAATCAGACAAAGTTGAATCTTTGGGAACAATCTGTGATAGTACATGAATTAGTGCATTCACTACAGGGTCAAATAATTGATCTTTCAGAATGGTATACAACCATGAAGGACAGTGATGATTTTATGAATTATCCTGGCAGAAGATCCATTATGGAAGCTCAGGCAGATCTTGTTCAAGCATATTGGGAATCTAATTTAGATTCTTATGACAGGCAAAGAATGGCTTCTGAGCGACCAAATTTCAGATGTTCTGTTTCACTTCCAGAATATTTCTATATACCGTTTGATCTTTATTATGATTTTGGAGCAAGGCTAGGTAAACAAATTCACTCTAATGGAAGAATGGAAGCGCTAAATGAAGCCTTATATAAATTACCTACTGCCGAACAGGTTTATTCACCTGAAAAATATTTTTCTGAAGAGCCATATATTAACGTTGAAATTGAAAATTTAGAATTAGAAAATTTTACTGTTATTGATGAGGGACAAATTGACTCTCTAGACCTTGTATATCTGCTCCAAACCAAGATTGGTCAAAAAGATGCAGTTAATGCAGCAATTGGTCTAGGTGGTGGATCATGGGTTGACTATGTTAATGAATCAAACGATTTATTTATGACAGTCAAGATATCAGGGGATGATGTTAATGAATTGAATGAGATTTCAGATGCATTTCAAAACTGGGCAGATTTTCAATCAAGATTTACTAAAAGTTTGAGCAATTCAAGCTGGAAAGGTATTTTGTATGAAGGTGATACAAACTTTTGGATTTATAATGATGGAAATTATCTAAGGCTGGCATTGTCAAACGATATAGAATTCATGATATCTTTTCTAAGTAATTGTTCTAGTGAACAATGTAATACAAGTTTTTAAAATGGGAACTTTTTACATTTGTCCAACTCCCATTGGGAATTTAAACGACATATCAACAAGATTGATCCAGGTTTTATCTGAAGTAGATATTGTTTATGCTGAAGATACACGTGTAGCAAAAAAATTATTATCACATTTGAACCAAAAAAAAGAAGTTCGTTCATATTTCAAAGGTAATGAATTAAAAAAAATTGATGAGATACTTAATTTATTAGACGATGATAAGTCGATTGCAATGATCTCAGATGCTGGAACGCCTCTCATCTCTGATCCTGGCAATACGCTTGTTAAGAAATTAATCAAAAGTAACGTTGAAATTGTATCTATACCTGGCCCATCAAGTGTTTTAGTTGCTTTGACTTTGTCAGGTTTTGATACAGAAAAATTTACGTTCTTGGGTTTTGTTCCAAAATCAGGAAAAGAGAGATCTGAATTTTTTAACAATATCCAGGAAACTCAATTGACATTAATTTGTTTTACTTCTCCAAATAGATTAAAGAAAGACCTCGAGGAATTTGTTAGCAAAAATATAGAAAATGAAATAGTTGTATGCAGAGAGCTGACGAAAAAATTTGAAACAATTTATAGAGGTACTGCTACGACCCTTTTAAGAGATATTCCAGATACTGAATATAGAGGAGAGGTAACC
>LULH01000365.1_pt1 | contig 10519 bp, 8 predicted proteins | sample 728201 | NCBI WGS metagenome assembly LULH01 (sample SAMN03860294, study PRJNA289734) | marine metagenome | biome: seawater column; feature: ocean; material: water; isolation source: Red Sea water column Station 169 - depth 100m | place: Saudi Arabia: Red Sea | collected 2011-10-15 | depth 100 m
AAATCCATGTGATTTCTTAATGCATGAGCGGTATATGCAGAGTTATTTGGTTTTGGTATGTTTATAACTTCAAAAGGTGTATTAAAAAAAGTTTCTCTTGTATGACTTATTCTATTTAAAACAGGAAAAGCTGATTTTTTTTCTAGAGGTGCATTTTTAACTATTGCAATACCTTTGTGATGAAGAAGTTCTAACCATCTTATTAGACCTTCATCGGAAGAAATTATCTCATCGTGATCTATACAAATAGTTTCAAAATTACCTTCTAATGAATTATTCCAAAGTTGGTATGGAGAAATATATTTTTTATTATTTTTTATTGTATAACAATTATCTCTTAACCAGTTTGGATCATAATAGCTTTTGTGATTTCCTTCACTCCATTCAATTTCTAGCTTACCCTCATTATTTAAAGAATATTTTTTTGGATTTATATCTTGAGATACATCTAAGATATTGAACATTCTATGTCTGGAGTCTTTATCATGAGCCGTTGGACAATTATCTCTCAACCACATATAATTAAACTTGCTCTCTTCACCATCATTCCATATAATTTTTAAATAAGTATTGTTTTTCTCAATTTTTGAAATTGAACTCATAATTAATGATTATATAAAAGACTAACTAATGCAATTCAATTATTAGTTGAAAATAAATTAAGTAATTTTTTTTATAATTACTTTGAACTTTTGGTAAAAATAGAATTTATTATAAATAGTATAAATAATGTCAAAAATAGAAATCAATAATGTTTACAAGATCTTTGGTCCTAAGCCGCCGAGTGTTCTTCAGATGGTTAAAGATGGAGTAAGCAAAGAGGAGGTTCTAGATAAAACTGGCCACACAATTGGACTTGATAATGTGACTCTTAAAATTCAAGAAGGAGAAACATTTGTGTGTATGGGGCTTTCTGGTTCTGGAAAATCTACACTAATAAGACATTTGAACAGACTAATTGAGCCTACTGCTGGAGAAATATTAGTAGAAGGCACCGATGTTACAAGTCTTAAAAAAGAACAATTAATTGATTTTAGAAGACATAAGATGAGTATGGTCTTTCAAAGATTTGGTTTATTTCCGCACAAAACAGTTTTACAAAATGTAGGCTACGGCCTTGAAATGCAAGGAATAGAAATTGAAAAAAGAAATTCTGTAGCAATGGAAAAAATTGAGTCTGTAGGTTTGACTGGATTTGAAAATCAATATCCAGCTCAACTTTCTGGTGGAATGCAACAAAGAGTTGGACTAGCAAGAGCACTAGCTACAGATACAGACATAATGTTAATGGACGAAGCTTTTTCTGCTCTAGATCCACTAATTAGAAGTGATATGCAAAAACAATTATTAGATCTTCAATCTGAATTAAAAAAAACAATTGTATTTATTACTCATGACTTAGATGAGTCGTTAAGACTAGGTGATCATATAGGAATATTAAATGCAGGAAAGTTAGTACAAGTTGGTACTCCCGTTGATATAATTATGAATCCAGCCGATGATTACGTTGAAGCCTTTGTTAAAGATGTAAATAGAGCTAAAGTACTAAAGGCAAAGGTCATTATGAAACCGACAAATGAAGCAAACGGAATTGATAAAAATAATTTAATAAAAATTGAGGAAGATCAATTTATTGAAGAATTTCTACCTCAAGTAGTTTGTACAAATGCAAACTGTGAAGTAGTTGACAAAAAAGGAAATATAAAAGGATATATATCAAATAAAGAATTGCAAAAATCTTTATCAAAATCATAATTATATCCAATAATTATGAAAAAAAATTTACAAGATATTGTAGATCTAGAAAGATACCCTATTAATAATTTAGAATCTGAAAAAATAAAAAATATAATCAAAAAATGTAAAGCAGATCTAGATCAATATAGTTGTTCAACTATACCAAAATTTATTTTACCAAAATCTTTAGAGTTGATGAATAAAGAGTTAAAAAATCAACTTCATGAGGTTTATATGTCAAAAGAAAGTATTAACGCTTATTTATATTCTACTGACGATCCTTCGCTCCCCAAAGATCATCCTAAGAGAACATTTATGAAGCGATATAATGGGTATTTAAATTCTGATTGTTTTGCAAAAGACTCGGAAATGAAGTTTTTATATGAAACTGAAGAACTTTTAAATTTTGTCTCAAAATGTTTAAATATATCTCCAATTTACAGATGGGCGGATCCATTAGCTTGTCACGCCTATAATGTAATGAATACTGATGGAATTCTTCCTTGGCACTTTGACAGTTGTGAATTTACTTTAAGTATAATGATTCAAAAACCTGACAAAGGAGGTATATTTGAATATTGCCCAAATATCCGGGAACCAGGTAATGAAAATTTTGATGAAGTAAAAAAAGTTATTAATGGCGATAGAACAAGAGTAAGGCAACTAATTTTAGAACCTGGGGATTTACAAATTTTTAAAGGACGCTTTACGCTTCATAGAGTAACTAAGGTGGAAGGAAATACTTCTAGATATTTATGTATTCCTGCCTATGTTTTAGATCCTTGGAGAGTTAATACACCTGAGCACTCAAAGGCAATTTACGGTAAGGTTTTACCAATTCATTTAGAGAGAAATAAAGAAAGATCTGACGGTTTAGCTGATTAAATTATATTATGGATGGACCTTTAAAAAATTTATTAGTTGTTGATTTAACTAGAGTTTTAGTTGGACCTTATTGCACAATGATACTTTCAGACCTTGGAGCGCGTGTTATTAAAATTGAGGCTCCAGAAATTGGAGATGACTCAAGAAAATTTGGTCCATTTATTGAAAATTACTCAGCTTATTTTATGTCATTGAACAGAGGAAAAGAAAGTATCGCTCTGAATTTAAAAAATGAAGACGATAAAAAAATTTTTGATAAAATTTTATCTAAAGCAGATATTTTGGTTGAAAATTTTAAACCAGGTACATTAGAAAAATGGGGATATGGATGGAAAGATGTCAGTAAAAAATATCCTAAACTAATTTATGCTTCTGCTTCTGGATTTGGGCAAACAGGACCTTTAAAAGAATTACCTGCATATGATATGGTTGTGCAAGGTATGGGTGGGCTAATGAGTGTAACTGGCCATCCTGAAGCTGAACCTACAAGAGTCGGTACTTCAATTGGAGATATTACAGCTGGATTGTTTACAGCTATAGGAATAAACGCAGCACTTTATGATAGACAAAAAACAGGCAAAGGTGCATTTATAGATGTATCTATGTTGGATTGTCAGATTGCTATTTTAGAAAATGCTATTGCGAGATATTTATCAAAAAATGAAATTCCAGGACCAATGGGATCTAGACATCCATCAATTGCTCCATTTGAGGCATTTAAAACAAAAGATAGTTATATAATAATTGCTGCTGGGAATGATAAATTATTTAATAATCTTTGTAATGTACTAGAAATTCCAACCATATCGAAAGATGAAAGATTTAAAACAAATTCTTTACGATGTCAAAATATGGATTCACTTAAAAAAATATTTGAAGAAAAATTAAAATTAAAAAAAACTGAAGAATGGATTAAAGAAATGGAAAGTTTAAAAATACCATGTGGTCCAATTTTTAACATCAAGCAAGCAGTTGAAAATCCACAGATAAAAGAAAGAAATATGATAATTAAATCATATCATAAGAAGATTGGTGAGTTTAAATCGGCCGGAAATCCTATCAAAATGTCTACGTATGATGACAAAGAAACAAGAGGTGATATTCCTGATTTAGATGAGCATAGAGACAAAATTCTCAAAGAATTTAGTTAATAAAAAATATATGATAGGATGTACGTATGTTAGATAAAAAAAATTTTTATATAAATGGAAAATGGGTATCACCAAGCAAACCTAATGATTTTGAAGTCATAAATCCATCAACTGAAGAAACTTGTGCGATTATTTCACTTGGTTCAAAAGAAGATACTAATGCAGCAGTAGATGCTGCAAAAAAAGCATTTGAAAGTTGGAAAGACAGTTCTAAAGAAGAAAGAATAAAGTTATTAGAAAAACTCTTGAGCATTTATAAAAAAAGATATTCTGAAATGGTTGAGGCTATTTCTACAGAAATGGGAGCTCCAATGGATTGGGCGACTGATGTACAAACTGCTACCGGACAATCTCATCTAGAAGATTTTATTTTAAGATTAAAAGAATTTAAATTTGATCACCAATTTGATCCTAAATCAAATAATCATATTTGTTATGAGCCGATAGGTGTATGTGGGCTTATTACACCGTGGAATTGGCCGATAAACCAAATAGCTTTAAAAGTGGTGCCGGCTTTTGCTACAGGATGTACAATGATACATAAACCATCAGAAATTGCTCCACTTTCTGCAATGTTGTTTGCCGAAATGATTGATGAAGCGGGATTTCCTCCTGGAGTGTTTAATTTAGTCAATGGCGATGGTGTTGGGGTAGGAACAGACATTTCCAGTCATCCTGATATTAACTTAGTTTCATTTACTGGATCAACACGAGCTGGAAAATTAATTTTAAAAAATGGAGCTGAAACGATTAAAAGAGTATGTCTAGAACTTGGAGGTAAAGGAGGAAATATAGTTTTTGCTGACTCCTATCCTAATGCAGTGCGAGATGGAATAAGAAATGTAATGAGCAATTCAGGTCAATCATGTGATGCTCCAACTAGAATGCTTGTTGAAAAATCAATTTATGACAGAGCGGTAAAAGAGGCAGTTGATGAAGCAAATTTAATTAAAGTAGATCATGCTTCTAAAAAAGGAGATCATATTGGTCCAGTGGTTTCTAAAGTTCAGTATGATAAAATTATTAATTTAATTCAAAGTGGTATAGACGAAGGTGCAACTTTAGCTGCGGGAGGTCCTGAATTGCCTGGTGGATTAAACAAAGGTTATTTTATTAAACCAACAATTTTTACAGATGTTACCAATGATATGAGAATTGCAAAAGAAGAAATTTTTGGTCCTGTTTTATCAATTATTCCATTTGAGACGGAAGATGAAGCTGTAAATATAGTAAATGAAACTGAGTATGGTTTAGGAAATTATTTACAAACCGAAGATAAAGAAAAAGCAAAAAGAGTAGCAAGAAGATTAAATGCTGGAACAATATACATTAACGGTAATGGAGCAGACAGTGGAACTCCTTTTGGCGGTTTCAAACAGTCTGGAAATGGACGTGAGGGTGGAGTTTGGGGTTTAGAAGAATATTTAGAAGTTAAAACTGTAACAGGATGGCCAAGCTAAGATGATTGGTTATGTTATGGTTGGTACAAATGATTTAGATAAAGCTATAATATTTTATGATGACGTCTTAAGAGAACTAAATCTAAAAAGAGTAGAAACAGATACAGAATATGCAGCTTATGCGCCTATGGATAAACCAACGGAAATTGAATTTTATGTTACGAAACCTTTTAATAAAGAAAAAGCTACTAACGGTAACGGAACACAAATATCATTTGTTACAACCTCGAGACAAACAGTTGATAAATTTCACGATATTGGATTAAGAGCAGGTGGCAAAAGTGAAGGATCGGGTGGTGAGAGACCTAAAAATTCAGGTGTATATTATTCTTACATTCGTGATTTAGATGGAAATAAAATTTGTGCCTTTACTAACAATAAAGCATAAAATGTATGTCTTATAATGTAGTAAAAGAAAAATTAGATAAAGGTAAAATTATAATTTTAGATGGAGGCATGGGTGCTGAACTTGAAAAGAGTGGAGCTAAAATGCATAAAGATTTATGGTGCGGAAAATGTTCTGTCGATACTCCAGACTTAGTTCAAAAAGTTCATGAAGATTACATTTTAGCTGGAGCAGATGTAATAACTACAAATACTTACGGAACTACGCCTATATCATTGAAACAATATGGTTTTGGCAATTGTGTTCTAGAATACAATCAAAAAAGTGTACATATAGCAAAAAAAGCAGTTGAGAATATAAATAAAGATGTAGCTATAGCTGGAAGTGTATCAACTTTTGGAAGTTTTTACAGACTTGGTACTAAAGCAATGATCCCGGGATTTGTTGAGCATTTAAAAATTTTATCCGAAGAAGGTGTTGATTTAATAATATTAGAAGCAATGTCTTCTCAAGCAGATATAGTAGAAACAATTATTGAGTGTTCTCAAAAAACAAATTTACCTGTTTGGCTATCAATATCATGTGTAATGAATGCTAAAAACGATAAGGTTATGCTTGGTTACAGTGACTCTATAGATACTGACACTCATATTTATGAAAGCTTAGATGTTGCAATAAAAAACTTTAGTAAACTTCACAAAGGACCGATCTTGATAGCTCACTCTGATATTAATGTTACTGGAGAAGCTGTAATAACAGCTAAGAAAAATTTTCAAGGAATATTAGGTGCTTATCCAAATAGAGGATACTTCGAAAAACCTAATTGGAAATTTATAGATAATATTACTCCTAATGATTATTTAGAATATGCAAAGTCATGGTTAAAAAATGGAGCTCAAATTGTTGGTGGATGTTGTGGTGTAGGAGTTGAAGAAATAAAAGCAATTTCTGTTCTTAAAAATTAAATCATGATTAAAATTTATGAGTGAGTATAAACTTAAAAGCGAACCAAATCCAAGTCTTGTTGTTAAAAGAGACAATAAACCGAAATGGTATTTACCTGAAAGCCGTAGAGAAGGATATAGAAATTTACATAAAATAAATAGATACGGCTTATTATATAGATCAGACTTAGTTTTAAAACTAAATAAAAAACTTAACAAAAAAATTGAAAATATATCTTCTGTAAAAAAAATGGTTAAACATAAATATTTTTGTTCTTTGTTAGTTGGCAAGGACCAAGATATTCTTTATGAAAAGTATGCAAGTGATTTTACTGAAAAAACTCCACAAACAATAATGTCAATTACTAAAATATTTGTAAATTTATTCATTGGAGATCTTGTTGAAAAAAAAATTATAAATCTTAAAGATAAAATATCAAAATATTTACCAAATATTGGAACAGGCTATGCCGAAGCTACAATACAAGATGTTTTAGATATGAATATCCAAAATGCATATAGTGAAGACTATACCGATCCTTATACTTCATCATATCTTCATGAGCCAGTATGTGGCTGGAGACTTCCAAATGATTTAAATGAAAAAATTGGGCAAGAAGAATTTTTAAATAAAATTAAATCTAATAAAAATGAAGATTTAACTAACAAATCAGAATTTTCTCATTACAAATCAGCAAATACTGATGTCATAGGCCTCTTAATTGAAAAAGTTAGCAAAAAAAAATTAAAAGATTGGGTGCTTGATGCTGTTGAGGCTGCTGGTTTTGAGGATGCGTTATATATGGGAACAGATAGATTTGGTATGCCATGGATATCAGGTGGTGGATGTTTAATTTCTCGTGATTTTTTAAGATTTGCTCTTTTGTTTTCAAGAAAAGGTTTTGGAGTAGAAAATAGAAATGTTGGATCATCATCTTTTTTTGATCAAACATTAAATAATAAGGGAACAAAATATTTAGAGTTTAAAAAAGATAAATTTGTACATTATTCTAATTCGGTAATGAAATCAGGTAATTGGATAGGACATTCGGGTTTAGGTGGACAATTTTTGGCAGCAAATCTAAAAACTGGTATAGTTGCTTCTTTTTTCTCGGTCATAGACACACCTTCAGGTACAGATGATAACTATAAAAAAGATATGATTTGTATGATGGATGAAGTTGTAAATAGTGATTTATAAATCTAAATTATTTTTCATTTTTTGGTGCCAAAACTACAGCTAAAATACCACCTACTACTATCATTGAACTTCCTACAATCTCCCTCCATCCAAAAGGCTCATTTGTTAAAATACTTGAACTAATTACTCCAACAATTATCTCTGAGAGAAAGAGTATGGAGCACAATCCAGCACCCAATTTACTTGGAGCCCAAAGAATAACTATACCTGTGGGAATAAAATAGAATACTGATATAGCAAGTAAAAATGAAGCCATAGAAACAAAAGCGTCTGCTGCTGGCATGGGACCAAGATAATCTGCTAAAAAATAGCCTGCAAAAATATTGAATATAGCTCCATAAAAAAAGAAAGAAAAAATTAATGGAAATACACCATCGTACTTAGCTACTTCTAGACGTATCATTCCACCAGCAAATATTGCACCTCCAACTAATGCTAACCAGTCTCCTGAATTTTCAGGTAATGGTAAAACAGTTTGTTTGCTAAAAACTATCCACAAACCACCAAGAGCTAAAAATAAAGTTGCTCCTCTTACTAAACCAGGTCTTTTTTTTAAAAATAAAATCTCAAAAATTGTAGTCCAGATAGGTGTCATATAAAAAAGTAACAATGCACGAACAACATCAGTTAGAAGAAAACTCAATGCGTAACAAATAAAACCTGCTCCAATTAGCAATCCAGTTAGAGGCAATTCAAGACCTGAGGATTTGCCTTTAAACATTCTCCAAATAGAAATAGGTATTAAAATTAATACACCTATTATCATTTGTGCAATAGTACCCCACCCTCCTGTCAATCCACCTTCTTCTAAAATTCTTTGCGGCAACCAATAAATTCCCCAAGCACCTGCTGAAATTGCTAATGCAATTGCGATTCTATAATGATGTGGATGTCTACTCATTAATTCAACTTAGGTTTAGATTTAGAATGCACAAAAATTTGTTCGTATCTTTTTGCAAATGTTAAAATTTTTAAATCTTCATATTTTTTTCCAATTATTTGCATCCCTAATGGCAATCCATCTTTATTAAATCCAATTGGGACATTTATTGTCGGCAAATTTAATAGACTAGAAAGAATATGAACCTCTATCCATCTATGATAGGTATCAAGATTTTCGTTATTAATTTGATTTGGATATTGTAGATTTTTATCAAAAGGAAAAACTTGTTGTGAAGGTATAGCTAAGAAATCATAATTTTGAAAAATTTTTTCTAATTCTTCATTACAAATTTCTCTTAAACTCATTGCTTTTTTGATATTTTCTTCGTTTAATTTAAACCCTTTATTATACTCCCAAATAGCTTGTGGGGTCATTTCATTAATATCTTTAAGTTCCATAGTAATCACATCTTCGTATATACTTTTTGCTCTCAAAATACACCAACTATCCCATAAATAACTTGAGTTAATCTTTATTTTTAATTTTTCTATTTTAACCTTATTTTTTTCTAAACTTTTTAATTTTTCTTCACACATATCAAGTATTCCTATTTCAAATTTATAATTTGCATTCATATCTGCTAACCAGCCAATTTTTATATTTGAAAAATCTTCATCTTTAAGTTCAGTTTCTTTAAATTTATTTTTTAAACTAAATGAATATGGGTCAGATTTATGTTCTCCAGAAACAATATCTAAAATGATTGACAAATCATTTGGTGTTCTTGCCATACATCCTGGGGTAGATAGAATAGGAAGTTTATCTTTCTTAGGGTTAGTTCGGTAATCTGGAATAAGGCCTGGTGTTGGCCTAAAACCATAAATATTTGTAAATGCAGCGGGCGTTCTACAAGATCCCATCATATCTGTTCCATCAGTAAAAGGTAAAAGATTAGCTGCCACAGCAACACCAGCGCCTCCACTAGATCCACCGGCAGATTTAGATAAATTGTATGGGTTTGAAGTTTCTCCAAAAAGTCTGTTTGTTGTATGACCACCTACTCCTAATTCTGCGGTATTAGTCTTTCCTATAAATATAGCTCCTGCATCACTCAATCTATCTACAATTAATGAATTTTTTTTTGGAAAATAATTCTTGTATCCTGGAAATCCATAAGTCGTTGGAAAACCAACAACATCTAACAAATCTTTAGGAGCTAATGGCAGGCCCCATAAAGGTTTATTTTTATCAAAGTTTTCATCTTTGTGTTTAGCTTCTTTTATTATTTCCTCTTCGTCTTTAATCGATACGATAGCATTCAAATAGGGATTAAATTTTTTTATTCTATCTAAATAAAAACAAACAACTTCTTTAATAGAGATTTCTTTTTCATGAATTATAGAAATAATTTCTTGTACTGATTTATTTTCAAGCATTAAAAATAACTCTTATCTAGCTTTTTTAATGGATGCTAGAGTAATTTCCTTTATTTCTTCTAAAGTTGCTTTTCTAGGATTTTGTGCATAGGCTTGATCTTTCATTGCTTTTTCTGCAATTCTATCTGCACAATCTTCAGGTACACCAATCTCACTTAGGCTCTTTGGAATTTTAATTCTATCAAGAAGTTTTTCAATATTTGAAATAAATGCATCTACAGAATGATCCTCGAATTGCATAGCTTCAGACATTCTTTTAACTTTTTCTTCCATACCCGGTAAATTATATTTTAAAACAACTGGTAGTATAATTGCATTAGTTAAACCGTGATGGGTATTGTATTCGGCTCCAACCATATGAGCAATAGCATGTACTAATCCTAAACCTTTTAAAAAAGAAATTCCTGCTAAACAAGATCCAACATGCATTCCACCTCTTGCAACTATATTGCTAGGATCTTCTACAGCTGTGACTA
>LULH01000366.1_pt1 | contig 10456 bp, 9 predicted proteins | sample 728201 | NCBI WGS metagenome assembly LULH01 (sample SAMN03860294, study PRJNA289734) | marine metagenome | biome: seawater column; feature: ocean; material: water; isolation source: Red Sea water column Station 169 - depth 100m | place: Saudi Arabia: Red Sea | collected 2011-10-15 | depth 100 m
TGATTTTGGATTCATTAGACAAGATGTAAGAGTTAAACCATGATCAGGTTTTATGCCTGTTGTATCTCTATCAGTGTACATTATAGGCACACAATACAGTTTAATTTTAGGATCAATTTTATCTTCTAAATTTTCTGGATTAAAAAAAGAACAACTATCAACACCTTGTGAGCGAACAGGTCCTGAATTAAATAATAAATATTGAATTCCATTTTTTATCATTCGCCAGCCTTGATCTTGTTTAAAGTAACTATAGCCTGGTTTAACTCTAGAAATAACGGGAACCTCATGATGGTCCTGTAAATTTTTACCTACACCTTTTAAATTTTCTATAACAGGAATATCAAATTCTTTTAATTGTTTTTCTTCCCCTATACCGGATTGCATTAATATTTTAGGGGTGACATAAGCACCTGCAGTTAAAATAATATCATTGGCAAAATATTTAGTTTGTTTACCATTTGATACACACTCAACACCAATTGCTTTTTTTTGATCAAGGATAATTTTTGTAACAACAGAACTAGTTTTAATATCTAAATTCTTGTCATTATTTTTTGAAGCTAGAAAAGCACTATACACATCGCATCTTTTGCCATTGCCAATGGTGTATTGCATAGTTCCTACACCATATTGGTCACCATCATTGAAATCATCATTATAAGGCAAACCCATGGCTTGCATTGTTTTGATATATAAGTTTGTACCTTCTACAATATAACCAGGATCAGAAACTTTTAGGCTACCTTTGTTTCCATGATATTCATTTTGAATACGTTGATTATCTTCAAGTCTAATAAAATGCTTGAGCAAAGAGTTCCAATTCCAATTACTATCTTCAGTCTCCTCTTCCCATTTATTATAATCAGATGGTTTACCTCTCATGTAAACCATACCGTTTACTTTTGATCCTCCACCAAGAGTTTTGGCTTGTGCTATAAAATGCTGACGATTATTTAATTGTTTTTGCGGAATAGATTCATAAAATTTTAAGAATGGACTGTTTTCTAAACCTTTAATCCAACCGGCTGGCATCGATAAAAATAAATTTTTTGTTCTAATACCTTCTTCTAAAATTAAAACAGAGGCGCCATGATCAATTAATTTTGTTGCTGTAATAATTCCTGATGTTCCACCACCTGCAATTATAAAATCATATTTTTTTGTCATATATAAATTTTCTATTTTAATTTTTTACGTGTTTCTATATTTAATATCAAGATGAAAACTTTAATAGTTAAAGCAGATGATGGTAGAGAATACCAGGTAGATGACCCCAATCGCTTTTATCAGCACCTAATAGATTTTCACTCAGATAATAGTATTGGTAATAATAGTGTTCACGAAGAAAATGGCTATTACTTTACAGTAACACCTACATTTTATGATAATGTAAAAAAATTTATTGAAAAATAAATATTAACAACCTTAAAAGTTTTGTGATTAAGTTATATTAATAATCGCTGTCTCTAATATTTTAATTGCTTCCCGCATGTCCTTTTCTGAAGAGAACTCTTTTGGGTTGTGACTTAGACCATTTTTTGAACGAATAAAAAGCATTGCAACATTACATAAATCACTCATAGCAGAAGCATCATGAGTTGCCCCTGAAGGTAATTTAAATACTGTTTGATTATTTATCTTAAAAGATTTTATAAGAGTATTCATTAATTGTTTGCTACATAAAACAGCTGATTGTTCATACGTTTTAACAATTTTAAATTGCAATTTTCTTTTTTTGGTAATTTGATGAATGATATTTGATATTTTTTTTTCTATATTTAATCTTTTTTTATTATTGATACTTCTAAATTCTAATACTGCATTACTTTCTGATGGGATGGCATTAGGGACATTTGGTTTATTATGAATTTCTCCAATAGTTATAATTACATCATCATTTTTTTTTGCAATATTTTCACAGATAAGATTAATTTCATTAAGTCCTAGTAATGAATCTTTTCTATAATTAACTGGTGTAGTTCCAGCATGCGATGAATACCCTTTAACAGATAAATTAAAACGTGAAATACCAGCAATACCTGTTACGATACCAAGAGGTAAATTTTTTTTCTCTAATACAGGTCCTTGCTCAATATGTGTTTCAATAAATCCGATAATTTTTTTTCTATCTCTTTTTAATTTTAGAATTTTTTTCTCTGAAAGATTAAAACTTTTTAAAGCATCATTAATAGATATATTATTTTTATCCTTAAGGGACAGATACTCTTTTTTTAGAGTTCCCGCTAAAGCTCTTGGACCAAGTAAAGCAGTTGGGAAACGCATCCCTTCTTCATCAGCAAAAGCTAAAACTTGAACATGAAAAGGTAATTGAATATTTTTTTTTTGAATATTTTTTATAGTCAGTATTGGTAAAAGAACACCCATAATACCATCATATTTTCCACCGTGTTTAACCGTATCCTGATGAGACCCAAGTAATAAAGTTTTTGCTTTTTTGTTTTGTGATTTTAATTCACCTATTAATGTACCCGCATCATCAATAGAAACAGTTAAGCCAGCAGCTAACATCCAGGATTTAATAATTTTTAATGCCTTTTTATGTTCTCTTGTAAAAGAATATCTAGTCACCCCAATTTTATCTTGAGAACATGTAGCAATGAGATCTAATTGTTGTTGTATTGTTGTCATTTATATTTGTTTTGATTATTTTTAGTGGGAACTGTTTTAGTCCATTCATAATATTTATCTGATGTGACATCTTTTAGTAATTTTTCTAGATCTTTAAGTGGCTGATTAGAATTATCAATTCGCAGCGTTAATGGTGGTCTATCAGCATGAAGAACTAATAGACAAGATGATTTGAGTCCACGAATATCACTACCCTCATCCTCTCCTTTTTTGAGTGTATTTATTAGTTTGGTTGCTAAATCACCCTCTTGTTTTTTAAAAAAATCAACCATCGAAGTTATAACATTTTTACTAGCAAGCATGTTACCAGCAATAACTAAATTTTTTTCTGAATGATGATGATAATAATCAACATTATTTTTACCCGTAAAACTATGAGTATCACCCTTTAAGGTCATGCATGAAAGTTGACGATATTCTTTACCATCATCATTGCTAATAACTTTTTGAATCGTATCTTCCGCGCTTTTACCATCTTTTAAATAATTTAACGATTTTTCTCCCCAAATAGTGCTGGCAGAGGCACCCTGAGATGCACTTAATCCTGAATCTAACGACCCCCGAAGAACCCAACCACCAACACAATAACTGCCTGTAGTAGCAGCTCCACCTATTTCATTCGTTTTCATATCTTTTGCTAATATTGAAAAGGTCATTTGTTTTTCTATCCTTTTTTAGAGAAAATAGCCATTATTTGTTAATTGCAGTTAAATAAAATTATTTTAATACAATATTAATTTTCAAGAGTTCTTTACAGAAAATTGAATTCAAATTAGAGGTTTTTTTTAATTATAAGGAGGAAATATGAAAAAAATATTAAGTTTTTTTTCTATTTTAATTACTTTTGTATTTGTTTCTGTAAGTTCAAATGCTGCGCCACTAGTAGTAGGACAAATTGCAGAACCTAAATCATTAGATCCTGCAACAGTAACTGCAGTAAATGATTTTAGAATACTAATGAATGTTTATGATGGTTTAGTCCGTTATAAAGATGGAACACTAGAAGTTGAGCCAGCATTAGCTGATAGCTGGACTATTAGTGATGATGGAACAGAATACACGTTCAATTTAAGAAGTGGAATTAACTTTCATGACGGATCAAGCTTTAATGCTGATGCTGTAAAGTTTAATTTTGATAGAATGTTAGATGAAAATCATCCTTATCATAATACAGGACCGTTTCCGCTATCATTTTTCTTTTCTGCTATTGAGTCAGTAGATGTTATTAATAGCTCTACAGTTAAGTTTACATTAAATGCTCCGTATGCACCTTTCTTATCAAATTTAGCTTATCCAACAGGATTAATTGTATCTCCAGAAGGAGTTAAAGCAAATGGTGCTGATTTTGGAAGAAATCCAAGTGGAACTGGTGCTTTTAAATTTGAAGAGTGGAAATCAAATGAAGCTGTAGTTGTTTCACGTAACGATAGTTATTGGGATGGAAAAGCTGGTGTTGAAGCAGTAATTTTCAGACCATTAACTGATGGTAATACACGTGTAGCTGAAATGCTTTCAGGTGGTATAGATCTTATGGTTGAAATTCCCCCAACTTCTCTAAGTGAGTTTAGTGGTAGTGAATATTCAGTTGTCGAACAGGCTGGTCCTCATGTTTGGTTCTTAATTTTAAATGCTAAAGAAGGTCCTTTTGCAAATAAAAAAGTTAGACAAGCAGCAAACTATGCTATCAATAAAAAAGCTATTGTGGAAGATGTGTTAGAGGGAACTGCAGCAATTGCAGCAGGCCCAACTCCACCTGCTTTTGCATGGGCTTACAATGATAGTTTGGAGCCATATCCATATGATCCGGACAAAGCTAGAGCTTTAATCAAAGAAGCTGGAGCTGAAGGTGCTACTCTTACTTTTTATGTAACAGAGGGTGGATCTGGTATGCTAGATCCTGTAGCAATGGGAACAGCAATTCAAGCTGATCTTGAAGCAGTAGGCTTTGATGTAAAAATTGAAACTTATGAATGGAATTCATTCCTTGGTGTAGTTAATCCAGGTTTAGAAGGAAAAGCTGATATGGCAGAAATGGCTTGGATGACTAATGATCCAGACACTCTTCCTTTCTTAGCTTTAAGAACTGAGTCTTGGCCTGATCAAGGTGGATTTAACTCAGGTTATTATTCCAATCCTAAAGTTGATGAATTGTTAAATGCTGCAAGATCATCAACAGATCAAAATGAAAGAGCGAGATTGTATCAAGAAATGCAAACTATTGTTCAAGATGATGCTCCATGGGTGTTTGTAGCAAACTGGAAGCAAAATGCTGTAACTAATAGTTCAGTTAAAAATTTCTCTCTACAACCTTCTTTCTTCTTACTACTTAAAGACGTAGTAAAAAATTAAGGTTCAATAATCTTTTACCAAGACTATTTTTATAGTCTTGGTATAAAACTTCATGCAATACTTATTACAAAGATTAGTTTCTGCTGTTCCGGTTGTATTAGGTATATCCATCATAGTTTTTTTAATTATTTCTCTAATACCAGGAGATCCAGCTACAGCTATTCTAGGTTCGTTTGCAACACCTGATAATGTTGCAAAACTAAATAAAGATCTGGGATTAGATAAAAGTTTATTTGAGCGTTATTTTATATGGCTTGGAAATTTACTACAGGGCGACTTTGGAAGATCTTATTCTTTAAATAGACCAGTTCTAGATGAAATTCTTGAACGCTTTAATGCAACCTTAATACTATCTGGAACAGCTTTTATTCTATGTTCTTTCTTTGGGATTATTATTGGAACAATTTCTGCAGCAAGACAGTATACTGTAACAGATAAAATAATTACCTTACTTGTCTTAATAGGCATCTCTATACCATCATTTTTTTTAGGCATGATGATGATTTTATTTTTTGCAGTTAATTTAAAATTATTGCCAGTATCAGGTATGTATAAAGTTTGGGGTGGAGGTGATTTACCTGATCTTATTAATCATTTAATAATGCCATCAATTGCTTTAGCTTTAGTTGCAACTGGTGTAATTGCAAGAATTGCACGAAATGCTGTATTAGAAATTTTACGGCAAGATTTTATAAGAACAGCAAGAGCTAAAGGTGTTGGAGAAAAAAAAATACTTATTAAGCACGTTTTAAGAATAGCAATTGTTACAATTTTACCTGTACTTGGATTACAAGCAGGGTTTGTTCTCTCCGGATCTGTCTTTATAGAAATGGTTTTTCAATGGCCAGGTGTTGGGCGCATGCTTGTAGATGCTATTTTAAAAAGAGATATTTTATTAGTTCAAGGTGGTGTGTTGTTTGTTGCTATTTGTTATGTATTTTTTAATATAGTAGTTGATTTACTTCAGCGCTACTTAGATCCAAGAATTTCCTAATGATTAATTTTTTAGTATTAATTGCAAGAAATAGATTAGCTTTATTTGGAGGATTATTTTTATCATTAATTATTTTGCTATGTTTAATTACACCTCTATTACCTTTGTATGAACCAAATGTCATCGACACACCTAATAGATTTAAATTGCCATTAGAAGTAAGTAATTTACTTGGAACAGATCATCTTGGAAGAGATTTATTATCACGTTTATTATGGGGAACACGCTTAAGTTTACTTGTAGGATTTTCTGCTGCACTAATTGCAGCTATTATTGGATCTATATTAGGAGCAATAGCTGGATACTATGGGAATAAAACTGATAATATTATTATGCGTTTTGTAGATGTTTTGATGGCATTTCCATATATTCTTTTAGCTTTAGCTATCGTTGCTGCTCTTGGTCCAGGGTTATTTAATGCTATGATTGCCGTAGCACTTGTCAATATACCATTTTTTGCAAGAAATATCCGAGGTGTTACTGTAACAATTGCTAATCAAGAATATATAGATGCAGCTCGTTTATCTGGAGCAAGTAATTTTAAGATTTTAATATTTGAAGTTTTACCAAATATTCTACCTGTTATTATTGTAGCCATATCTACAACCGTTGGTTGGATGATTTTAGAAACAGCAGGTTTATCTTTTTTAGGATTAGGCTCTCAACCACCTCAAGCAGATTTAGGCTCTATGTTAGGAGAAGCTAGAAGTGCACTTATTACAAAACCTCATACATCATTTATTCCAGGTATTATGATTTTTTTAATTGTAATGAGTATTAATCTATTTGGTGACGGTATAAGAGATGCGCTTGATCCACGATTAAACAAAGGGCAACTATCAAAAATTCAACCTACAACTAAAAAGAAAAAATACCTCTCATCTTTTGTTAATAAAGAAGAAAGTATTCTATCTGTTCAAAATTTGAGCACTCAATTTTCTCTTAATAACTCAGAGTATTATGCCTCTAATAATATTTCTTTTGATTTAAAAAAAGGAGAATGCTTAGGGATAATTGGAGAAAGTGGCTCTGGAAAATCTGTAACTGCATTATCTCTCACTAGTTTAGTAGCTTCACCACCTGGGGAAATTACAGGTGGTCATGTTGTTTATAAGAAAAATGATGTGATTGATTTAAGTTATAACGAATTAAGAAAAATTAGAGGAAATAAGATTTCATACATATTTCAAGATCCACTTTCAACTTTACATCCTTTAATTAAAATTGGCGATCAAATTGTAGAGGCACTTGAGACACATCACGGTAAAGATAGTTCGCATTTTGATAAAGTGAAAAAATTATTAATTGATGTACAAATTCCCAATCCTGAAATAGTAATAAATTCATATCCGCACGAAATATCAGGAGGTATGCGTCAAAGGGTAAGTATCGCAATAGCATTAAGTAATGACCCTGAAATTTTAATAGCAGATGAACCAACGACTGCTTTAGATGTAACAGTGCAAGCTCAAATATTAAAAATTTTAAATAACTTAAGACAAGAGCGATCACTATCTATAATTTTTATTTCACATGACTTTGGTGTTATTTCTCAAATTTGTAATAGAATTATTGTAATGTACGCTGGTGAAATCATAGAGCAAGGTGATGCAAGTGAATTACTTAAAAACCCAAGACATCCGTATACAGCTTCATTAATTAAATGTGTGCCTCAATTAGGTGACTCAAAATCAAACTTACATTCTATAAAAGGATCACCTCCTTTATTAGATAATTTACCCAATGGTTGTAAATTTGCAGATAGATGTAATCTTAAAAAAGAAGAATGTAATAAAAATAACATAAACTTAAAATCTTTAGACAGAAGAATGGTAAGATGTCTTTATCCAATAACTAATCAATGAAAAAAATATTAGAAACAAAAAACTTAACAAAGATTTTTAAATCAAAAAAAACATGGTTTGGAAATGAAAGGAAAATTCACGCCGTAAACAATTTAAATATTTCATTAGATGAAAATCAAACTTTAGGAATTGTGGGTGAATCAGGATGTGGAAAATCTACATTAGCAAGAATGTTAGTAGGTTTAATTGGCTCAACAAGTGGATCTATTAATCTTTTTGATAAAAACATAAATGACTATTCCAAACTCGATATTGCAAAGAATATTCAATATGTGTTTCAAGATCCTATTAGCAGTTTAAATCCCAGAAAGACAATTTATCAGTCTCTTGTTGATCCATTAGATAACTTAACAAATTTAAATAACGTAGAAAAAAAAGAACACATTTTAAATATATTTAAAGAAGTTAATCTTAATGAGAATTTATTATATAGATATCCCCATGAGTTTTCTGGTGGGCAGGCTCAACGAATTGCTATTGCTAGAGCATTACTAGCAAAGCCCAAGATTATTGTACTTGATGAGCCTGTATCTGCTTTAGATGTGTCAATTCAATCCCAAATTTTAAATCTTTTAAATCAGCTTAAGGAACAATTTAATTTATCTTATATCTTTATTAGTCATGACCTAAGCATTGTTGAAAAAATATGTGATAAAGTATCGGTAATGTATTTTGGATCTATTGTAGAAGAATCTGATTCTAATACAATTTTTTCCAAGCCTCGACATCCTTATACTCAATTACTAGCTAACTCTGTTCCATTAATAAATAAAAAAGTAGACTATAAAATTCAATATACGGAATTGCCCGATCCTAGTAATCCGCCAATAAATTGTTCTTTTTATGAAAGGTGTTCTGTTAGAAAAGACAAATGTAATAAAGAACAGCCCACATTATTAGGCAATCATAACAAAGTTAGTTGCTTTAATCCTTTAGGTTATTAAAATTAATAAGTTTTATTAATTAATAATCAACAAAAAAATTGCCCTAACTTATAAATAGTAAGTTCTTGCAATAAAAAAATTTATTTTTTTAATTGATTAATAAAGTAAATAAATAAAAGTCCATTAAATGCCCAGATAAAACAAAGAGCGATAACATTAAAAGTTAATCCAAATGTTTCTGCTGTAAAGCCGATTATAGCTGGTCCTATTAGAAAGCCAGAGAATGCAATTGTTGTGATATTTGCTGCAGTGATTGATATACTTTCATTAGTATATTTTAATCCTTGCATTAAAACGACTGGATAAAAATTTGATGTTGAAAGAGCAAATAAAAATACTGCTAAAATGATAATATAAATATTTGCAGTTAAAATAGAAATAAAGAAAATCAAACAACCGACTAAACCAAAATACCCTGCTGCAAATTTTACACCATAAGCATTAACAATTTTTTCACCATAAATTCTTCCTATAAACTCCCCTCCTCCCCAACAAAGAATTGATAATGATGCTACGTACAATGAAGCATTAAGATCTCTTTTTAACCATAATGGTGTCCATTCTAGCATAATACCAACAGTACCCATGAATATTGCTAAATTTAATCCAAAGAACAAAACCTTTCTTTCAGGAATTTTAAATTTAGCTAACTTTTCGTAGTAATCATTTTCAGAAGATAAACCAAATATAAATGTTAGAATAACAATTAAAGTTAAAAAGAATATTAAACCTATAAAAATATGTGGTGGGTATAAATTTAAATAAAAAAATAAACTTGCAAAAATGCCACTAATAATAAAACCAAAACTAAATGATGCCTGTTGGTATGTTTGATAAATTCTTTTAGTTTTATTTTCAATAAAGTTAGTACTACTCGCAATTGTAGGAAAAATTAAACCTGCAGCTATCGATAAAGGAATACTGGATAAAAAAAAATTTTGTATGTTGCTAGCAGTTATAAATATATAAGGAAATATTGCAAAACTCAATTGACCTAACATTAAAGTTTTAGTTGTTCCAATAATTGGAACAATCACTCTTCCTGATATTTGACTAAATATAAGTTGAAGAACGGCAAAAATTGTAAACCAAATTCCTAAGTCAGTTTCTTTAATTCCAACTCTGTCAAATAACCATGGGATATTTGTTACAGTTATCCCCCAAGTAAAAGCAAGTGCAAAACCATTTAAACAAATGGCAAAGAATGCTTTTCTATACATAATTTTTATTAATACTAATCAGTAATTGTTACAATATTATAAAACTATTAAGTTCTAAGAGTAGTTTAAGCTACAATAATTTAGGTATTAGTTTAGAAAAAAAATAATATATAATTATTTTGATGATTTTTTATCTTGTAACACCGCTAATTTTGATTTTTGCTAGTTCTTTAGGATTAATCATTAATCCCTCTTGGTCAATTTCACCTTTTATCTGGGTTTTCATATTAGTTCCAATTATTGACCTGGTATTACCTTACTTAAGTAAAGATGATGTTGAGCTAAATGAAAGTGTGTTTCACAATTTTTCTATTTTAATCGTTCTACCCTGTATTTTATTTTTAATTATATTAGGTTTAATTGTTGTTTCTGACTCTAGTATCACTTTATTAACAGCCGCAGCTTTAGGAGCAACATCATCTCGCACCGTAC
>LULH01000686.1_pt1 | contig 10422 bp, 9 predicted proteins | sample 728201 | NCBI WGS metagenome assembly LULH01 (sample SAMN03860294, study PRJNA289734) | marine metagenome | biome: seawater column; feature: ocean; material: water; isolation source: Red Sea water column Station 169 - depth 100m | place: Saudi Arabia: Red Sea | collected 2011-10-15 | depth 100 m
GGTAAATTTTTTAACCCTACTGTTAAGAAAGTCTGACCTAATTGAGTAAATAAGCCAATGCCAATTATCCAAACTAATTCATTCCAAGTTGGGGTAACCCAGTTCATTAATACAATTGGCAATAAAGTTATAAAAGAAACAAGTGGAAAATATTCAATAATTACATAAACATCTTCAGTAAATGAAAGTTTCTTAACTGTAACGTAAGCCAATGCAGTGCAGATTGCCCCAAGAAATGCGATCGAAATCGAAACATTTTCAATTTCAACATTTATATTTGATAATTGACTTGGATTTAATATTACTAATATTCCAATCCAGCCAATAATTAAAGCAAAAATTATATTCCGAGTTATTTTTTCGTTTATAAATATGCCAGCAAATATAGATATAAAAATAGGATATGTGTACTGAATGACGGTAGATATACTAAGAGGCATATTTCTTATTGCATAAAAAATACAAACTAAAGCTAAAGTTCCTAAAACACCTCTTAAGATAAGTAATGGTCTATTGTTGCCCCAAGGATTTATATTTTTTAGATTAATTATGAATAATGTAATAATTAAACTTAACAATGATCTGAATAAAACTAATTCATAAATAGGTATCCTTTTATCAATATTTTTTACGCATAAAGTCATCAAACTAAAGAAGAATGAAGCAAATACCAAATTAAACTTATTCAATGAATTAAATTTTTTTTCTAATTCTGCGATATTTATCATTTAAAAAATAGTTTTATTGTGAAATTAAGTAGATTCTTATTTGATTTTGACCTATAACAAATAAATCATTATTTATTTTTTGATAAAAATCTCAATGGTTCATTCTATACACCCAAGAACTATTCAAGAGGTTAAGGAAAAAGCAGATATTGTTGACGTTATATCTGAACATATTGTTCTTAAGAAGAAAGGCAAGGAATTTGTTGGGATTTGTCCTTTTCATGATGATACTAAGCCATCTATGACAGTATCACCTAGTAAACAATTCTATTATTGTTTTTCTTGTGGTGCTGGTGGTAACTCTATTAAATTTTTAATGGAATTTACTCGTGCAAATTTTTCAGATGTTGTACTTTCTCTCGCTAAAAAAAATAATATTAATGTTGAAAATCTTGAGGGTCCCCAAGTAGAAGCTTATAAAAAACAATTATCTAGAAAGGAAGAGCTTTATAAAATATTAAGAGTCACTAAAAATTGGTTTAAGTCTCAATTAAATAATTCTCTTGGTTTTGAAGCAATGAAATATTTAACATCAAAGAGAAACTTGAATAACAAAACTATTGATAACTTTGAATTAGGTTTCGCTCCAAATTCATGGAATGATTTATTCAACTATCTATCTAAGGTAGAAAAATTTCCTATTAATTTAATATTAGCTTCAGGTCTTGCAATTTCTAAAGATAATTCTGACAAGATTTATGATCGTTTTAGAAATAGATTAATTGTTCCAATACATGATATGCAGGGAAGAGTAGTTGCCTTTGGAGGAAGATCTCTTGATGGTCAGGAACCTAAATATCTTAATTCTCCTGAATCAGAGATATTTGAAAAGGGAAAAATGTTGTTTGCATTCGAAAAAGCTTCTAGCAATATTAGAAAAAGAGATAAAGCTATTATTGTTGAAGGCTACTTTGATGTTATTTCTCTTCATTCAAAGGGTATAACTAATTCTGTGGCTTCTCTCGGTACCGCATTAAATAAGTATCAAATTTCTCAACTATGTAGATGTACAGATAATAAAAATATAATTTTGAATTTTGATTCTGATAATGCAGGTATTTTAGCTACAAAAAGAGTAATTAAAGAAGTCGAGAGTCTATCCATTCATGATCAAATTAATCTTAAGATACTTCAACTAAGTGATTTTAAAGATCCTGACGAATATTTGAATAGTCATACTCCTGAAGATTATTTTAATTTAATTGATAATTCATCCTTTTGGATTGATTGGGAGATTGATCAGATCTTTAAAGATAAAGATTTAACTAAGTCTGAAATTTTCCAGAGTGTTATTTCTTCATTGGTAAAATTGTTGAGTAAATTACCTCAATCATCAACCAGAACTCATTATTTACAAAAAGTTTCCGAACAATTAAGTAAGGGACAAGCTAGGTTAGCAATACAGTTTGAACAAGATTTAAGAAATCAAGTAAAGGGATTTCGTTGGCATGGTAGATCAAAAAAATTTGAACAACCAAATGAAATTTCTCGGCGTGAGAAAAATGAATCGGAAATAATTTTTTATTATTTACATTGTCCAGATCTTAGGCTATTTATTCGTGATGAATTTCTCAAAAGAGAAATTAATGGTTTTAATACTAGTTATATTCAAAGTTTATGGGAAGCTATTTCAAAAATTGAACAAAATAATTTAGGTTTAAATTATTTAAATGATTTAAAACAATCAAATAGTCAAAATCTTCAAAAAGATTTTTCTTCTATTAACTTAATTTCACTTCTGCCTGACTACTTAGCTCTCAATAATCCTGAATCATCAAATAAAATTAATATTTTTATTAATCCAAATGAGTTGTTTTTAACATTGCTTAGTAATCCTAAAGATAATTTACTTGGAACTTTATCACTTCTTGAGAAATATAATTCTTTAAAAAGATGTAGACACTTGATCGAATCTTGGGGATCTCAAAGATTAAAAACTTTAGAAAATTGTATATCTATTTTAATTGATAATCCTTCTTCAGGTTCTTCAAATACAAATAAAGAGATAGATGATCTTTTTAAGGATTTAAACTCAGATGCCATTAAATTTCAGGAATTATATTACCTAGAAAGACAACATATAAATTTCTTAGACAAACAACGTTGTGGCAATTTCCTTGCTAGTTAATATAAAAATTTTTAATTTATAGGCAGTATTTTTTAATCAAGTTTTTAACTTTTTTGGGTTTATCTTCAAGAACATAAGCTTCTACTTCTTTCGCATAAGTCCCAGAAAAATTTGAACTAGAGAACTCTAATGCTTTTCTTTTACTTTGATGCAATTTGCTTTCTAATTTTTTTATATCCCCTATTGTTTTATTGTCATTACATTTTTGTATCGCATGAGTTGCTTCGTGTCTTAATGCTTTTCTTATCGCCCTTTCTGTTTTGAAGTTATCTTTATTTGGTTGTTGATTCTTATTTCTAAAATTTGTTTTCCTTTTTGCATTTTCAGTACATATTATTATTTTATTTTCTTTAAAATTATGTAGCCCTTTTATTTCTTTGTTTAATAGACATTCAATTTTATTTTCTTCAACTATGTAGTTTGCTTTCATTAATAAGTTAAGAATCTCTTTATCTAATTTGCTCAAAAATAATATAAATTCCATTCTATTTTGTTTACTTCACTATAGTTGGGATTTGTTCTATATCAGTTGTAGATGAGCGACTTAATAAATTCTTATTCATCTTCCAACTTTGTGGATTTTTTGTAATGGCCCATGTAATTGTAATTGATAACTGATTGCTGTAAATATTCGCTATTTGTTAAATCCTGCATTAAAACACCAGCTTTTGAGAATTTATATTCGGGATTATAAATTTCTTTAGATAATTCAACTACTATTTTTAAAATATTGTTTGTGTCATCTGTTGCATTTGTAAGTTTTCTATGAGCACTTCTTTGATAATTTTGACTTGAATATTTACTGGTTCTAGCAAATACTCTAATATTAGATGATTGTAAATTCTGACTTCTCATTTTTTCAGAGGCTTTTATTGCGTGAGTTGCCAGTGCTTGAGTTAAGTCTTCTAATTTTGTGATAGGCGTGCCGAAACTCCTGCTCACCTGAATTTCTTTTTTTGATTTCTTGTTTTTTTCTATGGGCAGGCATCTATGGCCTTTCAGTTCTAATTGCAGTCTTTTCCCTACGATGCCTAATTTCTTAATGATTTCATTTTCTTCCATATCTCTTAGTTCTCTCGCATTTTTAATACCTTTACTTTGTAACCAATTAGAGGTTTGTTTCCCGACTCCCCATATCTTATCTATACTAATTCTTTTCAAATAATTATTCTCATTTTCGGTTCTAGCTAAATCAAATATTCCAGCTGAATAATCAATATTTTTAGCTAATTTATTAGCAATTTTTGCTCTTACTTTATTTTCTCCTATTCCTACTGTTATGGTAATCCCTAGATTCTGATATATTAATGATCTTATGCTTCTTGCCCAAGGATATAGATTTTCATCATTAGGTCTAGAAATCGAGACGAATGCTTCGTCAATAGAATAAATTTCTATCTGTTCACAGTAGTTTTTTAGTAAATTCATTAGTCTTCTGCTCATATCGCCGTAAAGCGAGTAGTTTGAGCTTAAGACTGCTACATCTAATTTATTTAGTCTTTCTTTGACCTTAAAATACGGAGTTCCCATTTTAATTTTTAAAGCTCGCGCTTCAGGGCTTCTTGCAATGATACATCCGTCATTATTAGATAAAATTACTACTGGTTTATTTCTCAAATGAGGATTAATATTTTGTTCACATGACGCGTAAAAATTATTAGCATCTATAAGAGCTATTGCATCAATATTTGAAATTCTCATAAATAGCTATGTATTGAATAAATAACAACTCCCCATATCTGTACATCAATATGGTTTTTAAATCTAAAATCAGGATAATTATGATTTTCTGCTTTTAAATATAATTCATTATTTTTTATAGATAATCTTTTTATTGTAAATTCTCCATCTATCATTGCAATGATGATATTCCCTGGCCTGGCTGTTAAGCTCTTGTCTACTATTATTAAATCTTTATCTTTAATTCCTGCATTTATCATTGAGTCACCTTTAACTCTAAGAAAAAAAGTGCTAAACGGATTAGATATTAAATGTTCGTTTAAATCAATATTTTCTTCTGTATAGTCATCTGCAGGAGAAGGAAACCCTGCTGATACCGAATCAGTTAATAAGGGGATTTTAAATGTTTTAGTAGTTGAATCAAAAGAATCCAAGATTAAATTAATAGTATATATGTACTATATAGCAAAAAATCAAAAAATAGTTAGTTATTAAACTTTTATAGATTAATTTTAGATTGAATCTAATCTTTTTAAGAACGATGGTAAGGGGAGTTGTTAGATATAGAAATAGCTCTATAGATTTGCTCGATTAGGATTAATCTAGCTAATTCATGAGGAAAAGTTAAAGGAGACAGGCTTAGTACAAGATCTGATTTTTCTTTTATATCTGAACTAACTCCATCAGTATCACCGATTAAGAAATTAATTTTTTTATTTTTAAAATTCAAGAGTAAGGAACATAGTTCAACTGAATTAAACTGTTTCCCTTCTTCACTTAGGCAGATAATAATATTGTTATTGGATCTAAGATTATTTAAATTAAAAGTCTTTAACTCATTAATGATAAGTTCAGGCATTCTTTTTTTGTATTGATTAATTCCATCTCTAATCCAAAGTTTCTTTATTTTGCCGATAGCATAAATTGCTAATCTATTACTCTGAAGCATAAGTAAATATTAAAACTAATTATTCATCAAGAAGATAATTAAATTCATCATATAGTTCCTCTTCAGTTGTTAATTTCTTAGAAAAATTAGCTTTTCTAGAATTCATATTAATTTGATTAAGCTCACTTTTTCTTAGTGAATTATTAACGTTAGAAGTCTCTTCTAAAGATTCTGAATTATCAATTAACGAATAAAAAATTTTATTGGGATCTTCTGAATTAAGTGGATTGGTGATTAAATTATCATTATTAGTTATATTTGTGTAATTATTTATATTTTTACTTTCGTTATTTAAATTTTTCTTTTTTTTAAATTTATTGAGTTTATCTAAATTTTTTTTTGATAAGCTCATGATATAAAGTATTAAATAAATTCATATTTAATTTAAACATATTATTTATCTTTTAGATGAATTCTAAAAACTATCATCAAAAAAAAAGATTTGGACAACACTGGTTGGTAAATAAAAAAATATTAGAAAAAATTAAAGAAATTGCTGTTCTTAATGAAAATGACTTTATTTTAGAAATTGGTCCTGGTAAAGGAGCTTTAACATCTAAGTTGTTAGATTCAGAAATTAAAAAATTACATGCAATTGAATTAGATAAAGATTTAATAAATTTATTAAATGATAAATTCAATAATAATGATAAGTTTTCACTGCAGCAGGGAGATATTCTTTCTGTAAATTTAGATTCGATTAATAAGAAGATTACAAAAGTGATTGCAAATATTCCTTACAATATAACTGGCCCAATATTGGATATTTTCATAGGGCGATTGGGCATTATAAGAAACTATAATTACGAAAAAATAATTTTTTTAATGCAGAAAGACGTTGTAGATAGGATTTTGTCAAAAGAAGGTAGTCCCAATGCTGGTGCGCTTAGTATAAGAATGCAACTTTTATCAAAAATAAAAAGAATATGTGATGTGCCGCCTTCATCATTTAGTCCGCCTCCAAAAGTTTTTTCTTCTTTAGTAGTTTTCGAACCAATTAAAAATGATTTAAGATTAGATATTAGTCTAGAAAAATATATAGATAAACTTCTTCGAATTTCATTTAATTCAAGAAGAAAAATGCTTAGAAATACTCTTAATTCAATACTTTCAAATGAAGAGATAAATGAATTATCTGAATCTTCAAAAGTTTGTTTTAATTTAAGACCACAAGATATTTCAATTGACCAATGGATTAAGCTTGCAGAAAATTGTATTAAAATTAAAAAATAAAAATTTAAGTATATGCAAGATTTAGCTAAAACGAAAATTATTATAAAATCTCCTGCCAAAATAAATTTGCACCTTGAAGTTATTGGTAAAAGAGAGGATGGATTTCATGAGTTAGCAATGATTATGCAAAATATCGATCTTTCTGATTATTTAGAATTTGAAATTAATAATGAAGGTTTAATTAAACTTGAGTCTGATTGTAATGATTTAAGCTTATCTGATGATAACTTAATTGTTAAATCGGCAAATCTATTAAGGAAAAAATCAAATATAGATTACGGTGCGAATATATTTTTAAGAAAAAATATTCCAATTGGTGCAGGATTAGCTGGTGGATCCAGTAATGCAGCAGCAACATTAATTGGTCTTAATAAGTTATGGGATTTGAACTTAGATCAAGAAACATTATGTTCATTAGCATCAACTTTAGGATCTGATATTCCCTTTTTTATAAATGGTGGTATTCAATTATGTTTTGGAAGAGGAGAAATTTTGGAGAAATTAGATTCAAACTTTGAATATGGAGTAATTCTTTTAAAAAATCCAAATGTATCAGTATCTACAGCTGAAACTTATAAAAAATATAGTAATAGATTTTGTGATCAATATCTTACTGATAGAGAAATGATTGAGAACATAAGAAAAAATTTAAGAGATAATGGTTTAAATAACTTAAATTTTGATAATCAACATTTAACTATAAAAAATGATTTGCAGTTAGTTGTTGAAAATGAAAATGATTCTGTAAAGCAGGCATTATATTTACTTTCTAAATTAGAAAATTGTCTCACATTTTCAATGAGTGGATCAGGCCCTACATGCTTTGCACTCTTTAAAGATATAGAGACTGCTAAAAAAGAATTAACTGCAAATTATAAATTGTTTAGAAATAAAGGTTACGATTCATGGGTTTGCACTTTCCTTGAAAAGGGAATAACATTCATTTAAATTTTTTTATACAAAATTTTATTGTGGCTGATAATAGTAATGAGAATATTGAAAAAAACATTCCCGAAAAAGGACCATTAAATTTTATTGTAGGATCATTAACAAGTTTTTTATTATTTATATTTTTTTATTTTTTAAGTAATAAAATTGCAATTTATTTTTCAGTACATAAACCATCTAATTCTTCTGAAATAGTCCAAAATATTTCTTCTAGTATTAATACCTTAATAATTGGATTATCTTTTTTGCTAACTTTTTCTTTTGCTTTTATAGGTATAGGACTTTTTATTGTATTTATTCGCAGTTTTTTTCTGAAGAAAAATTGAATTGCCAATATTATTAAGAAAACACTTTCTTTGAATGTCTTTACATGACTTAGGCCTTTTAGTCCTTTTGCTGTCACCTGGAATGATTTTATCAATATTACTACTCATAACCTTCGCTGAAGGAGGTTGAATTATTCAAAGTGGTAGGATTATATATGTGATTAATTAGGTAATTAATTGTGGCTGGAACATTATTATTTAATGCTTTGAAAGAGGCAATTGATGAAGAAATGGCAAATGATGTAAATGTTTGCGTTATGGGGGAAGATGTTGGTCAATATGGAGGATCTTATAAGGTAACTAAGGATTTATATGAAAAATATGGAGAGTTAAGAGTCTTAGATACTCCAATTGCAGAGAATAGTTTTACGGGTATGGCTGTGGGTGCAGCAATGACTGGCTTAAGACCAATAGTAGAAGGAATGAATATGGGTTTTTTGCTTTTAGCTTTTAATCAGATATCAAATAATATGGGTATGCTTAGATATACAAGTGGCGGAAATTATAAAATACCAGCAGTAGTTCGAGGACCTGGAGGAGTTGGTCGTCAACTTGGTGCTGAACACAGTCAAAGACTTGAAGCATATTTTCATGCAGTTCCTGGTATAAAGATTGTTGCATGCAGTACACCTACAAATGCTAAAGGTTTAATGAAAGCAGCTATAAGAGATGATAATCCGGTTCTATTTTTCGAACATGTTCTTCTATACAATTTGTCTGAAGAATTACCTGAGGGTGATTATACTTGCGCTTTAGATCAGGCTGACGTTGTAAAAGAAGGTAAAGATATTACTTTATTGACTTATTCAAGAATGAGACATCACTGCCTTAAAGCTGTTGAAGAATTAGAAAAAAAAGGAATAGATGTTGAGTTAATAGATTTAATAAGTTTAAAACCATTTGATATGGAAACCATCTCAAAATCAATAAGAAAAACAAATAAAGTAATTATTGTTGAAGAATGTATGAAGACTGGAGGTATTGGTGCAGAATTAATTGCCTTGATAACAGAAGAGTGTTTTGATGATCTTGATGCCCGACCAATTAGATTATCTAGTCAGGATATTCCAACTCCCTATAATGGAAATCTTGAGAATTTGACAATAATCCAACCACATCAAATAGTTGAAAAAGTTGAAGATTTAATTAGTGGGAGTATATAGACAATGAAAAGAAGGCAAGGTTGGCTTTTTTTTATTATATTTCTACTTACTTTATCTGTTTATCTATTAATAAATTATCCCTTACAGTTGGGATTGGATTTACAAGGGGGTTCTCAACTTACACTACAAATTATTAAAGAGGAAGGTAAGGTAACAAGGGATGAACTTGAAGCAGTTAATTCGGTTATAGATAAGCGCGTTAACAATTTAGGAGTTTCTGAGTCTAATTTGCAAACCCTCGGTGGAGATCAATTGATTTTAGAATTACCAGGTGAACAAAATCCATTAGTTGCTTCAAGGGTATTAGGTAAGACTGCTTTATTAGAATTTAGAACCCAAAAAGAAGGAACATCTACAGATTTAAAAACCCTGCAACTACAAAGATTGAGTATTAAAGAATTAATTGAACAATATTCCTTTGAAGAAAAAAATCAAAATAATGATAATTTCTTAAAAGTTATTCAAGATGATCTTAAAGATATAGAGCAAGAATTGAATTACTCATCTACTAGTAATGATTTATATGGGAAGTTAATTGAAATCAAAAAATATGTTGATAAAGAAATTACAAATTTATTTATTAAAACAGATTTATCTGGTAAGGATCTTATTAACGCAGGAAGGAGACAAGAACAAACAAATAGTAATTGGGAAGTTTTATTAACTTTTAGTAATTCAGGAGGTGAAAAGTTTGCAGAAATTACAAAGTCAATTGCTGGCACTAATCAACTATTGGCTATCATTCTTGATGGCGAATCAATAAGTGAAGCCAGTGTTGGTAATCAGTTTGCTAGTACTGGGATTACAGGTGGATCAGCAACAATAAGCGGTAATTTTAGTGCTGAAAATGCTAGAGAATTAGAAGTTCAACTTAAAGGAGGCTCATTGCCATTGCCAATTGAAATAGTAGAAACTAACACTATAGGGGCTCTATTGGGATCCAAAAATATTTTAAAAAGTCTTTATGCAGCTATTAGTGGGTTAATTTTTGTTGGTTTTTTTATGATTTTTAATTATAGAATTCTAGGTTTTGTTTCAGTTCTTTCTCTAGTACTTTATGGATTCTTTAACTTAGCCATATATTCTCTAATTCCTGTAACTTTGACTTTACCTGGAATATCTGGGCTTATACTTAGTATTGGTATGGCTGTTGATGCAAATATTCTAATATTTGAGAGAATTAAAGAAGAATTATATGATGGTAATACTCTTACAAGATCTATTGATAGCGGTTTTCAGAGAGCTAATTCATCCATAGTTGATGGAC
>LULH01000959.1_pt1 | contig 10356 bp, 13 predicted proteins | sample 728201 | NCBI WGS metagenome assembly LULH01 (sample SAMN03860294, study PRJNA289734) | marine metagenome | biome: seawater column; feature: ocean; material: water; isolation source: Red Sea water column Station 169 - depth 100m | place: Saudi Arabia: Red Sea | collected 2011-10-15 | depth 100 m
GGTTTACGCAGTTGCTCAAGGACCGATAGCCGGCATCCCCAGAGGAGTCAGTCGGGCTGATGCATTGCCTGCAGAAGAGTTAGCTAATCTGCCGATTGGCCAGAGAATGGTTGCATCCGTTGGCACGATTCCCGGAGGCGCTATTGTTGAACGTGAAATCAATCTTAACTTGAACAGTCGTGCCAGGCTATACATGAACCTGCGTTCACCGGACTTCACCACGGCCTTCCGGTTGGCAAAACTGATCAACCAGACCCTGGGAATCCGTAGTGCTCGGGCCAAGGATGCAGGAACCGTCGAAATATCAGTACCCGACAGTTACCTTGGAAATACGGTTGAATTGGTATCCTACATTGAAAACCTAGAGATCTCTCCTGACAACACAGCCCAGGTGGTGCTCGATGAACGTTCAGGAACCGTGGTCATGGGCGGAAGCGTTCGTATTTCTCCAATTGCGATCTCCCAGAACGGGCTGAGCATGCAGGTTAAGCTTCCGACTCCTGAACAGCAGGAAGGTGCAGAAAACCAGGCTGCAGCCGATGCAAACACCCTTCGTTCGGATGTATTCATGCTCAAAGGCGGTGCTGACCTGAAAGAAATCGTTGACGGTTTCAACAAAATCGGTGCTTCAAGCCGAGATCTCATCGAAGTGCTCAAATCGGTTAAGGCCGCAGGTGCACTGCATGCCGACCTTGTCATCCGCTGAATCGCATGAATCCCATTAGCGCAAATACTCCCAAACTAGGGGACTTGCTTTCCAGTCAACGCCTGGAAAGGATTGAACAGCGACTTCCTGGCAATGGCTCTGAAGGTGAAGTCGATGCGATCTGCAGGATTTGAATCAGGGCTGGTAAAAAAGTCCGAAGGCGAGAAAGTCTTTCAGGGCATGCTAGATGAGCAGTATGCACGACTCAGCACGCATTCTAAGGGAATGGGACTGGCTGATATGATCTATAAGGAATACCGTTCCCATCTGAAAAAATGATCGATAAATTCCTTCAAGTTTTTCCCTCTAATGCCGATGTATATGACAGGAACGTTAAATCTTCTGGTTTTCCAGATTCATTCATACCTGGAAAACGGAGATCGACGGACCTCGGATGGACATGGAAGATCCATCCGTCGAAAGCAGTTATCGCCGCACCTCGCTCCGGCGGGTGGCCAACCGATAAACTGGTTTCGAAGTCCTATAAACCAGGCTTCCCTGAAGAAGGGTGCTTGCTTCCGGCATGGGTCAGGAGTATGCTGAACCGTAAGCCGGGATGCGGTATTCGCTTCCGGAAACGAAGCCATACAGCCTAAAGAGGTGGTTATGAAGGTCACAGGCCAACAACCCGCAGTTCTCCAGGATATTAAAGGAGGGCAGCGGAAAGAAGCCGATCAGGCCCATCTCAAAGATGGTCCTCCATCGGCCGATGATTCGGTGAAGACTTCGTCTTTCGCCATGGATAAGTTGAAACTCCGCATTTCTGCGGAACCTGAAGTACGCTCTGAGAAGGTGGCCGAACTCAAGGCCAAGATCAAGAGCGGTGAATACCAGGTGGATCCCCAGAAGCTGGCAGGCAGCATGCTGCTTGACTCACTTCGGGAGGATACCGTTTGAAGACGGTCCTTCCCCGGAATCATCTTCGGTTCGTCCTTTTTGAGGAGGACTGGAGATTTTCCGGGGGATCTTCCCTCATCAAGAAAGGCCATGAACGCCCAGCTTGAAGAACTGCTTTCCATCCTGCAGCAGGAAACGGAGCTCCATGAAAAGCTTCTGCAACTGCTTCAGGAGGAAGCAGAGGGTTTTGGAAACCTGAGTGCGTCCAAGATGTTGAAGCTGCAAAGTCTCAAACTGCAGCAGACACGTCTGATCGCAAAGCTGGAAACTCGGCGGATTGCCGTGGTGGATGGAATGTCCGGAGATTTTGAAGAAACCTCCGATTCACTCACCTTGAGCAGTATCATCCGTCAGGTATCGCAGGAATGGGCCACCCCCCTCCAAGCGTGCTTCGACCGTTTAAAAGAATTGATTGCTGAAATCCGGAATTCTGCCCAGAACAACGGGGAAGAATCTGCTTCCCGTTTGAAATCGGTGGAAACCTCTCTGCATTTTATTTCTAAATTGCAGGGAAACCAGCAGCTTTATTCCGGAACCGGCCAGCTTCATCCGGCTGGGAGCAAAATATCCCGGGCCTCGGTTTAGGTTCGGAAATACGGTTGTAGAAATTAAAAACACGCTGTTGACATGCCGTCACTGAACAGCTCCCTCAACATGGGTCAGCGCGCCCTTTCAATGAATCAGCGCGCGATGCATACGTCGGGGCACAACATTGCCAATCAGCAGACCGAAGGTTTTTCACGCCAACAGGTCACCACCCAGTCTGCTCCTGCAGATCCGCTGGGATTGGGACGCGGTGCGGAAGCCCAACCGACAACCAGGGTTTTTGACCATTTCATCCAGAAAAAAATCCTCCAGGAAAATCCACGAACCGGTGTTTTTCATACCCGTGAGGATTATCTGAACAAGATCGAAATGCTGCTCAACGAACTGGAAGGGAATGGACTGAATCAGGCGATGAATGACTATTGGAATGCCTGGAGTCAGTTGTCGAGCCAACCTGAATCCGATGCAGCCAGATCCCAACTGCGTGAAGTCGGAGATGTCCTCGCACGCCGTTTCCGGGAACTCCATGGACGTTTTACCGAGCTGAGACAAGAAATCAATGGACGCCTCCAGCAAACCATCAACCAGATCAATGAACTGGGACTCAAGATTACCGAATTCAACCGTCAGATCCTGACCTACGAATCCGGTCAACGAAATGCCAACGACCTCAGGGATGCTCGGGACCATGCCATCGAGGAACTATCAAAACTGGTCGATGTCAATTCCTATGAAGACCGCAACGGGAATGTCACCGTGATCATCGGCAGGGACTGGACGTTGGTACAGAGCCGGAATTTTTTCCCCCTCGAGGCGAGCATGAAGGGTGGAGAAACCGGAATGATGAGCATCGATGGAGTCGCTTCCCATGACAGCCGCAGGGATCTGACCCAGATTTTCCGTGAAGGAGAGATGACGGAACTGCTCCGTATGCGCGATGAAACGATTGTCGATTATATGCATCAGATCGACGAACTCGCTTTTTCCATTGCCGGTGAAGTCAATCGCCTGCATGCCACCGGGACCGGACTGAATTCTGCGGTAGACATGATGAAAAGCACATTTGGCCTAAGACACCAGGCCATGAACGAACCTCTGCCTTTCATCCGAGACGGGATTTTCCAACTGCATCTCGTCGATCGTGATAATGAAATTCTGGAAACCTATGAGGTGGAAATCCAGGCTGGCGCTGATACCCTTCCGGATATCGTCAGTAGGATCAATCTCACCGTCAATGACCCCCAACTGCTGAATGCCTCCCTCGAGGAAGACGGATCGATGATCCTGCAGTCCGGAGATAACCGGCGATTTATTTTCGGGGAAGACCAAACGGGGGTAACCCAGGTGTTGGGACTCAATGGATTTTTTGAAACCCTCAAGGGTGCAGAAGACATTCGTCTCAGTGACACGATTCAAAAACATCCCAATCATATTTCCAGTGGACGTGACCTGATTCCGGGAGACAACCGGACCGCCCTGGAAATCGCAAAACTTCCGACCAAGCCGATCATGCGTGACGGGACGATGACTTTCGGCGAATTCTTCAGTTCGATCATCACCGACCTCGGTCTCAAGGTTCGTCGTAATCAGTCTGAGATGAAACAGCAGGACAACATGATCCAGCAGTTCAAGGAAATCCGCAGTTCCATCAGTTCGGTCAATATGGATGAAGAACTGACAAACATGGTCCAGTACCAGAAAGCCTATGAGGCTTCCGCGCGCTTTCTTGGAACCGTCGATGAGATGATGGAAACCGTGATCAACATGAAGTAATCGATGCGAGTCACCGAAGTCAGTAAACGTGAACAGGTGCTGGAGAACATCCAGAAAACCTCGGCTCGCCTTCAGGATGCACAGATCCAAATGGCCACCGGACAGAGGATCAACAAGCCTTCTGACGACCCGATCGGCACGGCCAAAATGCAGGACATCGTTTCCACCATGTCCGCACAGGAACAGCACCTTCGCAACATTACCGACAATATCGCCAGTCTCCAGCATGCCGAAAAGGAAATCACTCATATGACGGAACTGCTGGGACGCGCCAAAACCCTGGCAATTTCCCAGTCCGGTTCCGATGCCAACGAAGAATCCCGCATGATGGTGGCACGTGAGTTTGCGGCTCTGAGAGAATCCCTCTTCGATGCAGGAAACTCCAGAAACGGGAAACTCTATCTTTTTTCCGGTCTGAAATCCCTTTCCCCGGCGTTAAAGAAAAATTCGATGATTCAGCCTGCCAAAGTCGAAACCCGTGGGATCATCCAGAAAGACATCCGGGACCTGATCGACATCGATCAATACCGTGCCGTTTTTGAAGGACATTCCAACAATGAGTATCGGCTCAGAATCACCAAGGGAGGCCCATGGGGGCAGGCACGATGCCAGATTTCAGATGATGGAGGAAGAACCTGGGCCAAGGAACAGGTTCTGCGTCCGGTAACTGCGATGTTCAATCCCGATGGCAAGCAGGATGATCTGGTGAAATTGAAATTTTCTGATGAACAGGGATTACTTGGCAATACCATTCCGGGATACTTCGATTTCACCAAGGAAGTCTCCGAAGATGTTGAAGCAGAATCACTGGGATTGATTTTTCCGGATGGAATGGAGTTCATCGGCAGACCGAATCCTGAGATTTCTTACATCGGCGCAGAAGATAAAAAAGAAGTTCTGATTTCCGACGGCTTAGCCAGTCCTGTCCAGGTTACGGCAAGGGAATTACTGCTTTCTGAGGAAGCGGGGGGAGTGGATGTCTTCTCCATGCTCAGTTCCCTGGAGCGCGCCATGCTGGAAAATGATGGCACCGCCCTTGCACTACGTTTAAAAGAACTGGATCAAGCGCTGGAACAGATCCTCAAACGGCAGGCTGACATTGGCAATACCGTTCGAGAATTTGAAACCGCCATGCAAAAGATCGAGTCACAGAAATTTGAGCAAGAACGGAGATTGTCCGAAATTCGCGATAGTGACTTGGCAGAAACAGTCATTGAAGTCAAAACCGCGGAAGCGAATAATCGGCTCGCCCTCGATACCGGGAGCAAGTTGATTCAGCCGACTTTATCGGATTTCCTCCGTTAATGCTGCCGGAGTTCAGCTAAAGTTAGCGGGCCCGGTTCAACGGAATCAGGTGCCCGTTTTAAATTAGTTAAAAACGGCAGGCCTGATAAATACGCATCAGGCAAAAGAATGCTGATACTGACAAGGAAGTCGGGTGAGAGCATCACGATTGGTGATGATGTCAAAATTACGGTCATCGAAGTCAAGGGCAAGCAGGTCCGGATTGGAATCGATGCTCCCAGGAATTACATCATCCATCGTGAAGAAGTGTACATCCGTATTCAGGAAGAAAACAAACGTGCAGCAGAAAAAACCCCGGTTTCTTTAAAAGGTTTTAAGGGGCTATTCGGCTGAAACTTAAGGAATTGAAACCATTAAGCAAGAAGCTTAACAACACTAAACCTTGTCGAGTCAAACCATGCTGATTCAAACCACACGATTCGGTGAAGTAGAAATCCAGGATCAGGATATCCTCACCTTCCCCTCAGGAATGCTTGGATTTTCCGCAGAAAGACATTTTGTCATGATTGAGGATGAAATGGGCTCTCCCTTCCATTGGCTTCAGGCAGTGGAAAAACAGGATCTGGCCTTCATCACACTCAATCCTGAAACCGCCGTTTCAGACTTCAGTCTCGACATCACTGTTGACCACATGAAAAAACTGGACACGGATAAAGTGGAAGACTTGAGTGTTCGAGTGATTGTCACCATGGCGAAAAAACTGCAGGATGTAACCATCAATCTCCAAGGACCATTGCTGATCAATTTTGACAAAAAACTCGGTCTGCAGTTTGTTGTTGCTGATGGACGATACAACACCCGTCATCCACTTTTTGGAGACCGGTTGAAACTGGACCAGAAACAGCAGCCAGAAGAAGAGCAACAGCAGGTCATCGCACAAGCTGGTTAAATTCCACACAAAGCCGTGTTGGCTTTTCTGATTTTCTTTTAGCATCAAGTTCTTTCCATTGAAAAAGGTTGGTTTGTCGCCAACCTTCCAACATCCCATCGATTGACACTGTTTTAAAATCTCTTTTGAGATGATCTTTTATCTGGAATTCTTCCTGGGATTCAGGAAATTTCAATGTTCAGGAATTTAACTTCCTGAAACGAATACTTCATCCAGGCATTATATTTTTATTGGAAACAGAAGAAGCTATCCTCAAAGCCTCGGATGTTCGGGTTATCCTCGAAACCCAGGGGTGCTCCTTTGCCTCAGAAGTATGGGAAAAACTCGAGAATTGGATAGAAATCCTGGAAAGACTGAATCGTCGTGTCAATCTTGTATCCCGCAAGGAAATCCAAAGAATCTGGGGCAGGCACGTGTTGCCCTGTGTTTCTCTCCTACATTTCCGTAATCTTCCCATCGGTGAAGTTCCCTGGAATCCCACTGGCCATCTGCCGGCCCGACCTGAAAATATTCCTTCTCGATTCAAGACGAAGGAAATGTGATGCTTTGGAAGAAATGGTGAAAAGCCTGGAACTGAAAAATGTGGAAGTGTTATGCGGACGCGGAGAAGAACTGGGAAAGACCAGGAAATGGAACAAGCGATTCCCGGTTATTTTCGCCCGTGCGGTTGCATCCCTGGAACAACTTGAAACCTGGACTCGGGAAATGCGGAAGACCGATGCAGAAATCCATGTTTTTAAAGGAGGGGACCTGAAGCAGGAATTTCAAGCACTTCATCAGAACCAACCTCGGGTCAGATGGAGCCAAACCCTGCTGGACTTTGAAGAATTCCCTTTTTTAAGTGATAACCAAAAATACATTATCACTTTGAATTTCACATCCAACTAAGGCCTTGATGAAAGTCATATCTGTCAATCTTAACGGCATCCGTTCTGCCTGGAAAAAAGGGTTCCAGGAGTGGCTGAAAAAACAGGATGCCGAAGTTACTTGCCTTCAGGAAATCAGGATTCAGGAGGATCAGTTGACTGAAGAAATGAGAAAACCTGAAGGAATGACAAGCCATTACCGTTATGCCTTGAAGAAAGGTTATGCGGGGGTCGGCATTTTCTCAAAGAATCATCCGGATCATGTGATCCGGGAATTCGGGTGTCCTGAAATTGATGACGAAGTTCAAGTATACCGTGATGGATCTCTTCGAAAATTGGCTTAAAGAACGTCGTCAGGACGGACGTGACTACATTATCTGTGGAGACTGGAACATCGCCCACAAACAAATCGATCTGAAAAACTGGAAAAGCAACCAGAAAAATTCAGGATTTCTTCCTGAAGAACGTGAATGGATGACAAAGGTTTTTGATGAATTAGGATTTGTCGACGTCTTCCGGCAACTTAATCAGGAAGCGGAGCAGTATACCTGGTGGTCAAACCGTGGGCAGGCCTGGGCGAAGAACGTAGGGTGGCGACTGGATTACCAAGTCGCATCTCCTGGAATTGCTGAAAAAGCAATAGCGACATCAATATTTAAGGACCAGCGATTCTCCGATCATGCTCCCCTGATCGTTGAATATGACAACAATCTTTGAAGGAGATACCCCCTTATCCTTCCAGTTTGAAGACCCGGGTAAATACCTTCCTCAGAAATTCTGCATCCTGGACTCCCGTCAGTTTATGGATCCGGGATCCGTCGGGATTGAAAAAAAGCAGAGTGACCCTTCCACTGTCATTCATTTCCGCAAAAATTCGCCCCTCCTGGGTTGTAAGATTGGCGACCAGAAAAGTGACCCTGTCATTGAATTCAGGTTCGAGCGAGTTGACCACTCGCTTCAGCTCACGGCAGGATCCTCAACCAGGGTCATGAACCTGAACCACTACATTCGTTCCCTGTCCAATCAGGGTAAGGTCGTGATTTTCACTCGAACTTTCCCAGAAGAGCCAAACCGCGATGATGATCACCAGAACGCTGGTGATGGAACTGAGCCAGCGGACCTGATCTCTTCTCCGGGTTTTTAAACTTTTTTTTCTTTGATCTTTTTTGCTCATTCGATCCCTCTTTTTTAAGCATTTATTAAAGCATGAAGCTTTTGATGATTCAAATCCTCCAATATCAGCATTCCTTTTGTAATCATTTCTGGGGTTAAATCAAAACAGGGTTGGATCAAGAGAAACTTCCTGTTAAATTGACTTCATGGAAGAAAAAACCAAATCATCTGATTTAAGAGAGCCTGAATCCAGAGTCATTGATGGTTGGCCCACCTGGTTGGAAATCCGCAGGGGGATAGTGGTCCTTATTTTCATCCTTGCACCAGCAGTCATCCTGAGCAGTTACCTGCCGGCCTGGATTCAGAGTTATCATATTACTGGAGAAGCCCTCTGGGGATTGAAACGAAAAGGGGTCCCTGATGAAGTGATACAACCGATGCTGAAGATGCGTGGGCCGACTTACTTCTTTAAAAGCAGCCTGCTGGCTGAAGTAGAGAAAAAGATCCCGGCAGATCAATTTAAAAAACACCGCATTCGCATCGAACGATCTCTTACCGCCATTCCGGTCGAAAACTCACGTTATTTCTTCCTCCCCATCCTGGTCATCTTTTATGGGATCGTCTGGTGGTTCATCCGCCCCTATGAGGCCCGAGGCTGGTTCTAACGCCGAATCTGAAAAGCTTTCTTCATCTTCCTCGAGGGGGATTTCCAACTGTTCCGACGCGGATTCCTCTTTTTCCAGTTCAGCCAGTGCGGGCAGATGTTTAAGGTGAGTTAACCCAAAAATTTCCAGAAAATATTTGGTCGTTCCATAAAGACTTGGGCGCCCGGGAATCATCTCACGGCCGACGATGCGAATCAGTTTTTGCTGCATCAGACGTCGGACCGTATGGGATGAATCGACTCCGCGGATAAACTCGATTCCCGCTCGGGTAACGGGTTGTTTGTAGGCTATGATGGAAAGGGTCTCCATCGTCGCCATCGAGAGTTTGATGGTCTTGACCGTTTCAAGTTTTTGAACCCAACGTCCAAATTCCGTTAGTGTCCTCATCTGCCGGTTCAGATTTTTTATTGCATTACGGATTTCTTTGCTGGAAAAACGATCCCCGCTTAACTCAACAATCTTTCTTGGAGGAAGGGGTTTGGGGGTGGTGAAAAGAATTGTCTCCACCGCCTGTAAAAGTTCTTTATCGCTCATGGAAATGAATGATTCCTAAAAACACCTTAAGAACTGACGAAGCACAATTCGATCTGTCGGAGATAAAAGATTTTTTTGTAAACCATGCTCATCCGCTGACTATTGAAAATATGTAAAGCAACCAATTCCTTAAAAATCTGGTGTAATGTATCTTGGCGACTTAAAATGTTGGGTTTTTTAGGACAAATGCTGAAGGATTATAAGGCTTATCCAGCTTTAAGCCTTTGATTGAAAATGATTTTGTAATTTTCTTTTTTCATCAGGAAAACCCCTATCACTTCAGCATGCAAAGATCATTCATGATGGACCGGACTGATAAAATAGAGACAAAAATCATTCATACCGGCAGAGACCCTGAGTCTTTCGGAGGAAGCGTCAATCCACCTGTTTATCATTTCTCAACGGTTCTCTATAAAAGTGTTGATGAACTCGTATCACGTTATGACAACATCACCCCAGATTCTCGGGTGATGACCTATGGAACGAAAGGCTCCCCAACCAGCTTTTCACTTGAGGATGCGGTCGCTGAACTAGAAGGTGGATTCCGCAGCATCTCTTTTCCTTCCGGATTGGCAGCCGTTGCAGGAGCTTTGTTCGCATTTCTTAAATCCGGGGACCACCTGCTGATGACAGACAGTGTCTACTATCCCACAAGAGAATTCTGCGCATCAGTCTTGAAAAGATTTGGAGTTGAAACCACCTATTATCCCCCATGCATCGGTTCGGAGATTGAAGAGCTGATCCAAGAAAACACCACGGTCATTTATACAGAATCTCCCGGTTCCCATACTTTTGAGGTACAGGATATTCCTGCCTTGTCTGCGGTTGCACATCGGCATCAGGCCAAATTAATCATGGACAACACCTGGGCTTCCCCGATTTTTTTCAATCCATTTGTCCATGGTGCGGATGTGTCGATTCAAGCCGCCACCAAATACATCAATGGTCATTCCGACATCATGCTGGGAATGGTCACCACCACCCGGGAAGACTGGGAACAACTCCGCAATTGCACCTGGCATTTGGGACAATGTTGTGGTCCTGATGATCTTTACCTAGCAC